>ERZ842401.965-NODE-965-length-42602-cov-5.388206_pt1 | contig 42602 bp, 36 predicted proteins | sample MGYA00521270_ERZ842401 | MGnify/ENA primary metagenome ERZ842401 (study PRJEB31892, sample SAMEA3878208) | bioreactor metagenome | biome: Moose rumen | place: Sweden | collected 2011-10 | study: EMG produced TPA metagenomics assembly of the PRJEB12797 data set... | reverse complement strand
GGGCACGTCGATAAAGCTGTTCTCCGGGGTGGGGTCCAGGGGGGTGTCGGGGGTAGAGGGTTCCTCCTCTGCGGAATCGATCTCACAAACGATGCCATACTGTCCGCAAGGCACCGTGTCATTCCATACTCCAGTGGTAAACATATGAGCATAGTCTTCCCTGGATTCGTGTTCGGCATTGGTATTGTTAGGCTCTCCGGATGCCCAATTGGTATAGCCGGAGGATTCTCCCGTCAACCACTTCCATGCTCCCTCTCGGTCATGGTCCGAATAACCGATCCAAACCTGATTTCCTCCAACAAGATCACGGACCGCCTGGTTCTCCTCGCTGCTGGTAATAGTTACCAGATGTCCGCCTAAGCGATCACAATATGCTTCTGCTGTGTACCAGGTAACAGCAACAGGGTAGAAAATGTAGGTATGCCCGTTGTAGAGCTTTTTCTGAGGGGTAGTGATAATCGTGTTAAAATCAATTTTGGAATAGTTGGCCACCACAGCGGTATCACCCTGTATTGTGCCGATCCTGGACCCGCTGGCAATACCGTTGTAGGAGCAGCCGGCCATGGGCCGGAAATTCCGAAACTCATAAGTCGTTCCAGCCGGCCAATGCTCGTAGTAATCTCCCACATCACTGGCGACCAGACTTCCGTTAATGTACACATCACAAGTACCGAAACCGAACAAGTTTGAATTCGCCGCACCATCCAGCACGGAATTAAGATCAAGATAGTATAGCGACGTCGGTTTTTCCACCGTAAACCACGCCCACCCGCTTTGGATATTTGCGTCGTTGGGCATGGAGATCACAAAGGCAGCATAATCTCCGGGGTCTACGTCCGTAAAGGTGTAGGAGGTCGCGTTGGCTTCAACGGTCGCCCGGTACCGGATATCCTCCCATCCCCAAGGCTCCTGCACCAGATAGATATTATAGCTGGTCTCATTGGCCACGTCATTCCAGGACACCGTCACCTTACTGTTGCTCACTGAAACCGTGGGCGTACCGGGCGCGGCTGGCCGAGACTCTCCAAGCACGGAGAACTGCTGATTGATCAGCACCGTCGTTCCGCCGGAATTGGTCGCTGAGACGCAGTACCAGTAGGTGCCCACCGGCAAAGTATTGAATACGATGGCGTTGTTCACCGCTCCGCTGAGGTTGTAGCTGGTGGCATTGGGGCTGACTGTGGTCCCGGTCAGCCGGGTACCGCCGCAGTTGGCCGCAGTGAACACCCCTCCCGTGACGCTGGTCAGGGGCGCCCCGGATGAAATGATGCCCCGTACCCCAAACTTGCTGCCATGCTTGATGTCTCCGGGAACGGTCTCGCCGGAGATGCGGATGGTGGAGTCAATTGGAATGCCTGAAACGTCAAAAGTATAGGCGTTTACATAATTATAGTCATACGCTTTGCCGCTTCCCACTCCATCGTAATTATGTGTACTTCCACCTTTTAGACTCTTTCCCGATTCAGAAATAACTGGGATACCCGCAGAAAGAGAAAGCCCACGGGCAACATAGGTGGTATGAGAAGCACACACAAGTACTACATAATAACCCTGATTGATTTTTTCCTGTACAAGTCTCTTTCGCTCATCGGCGGTCTTATTGGAAAGTGCAACCGTTGGCCCCCTGGTGATTGTTACTCCTTTTGAGGCAGCATACTTGATCATTGCTGTACCGGGAGTGCCGACCTCAGAAATTGTACCAGAAATATAGCCGTTGTTTTTCATCCAACCATAGAAAACATCAGGATTAAACGAAGAGTCTGCAATTCCGGCTTCTGAAAGTAGCTTTGAGTATGCCACAACTCGACAACCACTCTGCATAGCTGATTGCGCAGAATCGCCCTGACTCCAGTACAGCCAGTTGCTACTGTAAGCCGCACTCGCCGCCAGCGGCAAGCACCCCACCAACAAACACAACACCAGCAAGATAGAAAGAACACGTTTTTTCATCTTCAGTACTCCTTTCATTCTTAGTCCAGGATCGACGGAATCAATAGCCGATCAGCTTCGCGGTGCGGTAGCAGTCGTCGCAGAGATAAACTACGTTGCCGTTTCTGCGTGTGTACGCCTTGAGGCTTTCATTTTGTCCGCATTCCTCACATTTCCCGACTCTGCCGCACGCCCCCAGTGAAAGGAGCAGTACAAGCCCCGCCAGAAAAATGCAGATCTTTTTGACGATGGTTCTATTCATGCAAAACCCTCCCTAAACAAGCTCCATCTAGATTTTATTCTACATCGCAGTAGGAGAAATAGATGATCATCTCAACCTTGTTGTCTGCGGTGAAGTAGAACCGAATGCTGCCGTTGTCTGCCGTATCATAGTATGTGATTTGACTTGAACAGGGCAGGCCGTCGTACATTTGCCGAATCCTCTCGATCCGTGCAATGGCGTTGGGATCATAGGAAGCGGCATCCCCCGCCCCGTACGCAGCGATAACGGCCTCCTTGGTATCTCCCAGGTGGATTCCTCTTGCCGTGCACACGGCAGTATATTTACTGCTATCTACTGCGGTATCGTAGATATTGACCGTATACCACCGGGCGTTCAAGCCTTCAGTATCCCAGAGCTCCTGCAGGAAATTCTTCCCGTTGGGGAACGTATCGCCGGTACCCCAGAAATCCTCAAATGAAAGCTTTGACGGATTCTCAGCAGTTACTTGCTGTGCACTTTGTTGGTTGGCTTCTGAAACAGAAGCCGTATTATTATCTGATTTTGGAACACTTTCATTGACGTTGCGACCTTTTTTTTGAATTAATAGCTCTGAAGCTACAATGGACGGTTCAGGACTCTCATATATCTTTAACAAAGTATCAAAACTTTCACCAAGTCCGATGATACATATTTCAAGTTTTGTAACGCCAGATACGTCTATAGCAAAGTTTATGGGGTCCCTCGCTTCACTAATTGTCGAAGGTGCTTCATATAAGAGTCGGCCATCACCATATACTTTGAATTGCTCAGGATAAAGCAACCTATCCGTTCCTCTATGTAGTAGCTGACCTTTCATGGCCGCGTATTCTGCATCAAGGTAGAATTCAACTGTGTTGTCCCTCGTTTCGCCTGAAGTCGAAACTAACAAGCTGGTTTCATCAGTCGACGGGTACAACACGACGGAATCAGTGCTTGCGAGTCCAAATCTCTGTGTGAGCTTGTAATTGTTACCGATACGTAAACAATTCCCTTTTTTGCTTGGGGGGAGCGAAAGAAGACTGATCGGTTCAAAGCTTCTATAATAATCAATTTCCGACTGCAGCGTATTGTCCTGTCCGAGCACACCTAGTGCCTCCTGTATGACTTTTATCGCGGCTCCATAACAGTTCTCCTCTACAAAATGATCACTCTCTCTAGCTTCAGCAAACGCTTTCTCTGCACGTTGTACAGTATCGTCAACGTACTTTTTTTTGTAATTCTCTAATGGTGAAAGAAGTCTGTTGTCGTTTCCCACAAGCGAAAAAGCCTTGTTCATAAGCTGAATCGCCTCAACATATTTGAGCTGAGAAGCCTTCTTGCCAGCTTCTTGTAACACATCGTCTATATACGACGATGTGGCTTTTTCTAGTTGTTTTTGCAAGTCTGTCCTCTGCCCAAGCGTTTCTACGCCTGTTTTTACATCCTTGACAGCCTCTTCATATTTCTTTTGGCTGATGTGGTCGTCCGAAAGACCGATATAATAATTTGCGTAGGATGTTTCAAACTCTTTCTCCATTTTTTCAATTTCAGGATCCTGTACAAAAAAAGCAAGCGCATCACTGATCCGGTTGGCAGCAGTGGTATACTGTTTCTTGGCGACATCATCTTTCACTAAACCCTCAAGTTGTTGGATAAACAGTGTTTTTGACTGTTTCATTTTCTCTTGAGCATCATCGTATTTGCTATCAATTGAGCTCACACTACCAAAAGAAGTGTATGCACTATGGTAATCACTTTCTTCGAACCGCTCCACACCCTTTTTGTACTCCTGTTTCGAAGCTGCTAAGCGACGCAAAGTTTGATTGGCTTGCAAGAGAATCTGGCTATCGCAAACTCCGCACTTTTCTATCCACTCAAGCGCAGAAAGTGCATCATCGAATGTCAGTGATTCTTCGTTGTAAGAAGAAACTATGTTGTCGATCCTTTCATTGAGTCCCTCTGTGACAAGTTTTTCTTCCTTCAGTTGCCCAATTACCTTCTCATTGAAGATCTCGTTGGCGTCAATATATCTTCCATCATCAACCGCTTTCAGTACGTCCTGTGCAGGACTCGCGCAACCAGAAAAGAGAAATAACACCATAATAATACTGACAATAGCCCAAATCCTTTTTCCCATGATCAAACGCTCCTTTGCATTAACAATAATCAATTTCTTTCCGTTGTTTTTCTGCAGATTATTACTGTGATACTCAGGGTCATTAGTTCTTACGCTTAGCGGCCCCGAAAAGCACTTAAGAAACCATCAATATGTTGGAAGCATAACATCATCCGCCAGCTTTCTAGGTATAGATGTATTTTCTCCATCTTCCAAATCAAATAATGCCTTTACCCAGCTTCCCCATAACCAGAAACTCCCATCTTCTTTTAGTGCAAACCCATTGTTGAAATATGAAAAGGCATCTTCTACTCCGCTCATAATTTGCAGCGGCTCCGCTTGAATATCGGTGGTGTTGCTGTCTACCGCAATTCCATCTCCGATAGCACCTGCTGTTTTGGCGCCCCAGGCCCAAAGTGATTTATCATTCTTGACTGCGTAGCTGGTCGCTCCCCTTGCCATCTCATCATAACTCATAGCACTGGCGACTCGAACATCATTCATAACCAAATATGGGTCCGCCCTGCTGTACCTCTTGATTGCCTCTTGATCCTTGTTGATCCCTAACGTTCTTCCAGCGCCTCCGTCTCCCAATTGCGCTGAATAATTAATTCCGAATGACCATAGTGTATCATTTTCATCAACTACTAAAGAGTAGCAAGTGCCAGCAGACATATATTTAACATTATCCATGATCCAGACTGGGGTCACAGCGTCAGCGGTAGTACCGTTTCCCAACTGTCCGAAATGGTTATGACCGCATCCCCACAAACTCCCATCTGTCTTCAATATCAAAGTGTGGTCTCCGCCTAGAGAAACTGCCTTCACATGATCCATAACCATCGTGGGCGTATCTTGAAATGATTCTGAATCAGGTAACAACAACTGATTCCAATCGGAATACCCATTTTTCCCCAGGCCCACAAAGTGTCATCATTTTTTACTGCTAACCAACCGTAACCTGAGTCATCACCTTCTATTTGGCGCACATTATGCAAGATGACTTTTGGTGTATTTGTCGGAAATAGAGACATGTCGTATCCAGACGCATGAGCTCTTTCGATAAAGGCTGGTTCTGGGTAATAACCCCAACACCAAAGATCATCGTTCTCGTCAATTGCATAACCGACGCAGAAGGAGGTTGACACACTTTTAACACTATCCATGATTTTGACAAACTCCCTTATTCCCCCTGAGTAAACTCTTTGCCCCCAACCATCGTCACGAGTGAACAATTCCCATAAGGAACCATCCTTTTTCACGATGAGAATATTTGTGGCCCCAACCGCCACTGTCTTCCGGAACGGATCATAGTCCAGAGATTGTGATACAGGGAAAGGAGTTGGTACGGGCAACGGGCTGGGGGTGAATGTCGGCATATCCTCCACATTATCAGAAGGAGAAGGCGACACTCCCTCTATAGCATCCAACCTCGACGTAAGCGCGGCAAGCTGGTCTTCCAGTTCTTTTTCTCTCGAACTTGAACAGGCGCTTAACGGTAGTACCAAGCATAGCAATAATACAAACATAACAACCTTTTTCATAATGATCCACCCTCCATAATCAGTGATCTAGTGGCTCTCCATGCTACCCGCTTTGTGAAAACACTGCGACAAGTAGGCATTAGCTACCATGTCATCAGTACCGTTGCCGGAAAAATCATTGCTGAGTTGACAATAATACTTACTGTCCAAACACTCCTGACTTTATTTCGTGCATACACTAGTCGGTGCTGCAACATGGATAGGCACCACATAGTCAAGGACCATTATCGACAGCACAAGCAAAGCGATTCGCTTATTCATCGTTCCTCCCATCTTTTAAAAGGTGTACTTTTGCAAACCGTCGAAAAACGGCAGTTTACCACAAAAACCAGGTTGCCAACAATGCAGTTTTGTGGTAAACTGCTATTCGTGAAGTTCTATCTGGTATAATTTGTAAAAGTACACCTTATCAAAACGAAGACAGTTTTTTGTTTAGGTAGTATTTTCAAACTTCCGCGCTTTTGCATAGAACGTGCCCACTGGCATTTCACAGGCACGAGCTGCCTGGGATAGTGGGATCTTCTTGTTTCTCCACGCCTGGTGGATCTCATAGAAGTTCTCCGGCAATGGGAGCGGCGGTCTGCCAAATCGCACACCCCTAGCTTTCGCTGCTGCAATACCCTCTGCCTGCCGTTGCCGAATGTTGGTGCGCTCGTTCTCCGCCACAAAAGACAGCACCTGCAGCACAATGTCGCTCAGGAAGGTGCCCATCAGATCCTTGCCCCGGCGGGTGTCCAGCAGGGGCATATCCAGCACCACGATGTCGATGCCTTTCTCCTTGGTGAGAATCCGCCACTGCTCCAAGATCTCCGCATAGTTTCGCCCAAGACGATCAATGCTCTTGATATAGAGCAAATCGTCTTTTTTCAATTTGCGAAGCAGTTTCTTATACTGGGGACGCTGAAAATCCTTGCCGCTCTGCTTGTCCATGAAGATGTTTTTCTCCGGCACGGCCATCTCCCGCAGTGCGATCAACTGCCTATCTTCGTTTTGCTCTCTGGTACTGACCCGAACATAGCCAAAAATCAACCCAAACTTCCCCTTTCAGCTAGATCTACTATCAAGCATAATGTATCAGCCCCTTTCCAGGGGCTGCTCCGTCTAATAGGTCGGAACCCCATACCCATAGATCTCATAATACCCAAGGGCATAGCTGTTCTCCATACAGGCGTCGCCGGAGTTGCCTTCTACGGTGTAGACCCGTCCACCCTCTACGCGGGAGACGATCCCCACGTGGTCTGGGTCTCCGTCCTGGCCAGCGTGGGGGTAGTTCCAATCGAAGAAGATGATCATGCCCGGGGACGGCGTAGCGCTGCCCTCCAGCCACTGGCCATGGGCTTTGAACCAGTTAGAGCCGGCGTCGCAGACACTGAACCGGGGAATCACCCCGGCGTCCAGATAGCCGCATTGATCGGCGCACCAGGAAACAAAGCAGCAGCACCACTCCACCCGGCTGCCAAAGCCGTACCAGCTCCAGTAGGGCCGGCCGCCTACGTTGCCGATCTGGGACATGGCCACCTGCACGATGGCGTCGTTTCCTGCCCAGACGCCGGTGAGCACGGCGCTCCAGAGGTCTTGGTGCTCCGGTGACAGCAGCTCATGGAGATGGCGAAGCTGGTCCTCATCAAAGTGGAGAGAGGTGGCCATTTCCTCCGCCGTTTTGTGGGCCACGGTGATGAACAGCGTGGTTTTGGTAACCGGCCTCTCCACCCGGGTGATGTGCCCTTGCCCGTCATCGGTCTCTGTGACTTCGTTGGCTACGTGGGATTCGGTGCGGAAGGAAATCTCATTCATGGCCCAGAACACGGAGGCCAAGAGCTGCCTCTTGGCGTCATCCATGCTGGCCACCTCCTGGGCAGATTCCGGGTCTGTGGTGGTCTTGACCGCATAGATGGAAAGCACCTCCGGCCAGACCGCCCGGCTGCCGCTCATCTCCAGGGCGTCATGAGGGTGGGCAGCCTTGATCTCCTCGATCCTGGCCTCGTACTCCCGGTTGATCTCCCGAATGGCGGTGGGCATATTCTGCCCGGTGCCGGTGTCCTCTCCGGAGAAGAAGATGCCAAAGCAGGAGCCGACGATCAGGCCCACCAAGCAGATAACAACGATGATCAGCACGGCCACCCATCCCCCGGCAGCAATGGCAGCTACCAGCTCTTGCAAGGCCGCGATGATGGCCTTGACCATGGCCACGATGGCTTTTCCCACCGCCTTAGCGATGACGATGGCCTCCCGGACGGCCACCTTGGCAGCCTGAGCCGCTGCCCTGGCCGCTTTGGCCGAGGCTTGCGCCGCCTTCTGCGCGGCCTGTTCAGCCTGCTTGGCCGTCTTGATGGCCGCCTTGGAGGTCTTTTCGGCAGTCTTGACGGTATGCTCCGCGGTCTTCACCGACTTTTGAGCGGCTTTTCTGGCCTGTGCTGCCTCCCGCTTCTTGATGGTGCGGGAGACCACCTGCCAGGTCTTGGGCGCGGTAGTATTCCGACGCTCCGCCTCACGAAGGGTGTGCACAGCCTGACGGGTTTCCTGGGCCTGCTGTCGGCGTACCTCCTCAGCCCGATGCCGAACCTGCTGCTTCGCGTACTCCCGGCCACGTTCGCCGGGGTCAGGTGGCTTTCCTGTACTCGATTCAGACTGGTGCCCAGTCATCGGGGGTTGCTGTTCCTGCCCAGGAGCATTTGCCTCTGATTCCCGACTGGCAGGATGCTCAGAAGAAGCAGGAGCGGCGTCATGCCGCTCCTTGATTTTTCTCGCCCCATATTGAATCCCGCTGATACCAGCCTCTGTGCCGGCGGAAAGCACAGTCTCACCGACGTTGGTTGTCTGCTCCTCCGCATAGGCCGTTGGGGTCTCCTGCTCTCCCGGCGAAGCTGCCTCCCGGGTGCGGAGAGCGGCGTCCTTCATGCGCCGGGCCAGCTGGGCGCTGCGGTCCGGGGTCTTGATGCTCCGGACTGTCTCCCGGGTCTTGATGTCGGCCATGGGAACCCTCCTTTCAGCCCGACCAGCCGGAGAACGACCCCTCGCCGGGCTTGGTGGTCATGAGCCGGTAGAGCTTGGTGTCCTTGGGGAAGCGATTCACGAAAGGCACCAGGGCGCTGCCGTACTTGATGAGCCCGCAGCCGGCGTCGGCGTTGGTGATATAGCTCATCTGCTCGCTGGAGATGTTCAGCAGCCTTGCCAGCTTCTCCCGGTCTCCCGCCGCCTGGTTGAGCATGACGATGAACTCGGAGTTGGAGAGCATGGTGCTGGCCTGAACGGAATCCAACAGGTACTCCACGTTCTGGGTGATGGCCGTGGGATAGGCGTTGCGCTTGCGAAACTGCCGCCAGGCCGAGTTGAAAAACGCCGCGGAATACTCGTTTTCATAGACCACATGGAACTCGTCGATGAACACATGGGTGCGCTTGCCCCGCTTCCAGTTGAGGGTCACCCTGTTGAGCATGGTGTCGGTGATCACCAGCAGCCCTGCGGGCTTGAGCTGAGTCCCCAGGCCGTGAATGTCAAAAACCACCACCCGCTTGTCCAGGTCCACATTGCTCTGTTTGCCGAAAATGTCCAGAGAGCCGGTGGTGTAGAGCTCCAGCGCCAGGGCAATGTCGTGGGCCTCGGGCTCGGGCTGCACCAGCAGCTTCTCCCGGAGAGTGGTGAGGGTGGGCACCACCCCGGTCTCCTCGGCCTCCTGGTAGATCATGGTGATGCAGCGGTCGATGATGGACTTGTGCTGCGGCCCCACGCCGTTGTTGTCGATCTGCTCGATGAGGGACAGGATGAACTGGGACTTCACCACAATGGGGTTGTTTTCGCCGTAGCCGTCCACCATATACATGGCGTTGAGCCGGTCCCGGCCCCCGGCGGCCACCCGGATCACGGAGCCCAAATCGCCCATGGCCGAGACCATGGGGGCGTACTCGCCTTCGGGGTCGCAGATGAGAATGTCATCGTCGGTGTTGAGCATGAGGAAGGCGATGAGCTCCTTGGCGCAGAAGGACTTCCCGGAGCCCGGCACCCCCAGCAGGAAAGCCGACTGGTTCAGCAGGTTCTCCTTGTTGCATAGGATGAGGTTGTGAGAGATGGCGTTCTCCCCGAAGTAGATGCCGCCCCGGTCCTGGATCTCCTGGACCTTGAAGGGCATGAGCACCGCCAGGCTTTCCGTGGTCAGCGTCCGGAAGGTGTTGATCCGCCGGCAGCCCAGGGGCAGCGCCGTGTTCAGGCCGTCCAGCTGCTGGAACCGCAGCACGCCCATCTGGCACATCTTCTCCTGGGCCAGGGAGAGGATGGCCTCGGTGTCAGCGTCCAGCTGCTCCTTGGTGTCCGCCATGTGGACCAGGGTGATGACGGCCATCATCATGCGCTGGTCCCGGGTGGTCAGGTCGTTGAGGAACTCCTTGCTCTCCTTGCGCTGGAGCTCCATGTCGTAGGGAACGATGGCGGAGAAGTTGTTGTTCTTGTTCTGCCGCCGCTGCCAGTTGGTGATGTTGGTCTCCACGCCCAGCAGCCGGCTCTCCACCTCCCGGACCGCCTCGTCCGTGGGGACGGGAACCACGTCGATGGAGAGCATCAGGTTCCGGTTGAGATCGGTGAGCTCCGACACCAGGCTGTCCTTGATATAGGAGGCGTACTCCTTGAAAAACAGAACCCGACAGTATTTGTTCCCCAGCTTCAGGTAATCCCCGGCCCGCTCGATGCCGTCCGGGCAGATATAGTCCTTGAAGCTGTGGCCCTTGCAGATCATCTCCCGCAGGTCGAAACGGAAGAACCGCTCCTCTCCGGCCCGGTAGAAGTCGTGGAGCACCCGAAGCCGCTCCTCGGCGGTGAGCTCGGTGCATTTGGAGCCCAGGGCTGCCAGATGTTGGGTCAGGTCCGCCCCCACCCGGGCAAAGTAGGTCCGGGCCTCCTCGATGGTGTTTTTCGCCACGGAGACCGTGAAATACTTCTCTTGGGTGATACCGTTGCCGCCGGTGGCCTTGCTGAGCAGCATATCGTTATACTCCTGCCGGTACTCGTCCAGACCGTCTCCCCGCAGGGCCATAAGGAGAGAGCGCTCGATCTCCTGCTGGTTCACCCGGTGGTTGTTGATGGTGATCTTGGTGGTGGCCCCGCCGGACAGAGAGTTGAGCAGCTCGGAGTAGGTCAGGAACATGGATTCCTTGTCCTCCCGGCTGGCCACCTGGTAGTTGATGTCCGTGAACTTGTAGGACTTGGTGAACAGATTCCCCACCAGGAAGACGCCGTCCTCCCAGATCCGGCGGATGGGGATCACGTCCTGGACGCTGCGGGGGATCTTATACCGCTCCCGATCCTGCTTCAGGGCGTTCTTCAGGGTTTTCATCATGGGGTTCATCCTCCTTTCCCGTTTTGTGCAGGCTGTCCTTCGTCAGCTCATAATAGAGATTGACCGACTCAAATTTCAGCTGTCTGGGCTCCAGCAGCTCGGAGCGGACCCAGGCCCAGAGGAATTGCTCGGCGGTCATGCCGTGGTAGGTGATAAACCCCATGGCCGCAAAGGGAGCGGCCCCCAGGATGCACACCCAGGAGACCGTTCCGATGCCCAGAGTGGGCCGCAGCAAAAAGTAGATGAGCACAGCGACGCCCACGGCCAGGGCCGCAAAAATGAGCTGCCGCAGGGACAGCCCGAAGAATACCGATTCCGTGTAGTTGCGGATCTCACGATTGATTTTGACTTCCATGGGAACTCCTTTCGTTCCGGCAGGCTTCCCGGAGCTCGGCCTTGCAGACACATTCCGGGGCCAGGCAGTTTATCTCCCGGTCCTTCCGGCCTCCGAAGTAGAGGCAATACCGGCAGTCGCAGTCGTCTACGGTGTAGCCTTGCCAGCGATCATAAATGTGTTTTGCCACATTCCCACCTCACAGTCCCATCATCTCGCGGACAATGCGGTCCGCCATCTTCACCGAGCCCACCAAAATCAGCATATTGAAGACCAGCTCCCCGAGATAGCTCCACACCATGGAGGCGGCGGCAGCGTTCGGGTCCACCTGGGGCGGCGTTGCGGCAAAGAGGGAGAAGATGATGCAGGCCAGCACGATGATGGCTCCCTCCAGGCACACGGCGGCGTAGCTTTTGAGAAAGCTCTTGCCGATGTTCTGGGTGGGCTCCCCCGCAAAGGTGGCCAGTGGGATGGGCGCAATGGCCGAGTACATAAACAGCTTGAAGAATCGTCCGTAGACGCTGAGGATCATGATAAAGGACAGAATCCAGATGATCAGGCCGCCGATGAGGGTCACCGCCCAGAGGGGGATGCTGTCAAAGAAACCGCACTCCTCAATGGCGGTGACGATCTCAGCGGGCAGCACCGTCTGCTGGGCCCCTCCCAGGCCGGCGGCGTTCATGATCCCGGACACCACCCCTTGGATGATCTCCAGCAGGGCCAGCATCAGGTCCAGGCCGTAGGTGATGACGGCCTTGGCGCAGACGAAGCGGATGAACACCTTGACGGCGTGCTCCGGCTTTTTCAGCTCGGCAATGCTGCCGAAGGTCTTCATCACCCCAATGACGAAGAACAGCACCAGCAGCGCCAGACCAATGGCCTGCAAGGCCCCGTGGATGTTCAGCACCACGTTCCAGATGGCCCCGCCCCGAAAGGTGCGGGGGTCCTGGGTGATGATGGTCCAGATCTCGGTGAGCTTTTCGTTCCAGACGTTCAGGGCGTTTTCCAGGTTCTGGACGACCCAGTTATCCGACATGGCGAACACCTCCCTTGTGTCGGATCCTCATGCCAGGTCAGCCCATGATGAGATCCAGGATCTCCTTGGCGAAGGCCACGATTAGGCCGCCCACCAAAGTCAGCACGCCGTTGGAGCGCTGGGAGGGGTCGTGGCTCTGGGTGGAAAGCCCCAGCTGCACCACGCCCCAGCCGGCGATGATGAAGCCCACGGCCTTAATGACGCCGAAAATGAAGTCGGAGAGGTTGTTCACCACCCCTACCGGGTCCCCGGCAGCAAAGGCCGTGACGGACAGGCCGCCGATCACGGCCACGGCCAGGAGCAGGGCGGCGTAGAGCCGATAGCCCTTCTTGAGCCTGCCGCTCAGGGGCAACGGATGGGTTTGAGTCAGATTGTTCTTGCGCTTGAAAATGTTCATTCGGATACCTCCATTTGTTCAACATAGGCGTCCAGCTCCTCGCTGGACAGGATTTCGTATCGATGGACTTCCTCCGTGATCTCCCGGGCTTCCTCCAGCAGTTCCCTGTCGATGGTGACGGAGGCGATGCTGCGGGTGTCCTCCCCGTGGACGAAGGGCTCTGCGCCGCCGTCCGGGGTCAGGGAGACGTTGGGATGCTGCAGAATGTCATATTTGAGGTCCTGCACCGGGCGTTCTCCCCGGATGAACAGCAGGGCGTTCCGGTTCTCCATCCTCCGCACCTCGTCGGGGGTCATGAGCTCCCGGCCGGTGAGCTGCCAGTTGGTGGAATAGCTGCCGTTGTGTCCCCGGGACCTGCCGTAGGTGTTCAGGTCGATGGTCTCCTTGCCCAGGAGCTTGGAGACGTACTCATGGGTGCTTTGCTCGTTGCCGCCCAGATACAGGAACTCGTCGCAGTTGCCCACGATGCTTTCCCACTCCTTCTGGAACAGGGCCTTGAGCTGGGCCATGTTCTGGAGGATGATGCTCACGGAGATCTCCCGGCTGCGCATGGTGGCCAGGAGCTTGTCGAACTCATCCGGCAGGGCCACGTTGGCAAACTCGTCCATGACGAAGTGGACGTGGACCGGCAGCCTGCCCCCGTGCTTGACGTCCGCCTGGTAGTAGAGCTGCTGGAAAAGCTGGGTGTAGAGCATTCCCACGATGAAGTTGAAGCTGCTGTCGTTGTCGGGGATCACGGCGTAGATGGCTGTTTTCCGTTCTCCCAGCTCGCCCAGCTCCAGCTCATCCGTCTGGGTGATGCCGGCCAGGGAGTCCAGGTTGAACTTCTCCAGACGGGACAGCAAAGTGATCTGGATGGATTTGAGCGTCTTGCCGCTGCCGGAGCGGTAGCTCTTGTAGTAGCGCACGGCGATGTGCTCCGGGTTGTTGCTCTCCACCTTCAGGAACAGCCGGTCCAGCGCGGATCGGTAGTTTTCGTCCTCCTCCTTGACCTCCCCCGCCCGGATCATGTCCATGACCATGGGAAAATTCTGTTCCTCCTCCGGGGCCTCATAGTGCAGCAGAAAGATCAGGGCCAGCAGAAGCATCATGGCCGCCTGATCCCAGAAGGGGTCGTTGCTCTGGGAGCCCTTGGGAGTGGTGTTCTTGAAGAGATTGGTCACCAGGCGCTGGATGTCATTGTCGCTGCGCAGGTAGACGAAGGGGTTATAGCAGTGGCTTTTCTCCATGTTGATCAGGTCGATGACCTTGACGTCGTACCCCTTTTCCTTCAGGAGACCTCCGGTATCCCGGAGAAGCTCGCCCTTGGGGTCCAGGATCACAAAGCTGGTGTTGGCGTTCATGACGTTGGGCTTGGCGTAGAAGCGGGTCTTGCCGGCCCCGGAGCCGCCCACCACCAGGGTGTTGAGATTTCGGCGGTGCTTGTGGCCGTCCAGGCCGATGGAGACGCTGCGGGTGAGGATTCTGTTGGCCGTTTTCACCGGATCGGCGTATTTCCGGTTCAGCGCCTCCCGGGAGCCCCATTTGGCGCTGCCGTGTTCCTCCCGGCGGCGATAGTTCCGGTCATTGGAGAGATACAGGGTCAGCCCCAGACCATAGGCCAGAAGCAGCAGGAGGACAGCCCGAAGACTGCCCTCGCACACTTCTATCTGAAAGGGATGGCTGAAAACGGCTCCCGCCCTGGTGAGAAGGCCGGGCAGGCCATCGCCCAGAACCGGAGCGATAAGCAGACCCAGCCAGGTCACGGGGATCACCCCCAGGAGATACAGCACCTTGTGGACCCGGTCAAACCTATCGTTCTTCACGGCCTGTCGCCTTCTTTCGGGGAGGCGGCTCCTCCTTCGGGGCAGCCCGGAAGAGGAAACCCTTCTTGGGTGCGTCGATGACCCGGAGCAGCAGATCGTCCACATCCTCGGTGGGGCCGGCCCTGCGGATCTGCTCATTGCGCAGGTCGTTGAGGCTGCGGGCCAGGATGCGCTGCTCCTCGTCGGTCATGGTCAGCACACGGTTTCGGATCATCATGGGGTCGCCCTCCTTTAGCGGGCTTCCTCCCGGTGCTGCTGCACCGGCTGGCGATTCTCCAGGACCTGGCTGATGTTCTGGCTGATCTCCCCGGCCAGGCGGCGGACGCGGGTGAGCTCCGCCTTGAGGCCCTGGGGCGTCATCTCCCGGTACTCGTCGGGCACGGCGGGGAACTCAAAAGAGCCCTGAGTCTCCACCCCGTACCGCTTGCAGAGCATATAGGCCGCGCAGAACACGGTGTTGGCGTTCTCCTCCTTGCGGTAGTTGCCGTTCTTGTTGAGATAGGCGTGGCAGAGCTGCAGGGCCACCGCCCGGAAGATCTCCTGCTCGTCCAGGCCGGGGCGGACGTACAGCGCCCGCTCCTGGGGATTGTAGACGGCGTTGTAGGTCTCCGGGATGTTGTCGCTGACCTTGAGCTCACAGGGGGCGTTGTGGATGAGGCCCTCCAGCAGGTCGTAGTCGCTGAACTCCCGCTCCTCCCGGGGAGGGGCGTTGGTCTGGGAACGGTCAAAGACCTTCTTGACGTGGTAGCTGGTGGCCTTGCTGCCGTCCTCCCGCTCAACCTCCGGGCCGGGCTCCAGCAGGGAAATGGCGGTTTCGCCCTTGTTGACGGACACCTTCTCGTCTTTCCAGTCGTCGAAGGTCTTGAAGGGACCGGTGGCCTCCGGCATCTGGGCGGTGATGAGCAGGGCGTTGCTCACCGAGTAGCGGTCAAAGCGGGCCTGGACGTCCAGGTAGCTGACGATGGCGGCAGGGTCCTTGGTCATGGCGTCCAGGGTGGCGTCGATGGCGTCATAGAGCTCCTTGCGTTCGGCCTGCTTGCGGTTCTTGTACTCCTCCCGGTCAAACTCCCGGTCCTGCTCCACAGGTTCGGGCTGGGGCTTTTTGAGAATGTCATAAAAGCTGTTCATGCGTTAGCGCTCCTTCTTGGGTTTCTTTTTCCGGGGAGCTTTGTGCTCCAGGGGTTTCTGCTGCTTCTGGGGAATGCGGGTTTTCTCTTCCCGCTCCATCTCTTGGCGGATGTCGCTGAGCTCCTGACGAATGGAATGCCGTCCCTCACGAGCGTCGTTTCTTGCTGTTGGCTTTCTGACTGGTTCCCGGTCGGTTGACCTTGAGGAAGGCACGGACCGATAGGAGTTCTCCGTCCGTGCCGGGGTAGGGTTTGCGTCCCGCTCCTCCCGGTCTGAGCCGCTGAGCAAGGCGTCCAGGAAGATCTGCTCCTTGGTGCGGGTGTCCGCCTGCTGTTCCTCCTGGATCTGATTCCGAATCCGTTCCCGTTCCACCTGGCCCTTGATGGAAGCCAGGTCGGTGTTGCTCAGGCCGAAGCGGTCAAAGATCCGGCTGATCTTGCTGGCGTCCTCCGCCTTGGCCATGACCTCCGTAATGCCGTCCTTGGCGTCCCGGTCCTTGAGCACACAGTAGAGAATGCCGTACTGACGGGCGTGCCGGCTGAACGTCGCCAGGTCCTTGTCCTGAACGGCAAACACCTTGAGCTCCTTTCCGGTGCGGATAAGATTGGTGAGCCGGGTCTTGCCCTTGCTCTTTTTCTGATCCTTCAGCGCGGAATAGAGCAGCAAGGCCACCTGCTTGGCGCCGGCCCCCGTAATCTTGGCGGCGACCTCAACGCCCTCCAGGCTCATGCGCACGACCTGTTCCGCCGCGTCGCTGGAAGTACTGCTCATTGTCTTGTTCCTCCTTTCTGATTTCTTGATCCTGCTGCTGACCCAGCACCCATTCCAGTTCCTCCCGGGTCCTGGCCGAGCGAACCAGAATGTCGTCGCAATCCTTCACCTCCTTGTGCAGGTCCCGAAGCTCCACCGAGCAGGCTGCGATCTGTTCCTTGACGGACGATACCTCCTCAAAGTCGCCCCGACGCTTGGCCCGTTTCAGATCATTGCGCAGCTCTGCCCGCCGGGCTTCCCTCCTGCTGATCTCCTGTTGCACCTCGGCCTTGTGGTCCAGCAGCTCCTCGCCTGTGTTGATCCGGAGCCGGGCCAGCATTCGGGTCTGGCGGTCCAGCCGGTCCAGCTTCATGAGATCCTCCCGCAAATGAAAAGACACCCGCTGTACGGAAGCCGGGTGCCGTTCGATGATGTGCAGCTCATAGCAGTAGCGCAGATAGAGCCGATACAAAGAGGTTCGCTGATAGAGTGGGGGAGGGGAGTGCTTTCTGTACTCCCGGACCTGCCGGCGTTCCTCTTCCGGGAAGGGGTCCTCCTCCACATAGACCCGCTGGATCCTGCGGCTGATCTCGTCCAGGTCGTAGCCCTTCCCCAGCTTGTGGAAGCGGAAGAAGCCCTTGGCTCCCGGGGGTTGCAGGCTGGGATACACCAGCCAGTCGCCCTGCTTGTCGTAGAGCTTGAGGCGGTAGCCGGCCTCCTCCAGAAAGTCGAAGAAGTCGTCGTTGGTGATGCTGGCGTTGATGGCCCGGTCAATGTCGGCACGGATCATGCCGCGAACCGTGGGTCTGCCCTCCTGCTCGGCCTTGTACTCGGCATAATTCCTTCCCCTGCCCCGAGGGGACTCGATGACAGAGAGCCCGTATTCCCGACACAGCCGGTCGGACTCCTGCCGCATCCTGCGGTAGTCGGCGGGAGTGTTGTGAAAGTGGTGACCGTCTATACGGGAAACGGAATTGATGCAGAAGTGATTATGATAGCAATCGGTGTTGCAGTGGGTGGCGACGACCACCTCGAAGTCCGGCCAAAGGCGCTGTGCCAGCTTCACGCCAATGTCATGGGCAATCTCTGCAGTCACCTCCCCAGGCTTGAAGCTCTGGTAGCCGTGAAAGCAAGCTCTGCCGTCCAGCTTCTTTTTCATCTGCTTGGTGTTCATGAACTGCTGCGCGGCGGTTTCCTCGCTGTTGCAGTTCAGGACGGTAACATACTTGCGTTCCTCCGTTTTCAGGCTGTTCACGTCATACTCGATGACGCCGTTGATAGCGTGAAGCGCAGAGACGTCCTCCAGCATTTTCTCCCGCGTCTTCTCCGGGTTGCGCACATAGTTGATGACCTTTTCCGGGCTGCCCTTGATGGGCCAGATAGACGTAACGGCCATTTAGCTGTCGTTTCCCGTGTAGGCGTCCACGATCTTCTGCTCGGCGACCATGGCCTCCCCCAGCACCTGGTGCATCAGCTCCGTGTCGATGAAGCCGAAGGTATTGGCTCGGGTCAGAAGCTGGTCAACATTTCGGCCCACCCGCCTGATTTCATGGATAAGCTGGTCTACATCAGCGCTCGGGGCTTCCATCACCTCTGAACCGTTGAGCACAGTACGGCAATAGGCTTCACGGGACATACCCGCCTTCTTCGCTTTTCCTGTTAATGCTGCCAGCTCCGCTTCGTCCAGCCGAAGCGTCATGGCGTGTTCCCTTTTCATTGATCTCACTCTCCTTCCCGGTAAAGAACGCAAAAAGAGCCAACCGAATACATCAGTTGGCTCTCTCGTATTTCATCTGATTATAGGATCTTTTTCCAGTTTCGTCTTCCGTACAAGATCCGGCGGACTTCCATGACATTGTCGATGACAACGTAGAAGATCATGAAGTTCTTGACCCGAATCCGGTAATACGGGTATTGTCTTTCCCTGGAGCTCTGGTAGGGCTCAAACGCCTCTGCGTTTGGCAGACGCTCCTGGATGGCGGCTTCCACCGCATCCACCAGGTTCTCCGCGGCGACAGGATTTCTCAGCCGGTAGGTGATATAATCCACGATCTCGTTGAGGTCCTCCTCAAACAGGGAAAGAAACCGCAGCTCGTAGTGCTTATCGCCCATGGATTCTTCTCCTCACTCGCCCGAAAACTTCCTCGGCAGTGTGGCGCTCTTCACTGGCATCCGCCGCAAAGTCCGCTTCGTCCAACTTGAGCTCGATGTCATCGGTAAGCTCAGCATACCGCTCCAGACTCATGACCACCATAGAACCATAGCCGTTCTTGGTCAGAAAGACAGGTTCCCCTTTCTGAAGGACCTCCTCCTCGATCTCCGGATACTTATTCCGCAAGTCGGATACAGGTCGAATGTTCATCATACGGCATCGCTCCTTTGTATCATAACTTTATCAGAATATTATCCACGTGTCAAGTGGGGTGTTCTTCCAGTACAATCTTGGACAGGGGTATTAGGGGATGTCCCCTAACAAGCTGTCGAGTGGTATCACGAGGCGTTGCTTGTCAAGATTGTGCCACCCGGTCTGAGCCCTCTTTTCAGAGGTCCAGACCTTGGGGCGGCTTTCAATCACTTTGAGAGAGGGAACGGGCCTGCAATCCGGTCGATCCGGCCCGCCCTCCCTTTTCCATGGTGTTTTCGGTGCAATGTGGGGCTGTCCGGAATCATTTGCGGTCCCGGAATCGGTGATTTTTGCTGCATGGGCCGATATTCCGCCCAATGTGGGTCACAGCCCTAAAGCGGTGAGGAAGTCCAGCGGAGAAACAGCGGGTTCCTCTGGCTCGGAAGGCTGCGGCGTGAATCCGAACGACTCCGTCTGCCCCTGGGCCTCCCGGAAGCATTCCCGCAGGGTGGTTTTGACCTCCTGAAGGAAATGGTCCTTCTCCTCCCGCTCCTCCCGGTAGCGAAGCCCGTCCATCACCGCCCGGATCAGGGCTTTGCTGTCGGAGAGTTCGGAATCCTCCAGGTAGTCCAGGATCTGGCAGTGGACCCGGTTGTCCGGGTTCAGGTAGATCTTGACGCATTTGGCCTTCATCCGGTCTCACCAGCTTTGGCGAGCTTTGCAGCAGCCAGATATTCATACCCGATGGCGTTGGTGCTGATGCCCGGGACGAACCGGACCCGGGAGGGATCATAGCTGCCGAAGTTGCGGATGAGGCAGGCTCCGCCGCCTACCACATAGAGCCGCATGGTCTTTTCATCGAAGCCGTACTCCCGGAATCTGCGGAACAGGTCCGCCGTGTACTGGCGGGCGGCGTCCGTCAAGGTTTTGAGGTACGCCTCGTCGATCTTGGCCGTGCCGGTGCGGATGATCCGTTCCATAACGGAATCGTCCACCTTGGCGCCGCTGTGCTCATTGGCCAGGGCGGTTCGCATGGCGATGGCGCAGTCCTTGACCCCGCAGGCTTCCGTACTCATGGAGGTGATGATGGGGCTCTGGTCCACGATCTTCAGGAGATTGACGGTGCCGTTGCCGATGTCAGCCACCACATTCACTTCCCGCATTTCGTTCAGTCGCGCAGTGACCGCGGCGAAGCCCTGGGGAAACACCAGGGCGTCCACCAGCTCGATGTGGTACGCCTGCCCGCGGAACCGGAACTCCACCGTTCTGTTTTTCAGGAGGTATTCCCGGTAGGCCGCCTGCTGAGAGACGATCCAGGTCAGGGGCAGCCCCACCGCCAGGATGATCTTGCCGGAGTTCCGCTTGTGATGGGCCAGCTCCGAAGCAATGGCGGCCAGGGTCAGTACGTAGTAGTCCTCGTCCATGATCTTCTGGTCGGTAAACTCCTTGTGACCGGTGCCGATGACATAGAATTTGCCGTCGTATTCCAGGAGATTCTCTGTGAAGTACGGCTTCTTCTCATAGACAGCCAGTCCTGTGGGGAAGGAAGTATCCGCCGTTTTCATGTTGCCGTAGCCGGCGTCCACCGCTACAATGAGCTTGTCTCCGATGATCCTCATATTGACGCCACCCTTTCCTGGGATTTGCCTTTCGGGTTGTAGGGGACGGCCCGGATCTCCTCCCCGTCCCGGACGAAACGCTCCGGATACCGGAAGAGCTTGGCGTACCGCTTGGCCTGCTCGTCACTCAAGCTGCCGAAGTTGCTGCCCTCGCAGGAGCAGAGAAAGCAGGTCCCGGCGATGATGTCCATGATCTCCCTGGACTGCTGGAGCTGGTAGCAGCTCTCCACCTTCCAGCCGTTTTCACCGCCGTGCTCCGCCGCCATATAGCCCTCCAGCCGCACCATGGGGTCGCTGCCGTCGATGGCGGAAGCGTAGATGGAGTAGCCGCCCATGCCGGGCTGGAACGCCTTGTTGTTGCTGCTGACCTCATAGGTCCGGGCTGCCAGAGGATAGGGCTCCGTGAAGCTGTCCTCGGTAAAGACGATATAACCGGTCTCATGCCGGCCTTCCCGCTCGGCAGCCCGGAACCGGCTCACCAGCTCGTGATAGTCCATTTCCTCCTTCTGGGGCTCACTGTACACAGCACGGTTCAAGGCCATGCCGTTGATCTTGCCCTCGTCGTTACAGACCAAAGCGACTTCCTCCTCAAAGGGGTAGATGGCCTGAATGTCGCCGCCCACAACGCGCTGCAGAGCCGCCAGGCCAGTTCCGATCTCTGTGATCCGAGCCTCCTTGCCCGGCTCCAGCAGAACCACCTGCATGGTGGCTTGGACCTTGCCGGCCTTCTCGGGCTCAAAGTCCACTCGCTTGAAACCGATGCTGTCGCAGAAGTAGAAGCCGGGCTCCACCTCGGGAGCATCGACCACCTCCACAATATCAGAGACAGACAGGGAGCGCCCGGCGTAGTCTGCAGGGTGTTCCTGATTGAAGATCCGGTACACGTCCTCCAGGCTGCCGGCCTCGACGGCGCCCTCATAGGCCAGGTCATAGATGCTGCTGTTGGGAACACGGCTGCCGGTGTATTTCTCCAGCAGGTCCAGGCTCTCGAAGGCGATGCGCTTCTCATCCCGGTCCATATTGATCTGATAGATGCGAAGGTCCATTACCGCACCTCCTCGACCAGCTCGGCGTACAGGAACCGGGAATGGCCCTTGGGCGTCAGGTCATACTCAAGGTCCATGCGGCTGCCGATGGGCACCTGCGTCATGTCCAGGTCGCAGTTTCTCGGCTTGTAGGAGCGGGCGTCATCCTTCTGCCGCCAGACGGAGAGGATGAGCTTTTCCCCCTCGTCCAGCTCAAAGAAGCACAGCAGGCACCCCTGGCTGTGCGCCCACTCCTTCATGGTCAGCATTCCGGTGCCCTTGCCGGGCTCCCTGGGAAAGCGGTACGATTTGCGATCAAAGCCCATGTCTCTGACCTGATTCCTCGAATAACCTCTTGTCATGAATAAACTCCTTTCTGCTCCGGCTCTTCCGGAGCTTCGGTGATGATGATGTCCACGCCGACGAAGTTCTCCCCGGTGTGAATGAGCGGTCTGTTGGCCAACAGCAGCTCAGCCTGCTCCCGGGCGTCTGCCTCATTCTCCGCCCACAGCCGGAGAGAATGATCCCAGATCTCCCGAACGGTGACCTCATACTGCTTCATCGCTCCTGCACCTCCTTCCTCCGCTGGCGGGAAGCGTGCTGCGTCAGGTAGTCGTTGACGTCCTTGCCCTCCGGGGGCGGGCGGTCCAGCACCTGAACCCGGTCTCCCAGCTTCTGGGCGATGTTCCGGGCAGCGTCCCGGCCCACCTCGTCATTGTCCAGGTGGAGGATGAGGGTGCCGGTGCGGGGATGATCCTCCAAATACTGCTGCAGGGCCGCGGGGATCACGTGGTCCCCGGTGTACTTGGAGACGCCGCCCAGGGATAACAGCGGCACACCCTGCCACCGGCGACCTGCCCGGCGCAGGAGAGTGGCATAGCTCATGGCGTCGATGGCAGATTCAAACAGGTGAACGCTGCCGGACTGGGGATTCCCGGGCAAGCGAAAGGCAAAGCGTTTCTCGCTGCCGGCCACCTCGCCCTTGAAGCAGCCCACGGTCCCCCGGAGCGCCCCATACCTGGGCTGGCCTGCAGAGTCGAACCCCACAAACACAGCGTTGTGGTAGGGGCTGGACTCATACAGACTCCCGTCCTCCAGGCAGGTGTCGAGGATCTCCCGGTCGATGCCTCTGCCCAGGAGATATCGGGTCACGGCGTCGGGGGTCTCGTTCCTGTCTGGCAGTGCAAAGGCCTTCTTCCTCGGCGGTTTCGGGACATACAAAAAGGACGGCCTCCAAGAGGACCGTCCTGTGATGCTCTCCACCGCTTCCGGCAGGGACAGATGTTTGACTTTGATGAGGTAATCCAGCGCCGAAGCGCCGCCGACTCCCTGAGAAAACCAGTACCACTTGCCGTTGCTGATCTTGAGGCTGTCGTGCTCCCGGGTGCAGTAGTTGTTCCTGCCCAGGGGCACCAGCTCCTCCGGCTCCGTCTGCCGCAGGTAGGTCAGCAGGTCTACCCGCCGGGCCGCTTCTATCTCAGCTTGTGTCACTAAGGGCATGGCCCGACCTCCCTCTCTGTGGATTCATGCAATCATCTCCTCGCTGTGGATTTAGCCCGTGGGGGGCTATGTAATGGCAGAAAGTATTGTGTTGACGGGACCACAGCAGAGGGCGTACAATAAAGCAAAACAGCAGACAACGCGAAAGGGCCTTGGCACATGAAACTGTATCATTACTCTGTGGACTCCTATCAGGGCGCCACGCAGCTGACAAACGACTACAAGAACAACTATCAGTTCGCGGAGCCCTACCTCCTCGCCCTGCGGGAATCCCGAGAGGTCTTCCAGGCTGTTTTCCTAGCGACGATGTATATGAGCCGGGAAGTCAAAGCCTTGGGCCTGAGAAAGAACGAAAATTATCAGAAGGACGCCGTCGAAGGCGTCTTCGAATATGTGAGAGAAACCGAATTCCCCGAAGACGTCTCCCGGCTGCGCTGTGTCTACTACTGTGAAAGCGAACAAGAGGCGGTGGCCTACGCCCGGGACGACTGCCTTGCCAACGGCCTGTTCACCAAGGAACAGGTGGTGCTGTTGGAGGTCGAGGTGGAAGAAAGCCGGATCCGCCGGTATGACCAGACCTTCTATAACCTGGCATCCGAAGCCATTGAGCGCCAGGAGATCGACGCCGTCTTTGCCTATGCCAGGCAGTATTTCTCCTGCCGGCGCAGTGATACGCCCCTGATTGAAGTGGTGGCGGACGGCGGCAACTGTGTCTTGAGGGTGATTGCGTACTGACAGTGAAATCATAGGACGGAGGAGTGCTTAGTTATGATTGTAAACATTTTAGCTGAACGTCTCAAAGAAGCCGACATGACACCAGAGAAATTTGCTGAGCAATCCGGCATCAGTTTGGATACGATCAATGCCTGGTGCAACGGGACTTTTGGTGAACTGGTCCTATCGGAGCTTTACATTATGTGCAAAACCCTGCATTGCAATATTTCAGATCTTCTCGTCATGGAGTAACGACCCTTGGAACAGATACGCTGTGTTGTTGAGAGGATCACCTATCAGAATCAGGAAAACGGATTCACTATCATCAAGTGCCGGGTGAAAAACTACCAGGACTTGGTGACGGTGGTGGGCAGTATGCCCGAAATCCATGTGGGCAGCGTGCTTCTTGTTTCCGGCTTCTGGAAGATCGACGCAAAGTACGGCAGACAGTTCCAGATGCAGAGCTTTGAGGAAACCTTGCCGGCCACGGTATACGGCATTGAGAAGTATCTGGGGTCCGGGTTGATCAAGGGTATCGGCCCGAAGTTTGCGAAAAAGATCGTGAACAAATTCGGGGAGGATACTCTCACCGTGATCGAGGATTCCCCCGACGAGCTGCTGAAGATCCCCGGCATCGGGGAGGTGCGCGTCGCCCGGATCAAGAAATCCTGGGCAGACCAGAAGGAAATCAAGAACATCATGCTTTTCCTGCAAGGTCATGACGTGAGCACCAGCCATGCCACCAAAATCTATAAGACCTACGGAGAAAAGAGCATTGACACCGTAACGGAGAATCCTTATCGCCTGGCAGATGATATATGGGGGATCGGCTTTCGGACCGCGGACACCATTGCGCAAAAGATGGGCTATGAAAAAGAAAAATACGCCCGTCTTCGCAGCGGGCTGATCTACGTACTCAACCAGTTCTCAGAGGAAGGCCACTGCTTTGCGGTCAGAGAGGTTTTGATCCGGGAAGGGGCGAAAATCCTGGAAGTGGACGAGGTCCTGATCGCTGCTGCTCTGGAGCAGATGATCGCGGACCATGACGTCATCACCCAGCGGGTGCAGAAGTTGCCGGAGGAAGAACCCTTCCTCGCGGTGTACCTGCCCGCATTTTTCTTTGCCGAGCAGGGGACTGCCCACCGCCTGCGAGCCATTGTTGACGCCCAGGGGATCTCCCTGCAAACGAACATGAACGATCTGGAAAAGAGGCCTGGGGTGGAGTACGACCCCATTCAGCGGGAAGCCATTCGGCTTGCCTCTTCCAGTAAGGTGTTTATTCTCACCGGAGGGCCGGGGACCGGGAAAACTACCACGACCCTAGGCATTATCTCCTCTTTTGTAGATTCTGGGGCGAAGGTGTTATTGGCTGCCCCCACGGGCAGGGCGGCAAAGCGGTTATCGGAAACGACAGGCATGGAGGCCAGGACGATCCATCGCCTACTGGAGATGAAGCCGCCGGAAGGGTATCAGAGGAATGAGGAGAATCCCCTGGAGGGAGACGTTCTCATCGTTGATGAATGCTCCATGATCGACATACTGCTCATGTATAATCTCCTGAAAGCCGTTCCCGATACGATGACACTTATCTTGGTGGGGGATGTGGACCAGCTCCCCAGCGTGGGGGCCGGCAATGTCCTCCGGGATCTGATCCAGTCAGAATGCTTCCCGGTGGTGCGGCTGACGAAGATTTTCCGCCAGGCAGAAAACAGCAGGATCATCACCAATGCCCACCGGATCAATGCCGGAAAGATGCCTGATCTTTCCAACGGCAGGCAGTCTGATTTCTTCTTTGTAGAGCAGGAGGAGCCTGCGGAAGCGGTGAAGGCGATCACCGCTTTGGTAGCCAAACGCCTTCCCGCGTATTATCACACCCGTGACATCCAGGTGCTGACGCCCATGCAGCGTGGGGAAGTCGGAGCCGCAAATCTGAACATGGTTCTGCAAGAGGCTGTCAATCCCGGAGGGGACGGCCTGCGCAGAGGGGGCGTCACCTACAAGGCCAGGGATAAGGTGATGCAGATCCGCAATAACTACGAAAAAGAAGTATTCAACGGCGACATCGGCGTAATCACCTTTGTGGATTTGGAGGAACGGGAACTGACGGTAGACTATGACGGTCGCTCCGTTTCTTACGATGCTGCCGAGCTGGATGAACTGGTGCTGGCCTATGCCATCACTGTCCATAAATCGCAAGGCAGCGAATATCCCATCGTGGTTTTCCCCGTGATGATGACTCACTACGTCATGCTGGAGAGAAACCTCGTCTATACCGGGATCACCAGAGCCAGGAAAGCTCTCGTTCTCGTTGGCACCAAGCAAGCCCTCGCTGTTGCGATCCACAGGCTGACAGCCGGAGACCGGAACACGCTTCTGACTCAACGTATCCGCGAAACTTTGTAGGATGCGGCGTCCTGCGCCCTGAAACCTTCGACCTCCTTTTCAGGATATGCCGGAGCCGTTTGGACAGAAATAGAGCCGCATTGTGCTGCGGCTCTCTTGCTCAGTGTTCGTTTATGCCCCTCCTGCTGTCCTTCCTCGATACATGGATTTCTAATGCGGGGGCTTGATCTATGTTATCGACTGCCTCTGTCGATATTCTCTCTGTCTTCGCTGCTGTTTCCTTCACTATTCTGCTCATTTTGCAGTTCTCGTAACTGAGCTAAAATGGACTGCCGGCTGCCTTGTTTCGCACCGGCCTCCAGAATGGAACCGATGTCTTTTTCCCTGACCTCTCCAGGATGCTGACTCTCGAATGCCAATAGGGTATTTTGAGAATCCTTCTCGCTTTTTTTGATTTCCTGATAGATCTTTTCATAATCCTTCGTGTTCAAAATGTCACGAATGAATGTCAATGAGTGTTCGGGAAATCGATCCCAGCCACCATAGAGAGCGTTCACAGCGTTGTCAATCATCTCGTAGGTGATGGGGGCTCCTTTTTGCTCATGTTCGGCAAGGATTCCCACTACATCAGAGAGATCATTCTTGTATTGCCTCCCTGCACGTAGTTTCATAGCAATTAGGTATTCACCGCTGACAGTGCGCACTTGAAGGACCTGGCTAAATGTCCGGTAGTAGACAGAATGCTCATACAGCAGGGGAGAATAGGAATCCGTCATAATAAAATCCGCATTCAGCCAGTCTTCCGGCAATCCAAATCGAGAGCCGATCCGTTGGATCGACTCCTTCATTATGGATGCAGCCGGCATAATCGCATCAACATCTGTCGTCATATCACGAAAACCGTAATTCTCGATAACGGCGGCTCCGCCAATCAGGACGATCTCAACCGGAGTATTGCGCCCTCCGAGCTTCTTGTACTCTTTGGATAACTCGTTCAGATAGCGATTGAGGTTTTCTTTTGTAAAGACTTCGCTGCTCTCAAACGACATTTCGCACCTCGCTTTCTACGATGTTAAACCGCATAAACTCAGGGATAGCATTTTCCCGCGCCTGCTCTTTTGGCGCATCACTGTTCTCTGCCGCACAAAGAGCGATCACGCCGGCCGGATAAATGACCTCAGATAGCTTCAGCTTTCGCAAAGCATCGTACTCCTTGCAGAGATCTACTTGATTGATGCGACTGATGTAATCTACCATGGCCAGAAGATACAAGCATTCGGGATACCACTTTCTGTTGTAATATTCCCGGATGGTATCACGGTCCAGGGTATCGACCAGGAAATCAATATCCCCCATCCGCCTGAGCTTGTGGCAAACGTTACTTTTGAAAAGCTCGAAGGAACAGCGTTTCTCCACATACGGCTCCAGGAGCTCTTCCATTGTCACATGGAGTTCTTTGGCCAGACGGAAAACTGTTTCTGCGCTGCATTTTTCCAGACTTGTTTTGTTGTTGCAAATATCGTTCAGCGTCGTGTAGGGTACCCCGCTGCGTTTCGACAAACTGTATCTTGACATCCCATGCTGCGCAAGAAGATCGGTTATCATAGAATTCATCCACCTTCCTGTTGATGTTACTACCATTATAGCGGTATACCGTTATACTGTCAAGGAATCCCTAGTTTATTCTAGAGGTATGTACAAGGCAGGGACTCATCCCTGCCCTTTTTTCATCGCTCCATCCCAGGAGCCTCCCGCTCCGGCTCATGGCTATCCCGGTCATCGTCATCCACCATTTCGCTGTGGGGCTGGTCCATGTTCAACAGGATGTTGAGCTCGTCCAGTCGGGCGCTCTTTTCCTTCAGCTCGTCCTCCTGGGGGAAGGGCTTCTCCATCTCCTGCTTGGCATTCTCCAACTGCTGCTTCACGGACTCCAGCTCCTGCCGTGCCTGCGTCAGCCGGTCCCCAAAGCGGCCCAGCTCATTGTCCATGCGCTGGATGTTGCCGTAGAGGTCGGTGCTCAGGGAGATCTGGTGGGTCAGCTCCCCCTTGAGGTTGATGCGGTACTCCTTGCTGAAGCTGTCAAAGAACAGCTCCATTTCAAAGCCCCGATAGCTGCCCAGCACGATGGGATCGGGACTGGTCATGTTGTGGCTGGCTTCCAGAATGCGGGAGCCGGCCTCCTTCTTTTCCGTGAGGACCTGGCCGAAGACGACCATAGGCGAAAACCCGTCCTCGTTGGGATGGGTCTCCCGCTCCAGGGTGGCCATGTCTGTTTGAAAGCCCTCGATCCGGCGCTCCAGGTGGGCCATGCGGGAGGGAAACTCCTTGAGGATCTTGTCCTCCAAAGCGTATCGCTGACTCAGGTGGTTGGCCTTCAGCAGTTTCAGCTTGGCTACCGCCACGTCCAGGTCCATCTTCTCCTTGATCTGCGGATTCCCCGAACACAGCGCCTTGATCTCCGCATAGGACAGGGCTGTCTCGTCAATATCCTCCGCGGATCGGACCGGGGATTTGCTGGTCATGATTTGCCCGATGAACTTCTGCTTGCTCTCCACCAGCTGGTACAAATAGGCGTCGAAGGTGTTCTCCGTCACGTAAGTGTAGATCTCCACCTCAGGGTTTTCATTGCCCTGCCGGACGATGCGCCCCTCCCGCTGCTGCAGGTCGGCTGGCCGCCAGGGGCAGTCAAGGTGGTGGAGCGCGATGAGCTTGGTCTGCACATTGGTCCCGGCTCCCATCTTCTGGGTGGAGCCGATGAGGACCCGGATCTGTCCGGACCGCACCTTCCCGAAGAGTTCCTTCTTCTTGACCTCTGTGCCGGCGGAGTGGATATAGGCGATCTCCTCAGCAGGAACGCCCAGTTCCATGAGCTTGTCCCGGATGGCGTCATATACGTTGAAGTGCCCGTCGTTGTGGGGCGTGGACAGGTCGCAGAACACCATCTGGGTGGAGCGCTGCTCTGCCGTTCTCTGCCAGATGTCATAAACATTCTGGGCACACACAGACACCTTCCCGGTGTCGCTCTCGGGCAGCATCTCATTCATGAGCCGCTGGTCCAGCGCCAGCTTGCGGCCATCGTTGGTGATGACCAGCATGTTATCCTGGGAGGAGTTGACCATGCCGGAGCGTACCTTTTCGGCCCGTTCCGCCAGCCCGTCCACCATCTCCTTCTGGTACTCGGAGGGTTTCAGGGCCACAGTGTGGTAGTTGACCTTGGGCACCGGGAGGTTGAGCATATCCGCGGTCTGGATATCCGCCACCTCCTTGAACATGTTCATGAGCTCCGGGAGGTTGAAAAACTTGGCAAACCGGGTCTTGGCCCGATAACCCGTGCCTTCCGGGGCCAACTCTATGGCTGTGACCGTCTCCCCAAAGGTGGAGGCCCAGGAGTCGAAGTGGATCAGGTCGTTACGCTGGAGGGCGTCGTACTGGAGGTACTTCTGCATGGTGTACATCTCCACCATGGTGTTGGAGATGGGGGTGCCCGTGGCGAAGATCACCCCCTTGCCTCCGGTGAGCTCGTCCAGATACCGGCACTTCATATACAGGTCGCTGGACTTCATGGCCTCGGTCTGGGAAATGCCGCCCACGTTGCGCATCTTCGTGAACGCCGCCAGGTTCTTGTAGTAATGGGCCTCGTCGATGAACAGCCGATCCACGCCCAGCTCCTCAAAGGTCACCACGTCATCCTTGCGGCTCTGGTCGTTGAGCTTATCCAGCTTGGCCTGCACCTGCTTCTTGCTGCGCTCCAGCTGCTTGATGGAAAACTTATCCCCGCGGTTCTCCTTCATCTCCAGGATGCCGTCCATGATCTCCTCCAGCTGCTGCTCCAGCAGGTAGGTCTGGCGCTCGATGGACAGTGGGATCTTCTCCAGCTGACTGTGCCCGATGATCACGGCGTCATAGTCGCCGGTGGCGATGCGGCCGCAGAAGCGCTTGCGGTTCTTGGTCTCGAAATCCTTGGCCGTAGCCACCAGAATGTTGGCGCTGGGATAAAGCTGGAGATACTCGCTCGCCCACTGCTCCGTTAGGTGGTTGGGCACCACGATCAGGCTTTTGTTGCACAGCCCCAGGCGCTTGCTCTCCTGGGCGATGGCCACCATGGTGAAGGTCTTCCCGGCCCCTACCACGTGACCCAGCAGCTCGTTGCCGCCGTAGAGCCCCCGGGCCACGGCGTTGAGCTGGTGCTGCCGCAGGGTGATCTCCGGGTTGATGCCGGTAAGACTCAGATGGCTGCCGTCGTACTCCCGGGGACGGATGGAGTTGAACCGTTCATTGTAGAGCCGGGTCAGCCGGTCCCGGCGCTCCGGGTCCTCCCAGATCCACTCCTGAAATGCCTGCTTGATGGCCTCCTGCTTGGCCTGGGCGATGGCAGTCTCCTTCTTGTTCAGGATCGCCACCCGCTTGCCGTCTGCATCCTCCACGTAGTCGAAGATCCGCACGTCTTTCAGGTTCAGGCTCTGCTCGATGATCTTGTAGGCGTTGATGCGGTCGGTGCCGTAGGTGTTGGTGGCCTTGATGTTGGCCCGGTCGGTGGACTTGCCCTCGATGTTCCACTCTCCCGTGAACTGGGAGAAGTGGACCTTGATATGCCACTGGAGATACCGGGGCGTGCCCAGCAGCTCAAACATGAAATCGGCGTAGTCCTCCGGGGGAATCCAGGTAGTGCCCAGGCGAACGGAGATCTCCGCCGCAGTCAGGTCCACCGGCTGCACCCGCTCCAGGGCCTCCACGTTGACGGTGAAATCCTCCGGGGCCAGCTCAGCGCTGCGCCTTGCCCACTGCAGCTTTTCCCGGACGTTGCCGGAGAGATACTCATCCGCAGTCAGGTACTTGGCTTCGGTGTCGTTGCCGTAACCGTACAGGGGATTCAGGAAGATAACGCCCTTGAGCTCCTCATAGAGCTGGGGCTCGTCCTTGCCGGTGAGCTCAGACATATAAGCCATATCCACCCGGGCCTTCTCCGCCAGAGAAATCGCCAGCGCCTCCGTGCCGGTGTCCACGTGGGTGACCACCGTGCGCTGCTTGATGGTCCGCCGGGTGAACATATCCGCCTTGCGGAGGAACTTGCCCTCCTCGTCCAGCACCTCCAGCGAGGACAGCAGGAAGTAGGCGTTGTCCATGCTGAACACGGATTTGTTGGCCCGGTCGTTGATGAGGCCATACTTGGCTGAAAAGGCGTCGTAGAGCAGATTCAGCTCCTGCTGCTTGGCCTGGATCATCTCCGCGGGGTAGTCCTCGGTCTGGAACTCGATGAGCTCCCGCACACAGTCCCGGATGCTCACCATACCCTTGATGCGGTTGGACGCGGTGACGGAGACGTCCACCGGATTCATGCGGCTGTTTTCCCGGTAGTAGAGCTTGCCCTCCACCAGGGTGTAGCTGAAGTTCCTCACGGTGGGGTCGGCAGGGATGGAGAGATCTTCTTCCTCCTCATCCGGGGCGTCGATTTCATATTCGGAGATGCTTCCGGTGATGTTCTGGATGGCTTCGGAAAGCAGCTCCCCCAGGTCCTGTCCGTCGTAAGGGACGCAGGCGGTCTCCGGCCCGAAGGGCCCGCTGACCTCCTTCATCTCGCCCAGCACCATTTCCGGGTGGTCGATGAAATACTGATTCATCTTCATGCCATTCTCGTTCACATTGAGGTGGACCCAGTCCGGCTCGGCAGCCAAAAGGGTATCCCGCTTCTGGAGGAACAGAATGTCGCTGGTGACCTCCGTGCCGGCAGCAGCTTTAAAGGTGTCGTTGGGCAGCCGGACAGCCCCCAGCAGATCGGCCCGCTGGGCCAGATACTTGCGCACCACGGGGCTCTCCTTGTCCAGGGTGCCCTTGGAGGTGACAAAGGCGATGATCCCGCCCGGGCGCACCATGTCCAGGGTCTTGGCGAAGAAGTAATCGTGGATCAGAAAGTTGTGCTTGTCGTAGCTCCTGTCCGAGAGCTTGAAGTTACCGAAGGGGATGTTCCCGATGGCCACGTCAAAAAAGCTGTCCGGGAGGTCCGTCTTCTCAAATCCCTGGATAGCGATGGAAGCGTTCTGATAGAGCTGCCGGGCGATGCGCCCGGAAATGTTGTCCAGCTCCACGCCGTAGAACTTGGAATCGCCCAGGCTGTCGGGCTTCATGCCCATGAAGTTCCCGATGCCGCAGGAGGGCTCCAGGATGTTGCCGGACTGAAAGCCCATATTCTCCAGCACCCGGTACATGGCCCGGATGATCACCGGCGGGGTGTAGAAGGCCGTAAGGGTCGATTCTCTCGCGGAATCCAGTTCCGGGCCGCTCAGCACCTCCAGCAGCTCCCCGTGATGGGGATGGCTCTCCTCGAAGAACTCCGCCAGGCCGCCCCAGCCCACATAGTCCGCCAGCACGGCCTGCTCGTAGCTGTTGGCCAGCCGGTCCTCCGATTCCAGCTTGCGCAGCAGTTGGATCGCCGTCCGGTTGTGGTAAAAGCGCTCCAGAGGCGTTCCCTCGCCGATCCTGTCGTTGGTGATGCGGTAGTCCAGCCGCCGCTCCGGCTCGATCTCCGGATGCGGCAGGAACGGGGCCAGCTTTGCAGGCAGCCGAGGCTTGGGAGGAGCCAGTGTCTCCTTTTCGGGCTGTTCCGTCACCGGAGCGGGCACATTGACCGGATTCGGATCGCCCTCCTCAAAGCCGAACACAGCCTGTCCGGTTTCCTCATAGAGCTGGGCAGCAAGCTCAGCCTGCCGGAGCATTTCATCCACACGGCTCTCCGACGATGCTTCGGAGCTGTGCTGCTCACGCTTTGCTGCCCACTGCTCATACAGCTTTTCTGCGTATGAAGCCATGCTCTCAAAGTCGTTTCCCTGAAGATACTCAGTAAGCTCGTTTGGGGAGACAAAACCAATGGTGTGCAGAAAACCGTCTTCCGATTGGAAAGTGATGGTATTTTCCGGTTCATTGACTGTGACCCACAGCTCCCGGATCGGGTCGCCAACCGTCATATAGAACAATGCGATCTTTGTCGGGTCGGTGAAGTCGGCGTCTTCCCGTTCAGCCTGCCGGTGTAACACTGTGATGGCCTGATGCAGTTCATCCACCCGGCTTTCACCCTGCTCAGTTGTTTCCTGCTCTATCTCCTCCTGCTCCTGCGCAGCAGCATACTCCTCCTCCGCACGGCTGACGAGTTCACTGAAATCCAGCGCTGCCAGGTATTCGTTGAGCTCCTCCAGGGAGCCACAGGATAATCTGCAAACCTCCTTCTCATCCACGACATAGAGAAGGCGATTCTCCAGCAGATCCGCAAAGACCTCGATGGGCAGGTCCTCATCCTCCGTGGTGGTGTAGGCCAGCGGAACGCGGTGCAGGTCGGAGTAGTCCCCGTCCTCGCCGTATTCCTGCCGGCAGAAGGCGTCTATATACTCCTTGGCCTGAGATAGCGGAGAAGGCGTGTCAAACACAGGAATATCCTGCGTCTCGGACAGAGACATTTCCGAGGAAGCAGCGACTTCCCGGATTTGGTCTTTGACCTCCTCCGGGAGATTGTTGAAGGTGAAGGTGATGGAGCGATCCGCGTGAATGTGGGCGATGGTCCTGTAATCTCCATTCACCTCGTCCAGCCGGTTCCAGACCGAGAGACCGTTGCCGGCAGTACCAAAGCCCAGGTCAAACTTCTGAGGCTCACCCTGCTCGGGTTCTTCAACCAGGTGCAGGAACCGGTCATTCATCGGATTCTCCGCCACCATTCGGAAAAGCTCGTCCCGATCCCGCTGCTCCTGCATCAGGGGAAACTTTACGTCAGAAATGGTCACCGTCTCGGTGCCCATGAAGATGATCTCGTACACCTCGGCCCCCAGGTAGATGTGATCCCCTTCCGCCAGCCGGTACTCCCGCTTGGGAGCCGGTCGGCTGAGCTCTTCCTCGGTGGGCTCCATGGGCTGGAACACCTCTGTGGAGAGGGCTGCCAGCAGTGCTTTCGCCTGCTCCCGGACAGGGCCAGCACCCTCCGCGATGGGGTCCAGAATCGACCGGAGCGCCGGCAGCACATAGACCAGGCCCCTGCCGATGATGGCTGCCTTCCGGCCCGCATCCAGCGCACTGACCAGATCGTTGAGCTCATAGGCGTCCACTTTCTCGTCCTGCTGCCCAGTGCCGTCCAGATAGGTGTTGTATTCCAGGATCAGGCGGCGGATCGCGGTGCCGGTCTGACTTCTCACCTGGCGATCTGCCCGTTCCTGCAGGAACTCCGGATAGCGGGCTTTCTCCGCGTCGTTGAGATACCGGTCCGCCGCGATCAGTTCCCGGATGCGCTTCTCCACCTTTGCCCAGCTCAGCACGACCCGCTCCACCTCGCCCTTGGCGTTGGGGGAGTACCGCTTGGTGATGATGATCCCCTTGCCGGGCTCATGGTCCTCCCAGAAGCCGGTGCCGGGAATGGCGTCGGAGTGGCCGCCGGTGCCATACTCGTTCTTCAGAAAGCGGATATTGGCGTCCTTTTCCTCGTTCTTCTGGAACTGCTCGTAGATGCGGTATTTGCTTTCGCTGTATTGGCTGCCTCCTGTCAGCACATAGTCGATGGCAGCCTGGGGGATCGTGAAGCCGTTCTCTTTCTCGGCCTGTGTCTCCTGGATCATGGAGATCTGCTGCCCTTCTGAAGGGAAAGGCCGTTCCTCCGGGGAGAGCCATTCATCCAGCAGCATCATGCCGTAGACGGTGGAGGCCACGCTCTCCCAGCGCAGGTATTCCTCCCGTTCCCGGTCCGGGTAGTGCCCCCGCCATAGGTGGAGCACGTCCACATAGGCCCGATATCCGGCCTGCTGGCCGTTGGAAAGGATGCTTTCCGTGAAGGTGCTGTTGAAAAATGAGCGCAAAAAATCGCCGCGCTCTTTTCGGTCCGGGTGGGCTTCAAAGAATGCGGCGATCTCTTGCCGGTGATCCTTCAGGGCATCGCTGTTGCGGATGAGCTCCTGCTTTTCCTCGTCCTGAAAGTAGTAGTCAATGTCGGTGGGCTTGTCGAAGTCGTGGCCGCTTAGCTGTAGACCAGCGAACTCAGCACCACTTCCTCGGCTCTCTGGGCGATGCTGTTCATCCTCTGCACCCAGGCCATCTGGTCCGCTGCCTTCAGGCTCTCCGTCACGCCCTCCTGCCGGGCCATCTGCCGGGTCAGGCGTTCCATCATCTCCGCGGCCTGCCGGTCGATCTCCTCCAGGTGCGGGTTCAGCTTGCCCGAAAGCTGCATCCCAGTGTAGATCGGTCTGCGGTGCGTCCTCAGATACTCCCGTCTCAGCATCCCGTACTTGCCCAGCTTCGGGTTTTCCGGTACGTTCACTTCCGGAAGGAGATAGTCCCCCTCCTGTCGATAGGTCAGTTCCATAGTCTGGTCTCCTTTCCTGGTTGCTGTCTCTATTATCCTTGATCTTGGGCACAAAGGCAAATGTGCGATTGTTTTTTCGCTCGGCTTTCTCCATGGCCCGGACCGTGACCTCGATCTCCCGGAGCATCATTTCGGCAATATCGCTGCCGGCCTCCCCCAGCACAGAGATGGTCTCATAGGTGTTGAAATCCCGCAGGTGAGAGAAAGCCGATGCGTCGTAAAACTGGCGCGCGTCGATGCCGCAGCGGGTCAGGGCCATGAAGCCCACGGTGCTCTTGACCAGCTCTCCCAGCCACACCCTGGTGTTGAGAGCATCCACCTCCTCCAGGAGGCTGTTTTCTTTGGAGGATTCCAGCAGCTCCACGTAGTCGGAGAGGTTATCCTCCACCAGCTGCTCGGACAGGGCGATCAGGTCCAGGGCGAAGCTCTCATGATCCTCCAGTTCCCCGAAGCTGTTCCCCAGCGCCTCGATGACGCCAGCCTCATACCGTTCCTGCATCTTCCACAGCCGGACCTCAAAGCCCTGCCGGCTGTTGGTATCGGAGAGATCGAACACATACCGTACCCGGTTCCTGCCGGAGGCGTCATCCAGCAGGGCGATGCCCTTCGCCCCTCGGTTGACCCACCGGCCCAGCTTGTTCCAGGTGGCCATCTCCGCGCAGGCGGTGGCCTCAGGCTTCTGGGCGAAGATGAGAAGCTGCTCCCGAAAGTGGTACTTGTAATTGTTGGCGGCGGTGGTCAGGAAGTCCAGATACGCCCCGGGGCCGGAGCTGATCTGCTCCGCGGTCTGGGCGGCGATCTGGGAAACCAGATCGTGCTTGGTTGGCATGGATGATCCCTCCGTTCTCAGATGGCGTCGTCGCTTTCAAAAAGGTCGCCCAGCTCCCAGGGCTTGAAGTGCTGCATGGCGGCCTTGATCATCAGCAGCCGGGTCTTGGAAATGGACTTGATCATATTCCCCAGCCAGTGGACGGTGCGCTTGACGTCCATCACGGTGGCGGCGTAGTAATACCCTTTGCCGGTGCTGCACACCGGGAAGCCCATCTCCCGCAGACGCCGCACCCAGGAGCGGATGGTCTCGGGGTCCACTTTCAGGGTGACGGCCAGCCGGTCGCTGGTGGCGGACTCCCGATACCCGTTGCAGTAGGTCATGAGATACTCCAGGAAAAAGCGAAGCTGCTGATCCTGAATGAGCTCGATGAAAATACTATTGTCGTTCATGGGAACCTCCTTATCGTGAGTAAGAATGTGTTTTTACCGGCGGAGCAGGAAACTCCCAGCCGTAGACTTGTCCGATCTCGTCGCCCAGGCGTTTTGTCAGCCGGGCAACGTCTTTCTCCGTGGCCTCACCGGAGTAGATCTTGACTTCCAGCTCATCCCGCTGTTCTTCGTCCACGCCCTCCTTGAACACCCGGTACAGGTAGTGGTTGGTGCCGTCATGGTGGATATCCTCGCAGCGCAGGTCGCCGTGCTCATCCACGTACCAGGTGGCGTAGTCGTGGAAGTGGGTAAGGCAGTCGCGGATGTTGCCGCTGGAGATCTCCCGGTAGCCGGGGACCCGGCCATGCCAGAGACCCAAGTCCGCCACCACCAGAATGGGCTCGCCGAGCTGGATGTTCAGGTTGGCCCGCTCATCGTCCAGGTAATCGGCGTTGATCTCGCACATCTTGTAATAGCGTTCATCCTCGGTGAGCTCCGGGTATTCGGCCTCCAGATCGGCCCGCCAGTCCTCATAGTCCAGGAGGACGTTGCTCCAGATCAGGTGATCTCCCTCTCTCATCTGGCGTCACCTCGGTCCTTGTGATCCTCCTTGAGGAGGATGCCCTCCGCGTCATAGCTGGCGGGGTCGGCTGCGGGACAGCCCCAGCCGAACATGGAGCCGGCGGACATGGCGGCAGCCTGCGCCTTGGAGATTTTGCCGTCCTCGTTGAGTTCCTGCACCAGCGCCTCGTTTTCCTCCCGGGTGGGGAGAGGCTCCAGGTCGGTCTTGTAGTAGCCGGACTCTCCCTTTCGCACCAGCCCGATCTGATGCTCGGTGGGCAGATACACAAAAGCGGTCTCCGGGAGGGAAGACCGCAGAGGGATCACCGTATTGCCGGCCTCTTCCATCCGCTCAGCAAACTCGCAGATATGAAACAGGTCCCGGTCCACTTCCACATGGTACTCGTCGATATACCGGGCCACCCGGTCCAGGGTCTCACCCCGGCTGGTGAAGATCCGGATCCTGTCCCCATCGGGAATACGGAACAGTTCTTCATAGTGCGGGTTGATGAACCGGATGCCGTGCCCTGCGGCCTCCAGGTGCTGCTCCAGCCATTCCCGGACGTAGCAGTAACAGTAAAGGTTGTACTCGCCTCGGTTGGGGTTGAGCCGCATGAGGTAGGAATAGCGATCCGTGTCCACCCGAATGCCCCATTCCCGGTCATTGCCGACCCCCCCATCCATGTGGGAGTAGCAAAACTTGCTCAGATTGCTGCGGCTTTCCAGGATCGGACCGCACAGCACGTCGTTTCTCCGGTCGTCGAGGCTGCTCACCCCCTCAAGGACGGCGTTGTTCACCCGGCGCAGACCGTTGCCCAGGTCCTCACAGAGAAGCGTTTCAAACTTCTCCTCGGCGTCCGGGTGATGCCTGAGGTAATCCGGGTTGGAGACGCTGTATCCCTTGGCGTTGGTCTCCAGCGTCCAGATTTCCTTCTTCTCTCCGTCATCGAAAAGCAGGGTGTCCGCGTCCAGGAGGATGCAGTTGTTCTTGTCCACGTACAGCGGCCCGTAGCGCAGATTGTTGATGACCCGGGTCAGCTCCGCCTGAAACTCCGGGGTTTTCTGAGACGGATAGTGGTCGTCCCAGGTGGAATAGAAGCTCTCGCCGTCGCTCCCCAGGTCCGCCCGCAGGTGGCCGATGCACCCGGTCTGGGCAGTGATCTGAGCACTCTGGGTGTAGGTGTACATCTGCTCTTGCGGTTCCAGCAGTCGAATGGAAATGTTCATGTTATCGCGCTCCTTTGTCATGGTTATGATTCCTTTCAGCCCGGTTCAGGCTGTTTTGGACCCATTCGGGCATCTGCTCCGGGCGGACAATGCCCAGAATGTCCTGCCGTTCAAACCGGGACTCCTCTCCGCTATAGAGGTTCTTGCAGTAGCAGGCGGAGCCCCGACCACCGGCCGAGGCGCCGAATCCTCCGGTGACAAGCTGGTACTGGACGGTGGCCCGCCGGTATTCCGGCTTGAGCACTTCGGGCTTGATCAGGACCACCTCTCCCAGGATGCTTTCCTCCCAGGAAACCGGATCAAAGCCCTCGCTGCTGACGGGCCGGTCGTCGATCCCCAGCTCCCCCGGGATGCGCAGATCCTCCAGCAGGCTCTCGGCTCTGTCCCGCACGCGCTCGCCAAAGAGCTGCAGCAGCTCCACGTACTCATCGCTGACCATGGCCTCGCTGTACTGCTCGAACAGGTCGTCTCGCTTGCAGGTGGCGCACAGGTATCGCTCACCCGGCTTGGCCCGGGGGTTCTCTCCCAGCACCACCTCCCGGTCGCCTACGCTGACGGCCTGGAGAATTTCATACTCTCCGGCCATCCGTTTTTCATTGTCCATGTTGACCTCCTTCCGCCTTTTGGGCATGAGAAAACCCCGGCCTGCTGGTCGGGGTATGTACACATAAAATTGCTCCCTTAACTTGCCTTGAAACATGGCATTCCCACGAAGCTTCTGCTTCATTGGGAACGCCATGTTTCGTGCATCAGCACAGACTGAGCAGCATCTCATCTACCGCATCGGTGTACCGTCCCTCACTAATGAGGCGGTTCCGTAGTTGGACAAGGCTTTCCAAGATCAGGCGGTATTCTTCGAAACTGATTTCAATGGCCACTTTTTTCTCCCGTTTGAACATTTGTCGCGCCTTCCTTCAACTATAGTCTACCAGAGACCGGGAGGAATCACAAATGTGCAAACGCTATGTACACGACCTGCCATCAGGCAGGTCGTTTTTGTCAAGATACTCTCACTCCGACCACCAAAGCCCTGCCGTCCTCCCGGCTCACGTCGCAGGTCACCAGGGTGACGAACTCCATACCGGGCTCCGGGTCCAAGGTCTGCCCGCACTCGGGCTGGACAGCAGCCAGAAAGTCCACAACGGCTTCCGGGGTGGTGAGATGGACGTACCGAAAGATCGGCGACACCGTGGTGGTGTGGGCAGCGGCAAAGGCCCGGTAAGTCCGGACCTCCCCGCTGATCTCCACCTGGATGGCACCGTAGCTGGTCAGCACCTCCGGGTTGGTGTAGTACAGCACCGGGGTGAACATGGCGCCGTCAAACATGTTGTGGCCGTAGAGGATCAGGTTGCCGCTGGAAGGAGTGCAGCGGGCGTCCAGGTAGGGCACGCCGTAATTGGACTCCTCTCCCCAGTAGCCATGGTGCAGATACTTGTCCGGCTCGTCGGGCGTCCACATGACCGGGTAGTCGATGCCGGTGCCCGGCACCCGCACCCAACCGATGCAGTCCGGGTTCTCCTCCTGCAGGGCCGGCAGGTCGTGAATCGGCTCAGTCTCCGGGATCGTCTCCGTGGGAGCAGCGTCTGCTTCTTTAGGAGTACCGCTTTCAGAGACCGTTGATTCCACCTTTGGCTTCCCGTGATCCAAATAATTCTCCAGATACCCGGTGGCTGGTATTGTCGTAGCCTCCGGTTCAGGCCGGTGCGCGGTGGATCGGGAGAGCTCCTGAAACTGTCGTTGCTGGGTGCAGCCCTCGTCGAACTGGAGGAACATCCACACTGCAGTCCCCAGGGCAACCGCAGCCAGCAGCACGGACAAGGTCAGGCACAGGCGTTGTCGCTTCATTTCTTTCGCCTCCGCTGAAGCACGAACAGGCAAACCACCCCGGTCAGGGACGCTGCCAGTACCAGTCCGGCCACCACCATCTGTCGCTCATCCCCGGTATTGGGGATCTTCGGGGTGGTCTTGTCCTTCATGATGACCTGCTGGATCTCCCCAGTGGGTTTCACCTCGAAGGTCACCTCCTCGGCCACGTCGTAACCGGCCGGGGCCGTGATCTCCCGCAGGGTGTACTTGCCCACGGGCAGCCGCTCGATAAGGTGGGGCTTGTCGGTGGAAGTCCAGCTCTCCACGACTTTGCCGTCCTGGTCCCGGATCTCCAACTTGGCCCCGGGCAGCTCCCTACCGGTGGTGAAGTCCTGCTTGGAGATCTGCACCTTGGTGTGCCGGTTGACGATAGACTTCAACTCCGCGGTCTGGCCGTCCTCGGTGATCTCCACCGGAATGGGGTCAGCCAACAGCACATAGCCCGGCAGAGTTTCCAGTTCCACCAGCTGGTACTTGCCCAGCGGAATGCCCGCGATTTCAAAGGCGCCATCCTTCCGGGTCAGCACCGAGAGGATGGCGTCTTCCTTCTTGAACTCCTTGGCGTCAGCAAAGAACAGCCCGAAGGTGACGCCTTCCAGACCCTTGCCGTCCTCGCCTTTCTTCTGGCCCCGGAGAGAGCCCCGGATCAGGTCATTGGCAATGGTCTCGCCCTCGTTCAGGTGAAGATTCACCACCTTCACGGTCTGGTCCCCATAGACGAACTCCACGGGGAAGTCCTGGGCGGGCAGATAATGAAGATCAAATCCAGTTTCCTTCACGTAGTAGCTGCCCAGGGGCAGGTCGGCAGTGAAGGCTGCCTTGCCCACCCAGCGGCCATTTTCCTCCTTCACGTCAGTGAAGGTCACGGTCTCCAGCAGGCCGTCCTTGGGCAGCACTTTGCCGTCCTTGGCCGGAATGTCTTCGGCGGCGAACAGGCCAAAGGTCACTTTCTCCGCTTCTCCATTGCGACCCAGCTTGTAGCTGTCGTCGATCTCCACGGACTTCACCAGGTCCAGAGCCAGCTTCTGGCGCACGTCGGTGAAGCTGGTGCTGGTCTCCGTGATCTGCACCAACTGTCCGGCGTAGGTCAGCTCCACGGCGTTGGGAGTCTCGTGCAGCACCATCCCAAGGGGAGCTTTCACCTCGGTGACCGTGTACTTGCCCAGATACAGGGGCTTGCTTTCCGCATGGCCGGTGTCGTCGGTGGCGAGGGTGTCCACCACCTCACCCTTGGCGTACTTGGGTGTGCCGTTGGGGGTGGCAATGTCCTCCGCCGCGGTGATCTCATACACCGCCCCGAGCAGGCCGGTCATCTCGTAGACAGGGGTATAGACCCCATCCTTCTCCGTGACGCTGGCAAAGACCTCGCCCTCCTTGTAGACCTTGATAATCCCCAGCTGGGCTCGGTTCACCCCCTCGAGGGTGATCTCCTGGCCTTCCTCCTGGATGGTCACCGGGAAGACGTCTGTGGGCAGCACATAGCCAAAGGGTGCGGTGATTTCCTTCACCAGGTAGCTGCCATAGGGCACCCCCTCAAAGGCAAAGCTGCCGTCAGCATCGGAGGTGGCGGTGAGCTTGGCGTTCTCTTTCGAGAAGTCGGTGGCCGCTCCCGCAAACAGCCCAAAGAGGGCGCCGGCCAGGGGCTTGCCGTCGTCGTCGAGCTTCTTGCCCCGCACACGACCCCGGATAATCTCGTTTTCGATCTCCTGGCCGTCGTTCACGGAGACCGCCACCATGGCCACGGTCTGGTCTTCATAGGTGAAGGTCACGTCGTAGTCGGGCGCGGGCAGGTAGTGCTCGTCCAGACTGGTCTCCCGGACATAGTAGGTCCCCAGGGGGAGATCGGCGGTGAAGCTGGCGCTGCCGTGGATCTTCCCGTCCTTTTCGGTGAGATCGCTCAGGACCAGCACATCCACCAGACCATCCTTGGGGATGAAACTGCCGTCAGCCGCAGGGAGCTTCTCGGCGGCGTACAGCGAAAAGGCGATCTTCTCCGCTTCACCGCTTCTGCCGATCTCAAAGAGGTCGTCCAGCTCCACGGATTTCTTCAGGTCGATGGCCAGCTTTTGCCGGTCATTGGTAAAGCTCACGCTGGTCTCGGTGACTTCCACCGTCTGCCCGGCATAGGTCAGAGCAGCAGCCTGGGGAACGTCGTTGAGCACCATGCCGTAGGGAGCCTTGGTCTCCTGGACGGTGTAGTTGCCCAGATACAGCTCCTTGCTCTGGGCCGTGCCGTCCGGCCCGGTGGTGATGGTGTCCACCACAGTGC
>ERZ842401.964-NODE-964-length-42643-cov-17.442425_pt1 | contig 42643 bp, 40 predicted proteins | sample MGYA00521270_ERZ842401 | MGnify/ENA primary metagenome ERZ842401 (study PRJEB31892, sample SAMEA3878208) | bioreactor metagenome | biome: Moose rumen | place: Sweden | collected 2011-10 | study: EMG produced TPA metagenomics assembly of the PRJEB12797 data set... | reverse complement strand
GCTCAACCGCGGGGCTTGCTTGACACGCTGCAACGGTAGCCTTTTTGCTGCACATCCATTTCATTTGTCCAGCCGATATGCAAGCACGATATCTATAATGCGTTTGCCCTGGCGTGGAATGGTGGACGCGGAGCGGACAGTGCGAGGGGAGCGAGCACCGCGCGCATAGCAAGCCATGGAAGGCCCGACGGCAGGAACTGCCGGACTGCCCGAAAAAATCCTCAACTTTTTCTAAAATATGCCGATAGACTGCCGATACTATGGGTATGAACGGATTCAGATTTTTTGTTACAAGGATTGTACTTGGTGTCTTTGTGTGCCTGTATGGTGAGGCGGCTTTTGCGCAGGCGGTTTCGCTGAAATACAAGGGCACGGGCGGCTATTCGCTGGTGGAGCGGACAAATTTGCGCCGCTATGTGAACGGAAAGTATGTGGGGCTTACCAGTCGTGAGGTGAGGTCTTTTATCAGTCCCTCTCTTTCTCCAGACCCGGCTTATGAAAATCCCCGCCATCAGTTTTACGGCGACCAATGGTATGACGGCAGTTTTTATGTGATTGAAGAAACGCGTCGCAATATGGCTCAGGCGGCGAGCGGCATTCATGACTCCATTCCGTCGGTCTTTCATATTTCTTCCAAAGGCAAGGTGACTATGTATGCGGATAATGGCTATCCGTCTTTCCGCAGTTTTCCGGCATTTACGACTGACAGGGTAAAAAGCGGGGATTCCTGGTCGGCAAGTGCGGAACGATGCGTTGACCCGCTGAACAAGGGAATTTTTACCCGTATGCCCATGGAAGTTGCCTACACGTTTATTCAGGCGGAAAAATATCGTGATGAGGATGTGTACCGGCTCAAGGCAATCTGGCAGACAAACTATGGCGCAAATCATCGGGATTATGACGGTGACAAGGATTTGCAGAAGGCAATAGGCGGTCACAAGGCTGATATTCTGATTCGCAGGGCAACAGGTGAGCCCATGCTGGTGGTGGACACAGTGGACGAAACCTTTATCTACGCCAACGGTGAGCAGGTGAATTTTAAGGGAACGATTACGCTCTTTACGGAATATCCGCCGGCAATCGACACGGACAAACTGATTCTTTCGCTCAAGCGGATTGCAAGCCTTTCTCCTGAAGTGTCTCCCCAAAGCGTGAACACTTCTGCTTGGGTGGCGACTGCTGATACAAAAGGCAAGACAGTGGCAAAGCCAAATGCGGCTCTTGCGGAGACGGCAAAAAACAAGAACAACATGGTGGTGGAAAAAACTTCTGCCGGACTGCGGCTTTCTGTGCGTGACATTCGCTTTAAGCCTGATTCCAGTGAAATCTTGGCCAGTGAAAGCGGACGGCTGGATGAAATTGCACAGGTGCTCAAACTTGCGCCCAAGTCACAGTTTTTGGTGGAAGGACACACGGCGGCGGTTGGGCGTGCGGCGGGAGAGCAGAAACTTTCAGTGGAGCGCGCCCACAAGATTGCCGAGGAACTGGCAAAGCGAGGCGTGAATTCCGCCGCCTTTATCTGTCGCGGTTGGGGCGGCACAAAACCCATTGCGGACAACGGCACTGATGCTGGCAGAGCTGAGAATCGTCGTGTAGAAATCACGATTTTGGAATGAGCAGCAAATCCGCGTCCGTGGCGAGTATAAGTGTGCTAGTTGCCAAAAATCTCTTGGCGGTGTTGTCTTCCCAGGGCGTGGACAGCTTCTTGCAGGCTTAGTTCTGCATGGCTGGTGCGGAAGTCTTTTAAATCAATTAAAAAACGGTTCATCGAAAAATGCTGAAAGACGTACACCTGCTGCCATATGTCGGCGGGATAGGATGCGTGGAGCAGGTCGCGGTAGTGGAGAAAGAGACCTTTGCCTTTGAGTTCCGCATAGCCCACCAGCCACAATTCTGGCGCAGGGTTTTTGCTGTCGGCGGCGGCAGAAAGGGCGGTGTGCAGGCGTGCGGTTTCTTCTGCCATCCAGCCTTGGCTTTCGTATATCAGTTTTTGGATTTGCTCGCCGCCGTTTTTTGCCAGAACTTTGAGGTGGCTGGTCTTTGCGGTGTGGACGGGCGTTTTGTTGAGAATCAGCACGTTTTTGCGAAAGTCGGTTTTAAATTCCGGGTTGCGGGCAAAAAATCCCGCCGCAATTTTTCCGCTCTGGCCCACAAGGTAGCGGTTGTTTTTTGCCAGTTGCTCGTCTTTTCCGGGGTTGTCGCCAATCACAAAATAGCGGATTGTGTCTTCTGACCTAAGGTCGTCAAAGGCTCGGTTGTAGACAAGGGCGGTTTCCAGCGGATAGTCAGGAGTGTCTTTTTGTGCGGCGGCTTTTTGGAGAGGCTGAAGGAGGGCAGAAAAGTCCCTGTTCCATTGCCCGCATTTTGCTTTAAAAGCCTCTCTGAATGTGCTGAATGCCTTCCATTGTCCTTCTGTCATTTTGCCGCCCCTATGATGACGACGCCGTTTTCGTTGTGGTGCAGGATGCCGTCTGCTCGGAATAGGTCTGCGGGACAGGTCATTATGATGCCGTCTGTTTTTTCGCGCCGATGGAGTGAGGGAAAAAAGCCCTGGATGCGGCGCACTTGGGTAAAGCCCAAACTTTCATAAATGTGGTGGGCACTCTGCCATTCTTCGTTAACAAGGAGGGCAACCGTTTTTACCTGACTGAAGGCACCGCAGACTGCCGCAAGGGATGAGGCAAAAAACTGCCGCGCAATGCCTTTTCCCTGATAGTCGGGGAGCAGGGCAAAGGAACTTGCATAGAGTACTGTGCCGTTACGATGATGGGATTTGTAGGGGTTGTGGTTCAGCACAAAAGTCTTGTCATCGGCGGGAAGGGAAAGCCACAACTCTGAGCAGAAATAGCCTGCGTTTACGGCATGACCTGCCCTTGTAACGGTTTCCACGCTGGAGTCAGAAAGGACAAAAAATCCCTGGGGAAAGACTTGCAGCCGCTCATCAAAAATCTTTTCTTTTTCCTGAATGGGCGGAATAAAAGCGGCTCTTTCGATATGCATTATCGACGGTAAGTCGAAAGGTTGTGCGGGACAAAGAATCATAGTGAAAAAATACCAAAAAATTTGCTGATATACAAGGAATTATGTTTGTCTAAACAGAAATTATGCCTTATAATGGATGTGGAATGGACGATACTATCAGTTTTGCCTTGGAAGGGCGTAAGACTTTTTTTATAGCAACAGAACCGTCACTGCTTTCGGAATCATACCTGGAAGACTATTTGACCCGCGGCTACGAAACGTATATTGTACCGGATGACCGCAATTGTCCGCTGGCCAAAAAGGTTCAGTCTATTATCTCTATCTTTGAGGATTCCATCCTGTTCTTTTATATTGATGCAGAAATCGAGGGGTTAAACTGGAAGACCTACATCAAGCAACTGCAGGATGCATACGGTGAGCGTGTGCTTATCGGCGTGCTGTACTCAAAGCATCACAGTGAAGAAGAACGCCGCATTATAGAAAAATATTATTTGTTCGATGTAGGAATTCAGGGGGGCTGTATTTCACTTGAATTCCAAAAGGCAAAGAATTTTGCACTGATTGATCGGGTGATGTATGCAAATCAGGCCTCAGGACGGCGCAAGAATGTGCGTGCCATTTGTGACAACAACAGCAAGATAACCTTTATCTACAACAATGTGGAGTATACGGCAAAGCTTTCTGACATCAGCCTAACGCATTTTTCATGTACGATTCCCGGAGAATCCTACATTCCTTTATACGAAAAAATAAAAAATGTATTCGTGGACATTAACGGACTGCATTTTAAAACAGACGCAATTCTTCTGCTCCAGCGTATTTCAAACAACTCAATGCTGTACGTGTTTATTTTTTCTAAGCACGATGGCTCGCAGGGCTTAGAGGATGATTTGAAACGTCGCCTGTCGGAAAAAATCTATCAGATGGTCACCGACAAGGTAAAAATGATTTTGCAGCTTGTTTTTGATGAAGTGGGCAGGGGTGACCGTGACCCTAATGGACATTCCACTTTCCACCCGGAAGATTTAGCACGGCTTTTGTAGGGGTATGTTTTGGACGAATCAATCAAGCACATTATTGAAGGGCGGAAGACTTTTTTTATAGTTCCCGATGTTTCTCTTTTGCCGGAAACCTATCTGGAAGACTACATGGCGCGCGGATATGAAACCTACATTATAGGCGATGACCGCTACTGCCCGCTGGAAACAAAAATTGAAATCATCATCAAAACCTTTACCGATTCCATCATTTTCTTCTATATTGATACACTGGTAGACGGTATTGACTGGCATATTTATATCCGTGAATTGCAGGAACGCTATCGGGAAAAAGTTTTGCTGGGTGTGCTTTATGCAAAACGTCCTACCGAAGACCAGAAAAAACGGCTGGAAAAATATTATCTGTTTGACGTAGGCATTCAGTGCGGATGTATTTCTCTGGAATATCAAAAGGCAAAGAATTTTGCATTGATAGACAAGGTAATGTTTGCCAATCAGGCTTGCGGCCGCCGAAAAAATGTGCGCGCCATCTGTGACAACAACAGCAAGGTCAATTTTGAGACAAAAAAAGGTCTCTTTAAGGGAACCGTGCTTGACGTGAGCATGAGCCATTTTTCCTGTGTCTTTGAAAATCCGCCGACTATTCCGCTCTACGAAAAAATCAGGCATATGATGGTCAATATCAATGGCCTGCATTTTTCTACCGATGCCATTCTGCTGATGAACCGTGAAGTCAACGGGCAGAATATGTACATCTTCGTCTTTGCAAACTCACTTGGTCAGCAGGGGCTTGAAGCCGATATTCGTCCGCGTTTGCTGCAGAAAATTTACCAGATGGTCAGTGAAAAGGCAAAAAAACTCATGTGGGTAAAATTTGATGAGGCACGCAAACAGTTGAATAATCCCGTTCGTGGCAGGGCATTTGCTCCCAGCGATGACGGCGGCATCCAGAATTATTACTACTGACATACCTGTTGATTTCTCTTTTCAAATTCCTTGTTTTTCGCTAGAATGATTGCACTATGGAATTTACACAAGAGGCAATCGACGCGCTCGTGGTGAACGAAGTCGATATTATGAAAAAAATTGCGGAAGAATTGAACATCCGCGTGGCACAGGTAAGTGCCGTTATCAGTCTGGTGAACGAAGGATGTACCATTCCGTTCATTTCCCGCTATCGAAAAGAAAAGCACGACAACCTGAATGAAGTGCAGGTAACCAGTTGCGACCATCTGTTCAAGTCATATAAAAATCTGGAAGAACGTCGCCTTGAAATCGTAAAGGGTATTTTTGCTCAGGGCAAACTGACCGACTCCCTCTACAATGCGGCAATGGGTGCAAAGACCCTGACGGAACTTGAAGACCTGTGGGCTCCCTTTAAGAAAAAGAAGAAGACCCGCGGCATGGTGGCTGCAGAAAAAGGCCTTGAAGGGCTGGCAGATTTTATCGTAGGTGAAAATGATGATGCAGCCGTAGAATCGGAAGCCGCAAAGTATATCAAAACAGACAACGAGGATGCCGCGCTCAATGTTGAAACGGCAGAAGACGCAATTGCAGGTGCAAAGGACATTATCGCCGAGCGTGTCTCTCAGGATACGGATAACCGCGCCGACGTGCACAAACTCTATATGGCAAGCGGCAACATCATTACCAAGGGTATTGTACCTGACGGACAGGATGCTGAGACTGCGGAAAAAATGTCTACCTACAAAATGTACTGGGATTATTCTGAGCCGTTGAATCAGGTTAAGCCACACCGCATTCTGGCAATCAATCGTGCAGAGCGGGAAGGCGCACTCAGCGTGACAATTGATGTTCCAGTGGACGATGCCGTTGCGCTTTTGCAGAAGAAAGTTTCTATTTCAAACAAATATCACCGTGAGGCAATTGAGGACGGTTTGGTACGTTTGCTCAGCCCCGCAGTTGTACGCGAAATCCGCAGTGACGAAACTGACGAGGCAGACGACCACGGCATTGGAATTTTCAGCGAAAACCTGAAAAACCTTCTGATGACGCAGCCGATTAAGGGTAGCCGTGTTTTGGGCATTGACCCTGGTATACGCACGGGAACAAAATGTGCCGCGCTGGACGAAACCGGAAAGTATCTTGGCTACTTTAAGATTTTTCAGGTGCAGGATCCGGCGGATGCATACAAGCAGTTGAATGACGCAATCGACAAGTATGACATTCAGGTGGTTGCGGTTGGTAACGGAACCGGCAGCCCGGAAGTACAGGCAGTCGTTTCCAAAGTGATTAGCGAAAACTATGCCGACGCAAACGTGCAGTACACCGTAGTGGATGAAAGCGGCGCCTCTGTGTATTCGGCAAGCCCGGTTGCCACCGAAGAATTCCCGGAACTTGACCTGACCATTCGTGGAGCTATCAGCATGGGTCGCCGTTTGCAGGATCCCCTTGCCGAACTGGTAAAGATTGACCCCAAGGCAATCGGCGTTGGTTTGTATCAGCACGACGTAAACCAAAAAAAACTTGCCGAGCAGTTGGATGAAGTTGTTGGCTCTGTGGTGAACCAGGTTGGCGTAAACTTGAACACAGCAAGTTACATGCTTTTGAAATATGTTTCGGGCATTAACGCAACCACTGCAAAGAAGATTGTTGCCTACCGCGATGCAAACGGCAAGATTACCAGCCGCGAGGATTTAAAGAAGGTGCCTGGGCTTGGTCCAAAAGCCTTTGAGCAGTGTGCGGGCTTTATTAAGATTCCAGAGAGTGCAGACCCGCTGGACAATACCTGGGTGCACCCAGAAAACTACAATGTGGCGCGTGAAATTCTTCCCTTCGTAAAGGAAGGAAAAAAACTTCCAGCTGACTTAAAGAAAAAACTGACCGAAAGCTACAACATTGGCGAAACAACACTGAATGACATTATCGACGAATTAGGTAAGCCCAACCGCGATCCCCGCGACGGATACCCCGCACCGATTATGCAGAAAGGTGTTGTAAAGTTTGAAGACTTGACTGTTGGCATGAAGGTAACTGGCAAGATAAAGAATGTTGTTGATTTTGGTGCCTTTGTGGACATTGGTCTTCATGAGACGGGCTTGATTCACATCAGCGAATTAAGCGATACTTTTGTGTCTGACCCCATGGACGTAATCAAAGTGGGCGACGTAAAAGAGTTCACTATTATTGCGCTGGACACTGACCGCCGCCGAATTTCACTGAGTTTGAAAAGCGATGCTGGTCAGCGGCTGGCAGGTGCATCTACGGGTAGCGTAAGCACTGGTGAACGCAAGGCAGGCGGCAAAAAAGTTGTGGTGATTAAGAAGGGTGCGGGAGCCTCAAACAGTGCCCGCCCTGCAAACCGCGACTCTAACCGTGACCGTCCCCGCCGCGATGATGACGGCATGACCTACAGCCCCTTTGCATTGGCATTTGCAAAAGCAAAAAAATAATAGGTCAAATGTCAAGTTTCATGTTTTTAGCGTAACCAAGGTCATTCTGAACGCTGAAAGCGTGAAGAATCTATCTTGCATACCCTAAAATGACGGGATTCTTCGGAACTTCATTCCGAACACGATAGACCTTGACGGCTGGACGGTTCAGAACAATGTCTATTATTGAAGACAGCAAGATTACTCAGGTGACAGATTCTGCTGTAGTGAATTCACTGGACGAATACTTTAAGAACTAAACTAAACGGAAACTATCGAATAAGTTCAAAAAATGCCATGGGGCTGTTCCAACAGTATGGGGCAATCCCATGGCGCAAGTTTTTGGACAATCCCTCTCCCATGAACGATACTTGTTAGACCCTTATCTTCCCCTTTCTTTTTTAAAAAACTGTGCTATACTGAACATATGACTATTCGGCGTGTGCGCCATTTTTCTCTTTCTCTCTTGACGGTATGTGTAATTGTTGTATGTGCATGTGCTTTTTTGTCTAACCGTGGAAAGATAGACTCCCTCTATGAAAGCAGCATTGACCTGAATCCTGGCTGGCATATGGTAACACCGTCGTCTACTGCGCTCAAAGGAACTATTGCCCTGGAGCGCACTTTTTCGACCGATGAGCTACAGGCTACAAAAGGCGGTCCTACGCTTTTTTTCCGTACCAACAATGCTTCTGTCGTAATCCGTGTGAACGGTGATTATGCCTATTCCTATGGAGTGCTGGGAAAATCATATGTTGGTAATGAATTTGGTTCAGCCATGCATTTTTTTCGCCTGTCGAATTTTTATTCCGATGAAAGTCTTACAGTGAATATTGAGTTTACTCCTGCATTTCAGTCTTTTGCCAACAAAGTTTTTTCCCGCGGAACACAAATGCTGATTACGCCAAAAATTTATTTTGGTTCAAAGGCAGCCTGTCTCCTTGAGTATATGCAGGCCTCTTTTATTCCTGCGGCGGTAAGTGCGGTCATTATTTTACTGGGGCTTCTCTATCTGATTCTTACCACCTCATTCTGGATTTTGCATCGGAAATACATGCGTAATTTCTGCTACTGGGGCATTTTTTCGCTCATTGTCGGCACTGGATTTTTTATGGAAAGCGGCATGGCGGATTTGTTCATTTCCCATGCTTTTATCCGTTATTTTGCCTCAACATTTATTCTGGCCATGCTGCCCGAATTTTTCCTTATGTATATCAAGACAAGCAAGGTTGTGACCTACAACACAGGGCTTTGTAATTTCTTTATCATGCACAGTGTTGCAAATGCCTTTATTGTCTGTGTCTGTGCCTTTATTCCTGGGCTTCCCTTTAGCTATGTGCGCAATTATATCATCATCTGCCATGCAATCTACCTCTTCTTTGTGATTGCCATGTTTGTAAACAACAGCGTCGGTCTTTCCAAGTTGCCCAGCATTCCATCAATGCTGGTGATTGCTACATCGGTGGCGATTCTTATTGACTTTACCCTGTATCTGGTGCCTCCCTATCGGGATGATATTTTTGCTTTCAGCCGCTACATCATGCTTGCATATCTTGTCACCCGCACGGTAGAAGTTATCAATGAATACTTTAGTTCACAGATTCTTTCTGCTCGGGAAGAAATGTACCGCAGCGTTATTGTGCGTGATTCCTTAACTGGTGTGCGTACCCGTCCTGCATTCTGGCATTTTCAGAAAGATTTCTTTAAGATACATACATCGGCAAACGAGCGTCTGTCCCTGGTGCTCTGTGAAATCGTCAATCTAAAATTGATAAATGAAAAAAACGGCTACGAGGAAGGTGACGAAGCACTTAAAACTGTTTCGCAAATTCTCAAACTGCATTTTGGTCAGGAAAATGTATACCGCATGGACGGCAGCTGTTTTGGTATTCTGCTGGTTGATACTCCAAGTGACAGCATAACCCTAAAAATTGCCGAGATAGAAAAGGTCATTGATGACTACAATATGTCGCAGGATTTGGGCACGATTCGACTGAACATGACGGCCAACACGTATGCAACAAAGCGATACGAGTCATTTGATGCATTTCTTACGGACAGTTTTTCTGAACTGGGAAAATCCCGCAAAACCTTCCTTCAAAATTTGTAAAAATTCGCAATAAGACTGCAACAAACTTCGATTTTCGTTGTTAATTGACCAGACCTGTGCTAGACTTAAAATGCATGCATGGTTAGACTTCATATAACGTAGAATTATTTCTGATTAGGAGGAGTTTATGGAACAGCGTTCTACCAGAAAGACCTTCTTTATTTCCTGTGCCTTTGCTTCTTTATTCTGTTCATGTATCAATTTCTCAGACTTACAGATGCCCGAAAACATAAAAGTTAAAACCAACGGCAATTATTCTTTCCTCATGGGTACACAAAAGAACATGCTGTCTGATTATATCAACGTAGAGACTCTTCTTAAATCTCTCAAGGGTGATGACGAAAGTGATAAGAAAATTTCTGCCTACGACTATAACCCGGACGAAAAAGACGGAACACAGCAGTTCCTTATCAAATATGATTTGCCCACCATTCCTCTGAACATGGAAGAGACGATGAAAGACATCCAGCTTGATAAAATCATGATGGAAGGCATGAGTAAGGAATTTAAGATTACTAAGCCAGAACTTTCATTTAGTCAGTCATTGGATTTGAATTTCAATAACCTCATAGCGGATAAATTCAGCGCAAATATTCCAAGTTTTCCCGTTGTACAGATGGGAACGGAAACTGACATAAGCGTAGGAGAAAACCCTGTCTTACAGGGAGTGACTTTCCATGCCTCTCCTACGTTCACTTCGCTTACAATGTCATCTGGCAGTCTGGAAATTACCTTTGAGGCAAAAAATTCCCTGCCTGCTGATTTTGAACTGGAACTTGCCGCAGAACTTTACAATGGTGACCAACTGGTTTCTAGCAGCGGTAGTATGGCAAGCCTTACAGACCAGTCTGTCAGTGCTAAAGGCGGTGCTAAAGTCGGTGGCGTTATTTCCATTCCGCTGAGTGGCAAAACATTTTCCTCAGATTTTTCAGTAAGATTCAAGGGAAGGACAAATGGTGGTACTCTGGGTGTCTACACCTACTATACCATGACCGCCAGGCTTAAAGACCCGGTTGTTTCAAAAATCACTGGCCTTACGATGGATGACCCCTCTTTCTCAAAGCCAATTTCCAAGAACATTGAACTGGGTGATGTGGGCAAGTACCTTGTGTACGGCACCATTGCAACGGGGGCGGTAGGAATTGAACTGGAACTCCCCAGTGTCTGGGAAAACGTTACGGTGGACTCCTCATTTTCGATGGAAGGAGCCCTTGAAATTTCTCCCATTCCCGACAGGGCAGAAAGCACAAAGGCTCTGGACAAGTATGTTGATTTGGCGGGCAAGAAAATCACGCTGATGAAATCAAGGACGGAAGCAAATAAACTTTCGGTGAATGGCAATGTCAGTTTTAAGCTGGAAGATGCCACCCTAGTCTTTGAGTCAGAAAATACGACAATGGAGCTGGTCTGCACAGGCAATATCGAAAAACTTACCGATGTATATGCAAATGCCTCAGAATTTTCTTTCGATGACAGCAAGAGTCAAGCACTTCCCGCAACTATGAAGCAGTATGTTAAGGAAATGAAGCTGACGCAGATTTCTGTGGCGGCAAATTTTACTTCAACACTGGATATTTCCAAGTTTAACCTTAACGCTATGGCAACATCGGATGCACTTCATCTGTATAGTGCTGACAACACGCAGTTGGAGGGTTCTACCGTGGTGGGAGGCGATAAGCCGCTAACCATGCTGACAAAGCAGAACTGGAGCGTAACCGTTGCCGTACAGGATGACACAATCTTTGACTTTGTCTTTAAGGTGTCTGTTCCAGGCTCATATGAATCGACGACGGGCATCAATTGTCTGCACTTGGCTACCTTTACCCTTGATACTGACTATGAAATCAAAGTTGACCAGCTGGAACTGGATTTGGACTGGGAATATATCATCCTCAAAACAGACGCTATTGCACCCACCACCCCTGAGGAAATTGATACGGGAATAAATCTGGAAAAAATGATTTCCGACTTCTTTAACACCAGTTCAGAAAATACACAAAATGAGGCAGAAAGAAAAAAAGAAATCAAGAATATCGTTGACAGGATTAATCTTGCAGAGGTAAAGGGCTATCTGTATGTGACCCGCCCTGACATATCTGATGATGTTGCCGATGACCCGCTGGAAGGACTGGGTAACTTTAGCGGAAAAGTGTATGCAAAGTATACAAAAGACGGAAATAGCCACCAAGAGTATTTAATCGGCTCAGAGACAGAGACCGCTGATTTGCGTCTGCTTTATGATGCTCAGGATGCCAATACGCTGAATTACGAAAGCCTTGCCGATGAAAACTACCTGATTGTTAAGAATTTGTTCGATAACGAAAGCAAGTATTCTGCGGAATTGAACGGTGATACACTTTGCAGTATGGTGAATGCCAAGCCGTCAGAATTGAAATTCGGCTATTCCTTTTCAATTTCAGACGGTTCTGACGAAATCAGGCTGACACCGGAAGTACTGGAAAACCTCAAAGGTACCAAGGCAATTACCATGTCCGTGGTGCTCTGTCTGCCGCTCAAACTGAACATTGGAACCTACAATGATACCGGCATAAAGGAAGGCATTGCGATTGATGACCTGATGACGCTTTTGGGTAATCCATTGACGGAAGATTTGCTTAATCGTGATGAAAGCGATGTGGATCCCATTACCGATGATACTGAAATTGAAAAAGTGTCAAAGTTGCTCAAATACGTAAAGCTGCATTATACCTTCCAGAACAATACTGGACTAAAGATGTCCGCAAACTTAACGGCAACAAGCAGCAAGGGTGAAACCTATCTCAACAAAAATCTGTATCTGGATGGTGAGCGACACGATGTTGAACTTCCCAACAGCGAAATCATGGCCATCAATAACAGCTGGCCTTTTATTCCAAAAATTTCGCTTGCTATCAGTCCAACTGATGACGAGGCGCCGATTAATATCATGCGTAAAGCCTTCTTCTCACTAAGCGATTGCATGCTCGAATTTGAAACGGACGGCGAATACACAGTAAAGGGGGATGACTAATATGAAAAGAATAATATGTATTTGTGCTATCCTTGCATCATCTCTTTTGGCTTTTGCAGAATTATATGCGCCCCACCGCATTGTAGAAGTGGGTATTGATAGCCAGGTGGGAGCTTCAAACAATTATTTCCGTGCGGATGAAGTCTTTACGAAAAATCTGGTGATTGACTTACGGGAGGTCTCTGAAAATTTGTCCAGCAGCGGTCTTGAGATTGACTATTATACAAAGGACAGAATCTTTTTGAATGTAAACATCAGTCCGAAATTTCGTCTGGGACTGTTCACAGAAACGGAAGGTGCCGGCTATCTGAATGTACCACACCGTCTCTTTGAAATTCTGGGTAAAGGATATCAGGCGGGCGAGGATGCTACTTTTGACATAGAAGGCTATGCGGATTTGTTTTACAACATCGGAGCGTCTTTTCACACCACAATCTTTGAAAAATATGGCGTGACCTTTACTCCCACGTATTATGTGCCCTTAGCCTATATGGAAAAGACAACGGCAAAAGTTACTGTCTCCTCAACGGATGACGGTTCTCTTACGGCGAGGGCGGATGCGCAAGTTACTTTGTACAGTGCGGTCAGCCTGCAAAAATACAAGGAAAACAAATTTAGTTCAGGTGACGTGACAAGTGATATAGCCAAGTCTTTGAGCAGTGGCGGCTTTGACTTGTCACTTGCCGTGGAACGCCCAATATTCCCCAAACTGGATGTGGGGGCATTTGTCCGCATTCCTATGATACCAGCCAGACTTGACCATAAAATGACAATGGATGTGTACGGCTACTACACGGTCAATAAACTCATGGGCATTTTGGACAAGTCCATGGAAATGGACAAAGACTACGGCGTGGGTGATGTTGTCTATACTACTGACGAAAGCAAAAAGGTATGGCGGCCCTTTAGAATCGGTGCAGAAGCAGCATGGAGACCCTTTGGTTCATGGTTTGTCCTTCGTCCTATGCTGGCTCTTGTGGTGCGCAATCCCTATACGAGCGGTGTTCGTTCAGTTTACCCGGAATTTTCTTTGGCTGCAGAAGCCGCATTCCGTAATATGATTGGTATCAATTTTTCTACAAACTACTTAAACCGCGTCTTTGTTCAGCAGATGGGAATTATGCTCAATTTCCGTGTCATAGAGTTGAACATAAAAGCCATGTTGCGGGGCGGAAGTTTTATCAACAGTTTCAACTGGACGGGTGCAGGTGCCTATGTAGGTGTGAGAATCGGCTTTTAGCCTGCAAAAAAACAATGAATTGATTAAAGTGGCCGAATTCACTAGAATAGGGGTACAATATATATATGGGAGATATCCATGAAAAAGATTTCAGTTTTGTTTGTGATGTTGGCTGTTGTTGCAATGGCATTTGTGACTACAGGATGTAAAGATGGTTCTGACGGCTTGAGTGCCACAGACCTTATCGTTAGTGAAACGGCCAATGTATGGTACAGGTACGGAAGCACTACACAGACCGTAACTACCACCGATACGACTTTGTCGAATGCGAGCATTTACGTCAAATACAATTCTTCAAACGATACGCTGGTTGTTGCGGCTGTTGCTAGCAATTACTTTACGACAAATGATAAGGAATTGAGCAGGGAAAAATGGTCTGTAAGCATTGCGGCTCTTAAAGTTGCTGGAAAACTGACAAGGGTATCTGACCCTACAAGTAGTAAGACAAGTCTGCCCTCAACTGCAGAAGGCTGGGGCGAGATGGCAGCAGAAAAATTGATTGAAACGCTGTTCAACTAAGTATTTTTTCATGTAATTACTTACCGCCGTCCTCTGCGATGGCGGTTTTTTTGTTTTTCAGCAGAATGAGAGCGCATGCACCGGCAAAGAGAAGGCCTGCTCCCGCCATAAGGGGCAGCAGTATTTTATGAAGGGCCAGAGCCATCAGCACGGTGTAGAGGTTGATAAAGCCGAAGACTGCAAAGACGGCAAAGGCAAGCCACTTAAAGAATGTATCAGGCGTTTTACCGTGCAGGACAAAGGCGAGTACCAGGCCAATCATGTCGGCGGCAAAAAATCCAATGGAGGCTGCCAGCCAAATCATCAGGAGACCGACATTCAGTCCGTTGGTTGCGCCAAAGGTAATGGCTGAAAGTTGGGTTTTGTCCCCCAGTTCCGCGATGAAAAAAATGCAGAATACGGCAAGGACGGCAAAATTGATTTTGCTTTCGCCGCCTTCCTCCTCATCGTCGTCTTTTATAAGAGATGTGAGGGAAAAATAAAAGAATGCAATAGTTGCAATTAGTTTGACAATCCACAGGTGATACTTTAAGAATTCGTTGAGCAGTCCTCCCGCGCAGACGGACAGTCCGTTTATTACAAGGATGGCGGCGGCAGTTCCAATGACAATGCTACGGATTTTGTATTTTGAAGTGAGTGCAAAAAGCATGAGTTGGGTCTTGTCGCCCATTTCCGCTACAAAAAAGGTGAACAGAACGGTAAAAAAATACGTTAGTGAAATCATAGTACCTCGCATGTCTGGCGATGTCGTTCGTAGAGAAGCACACCTGCCGCCACACTTACGTTCAGACTGTCAATTTTGCCGCAGGTGGGGATAGAAACAATGGTATCGCACTGTTCAGAAAGCAGGCGGGCAATGCCTTTTCCTTCGCTGCCCATAACGATGGCGGTTTTTGCCGCAAATTGCAGGTTTTGTACGCTTTCTCCGCCTGCATCTGCTCCGTAAAGCCAAAAGCCTGCATCTTTAAGTTGCTGGGAAGCACGGACGAGATTGGTAACCACTGCCACAGGAACCCAGGCGGAAGAACCGGCACTGGCTCGGGCAATAATTTCGTTGTCTTCAAAATCATTTGCACCACGACGCTGGGGCATGACCACCAAATCCGCGCCAAACTGGTCGCAGGAACGCAGAATTGCACCCACGTTGTGGGGATCGGTGATTGAGTCCAGAATAAGCACGGTTTTTTGGGCATCGCTTTTTTGTGCCGCCCCAATCCACTGGTCAAAGTCAACTTTATTCTGCGCATCAGGAGATTCACCTGCCACCACAAGCACAAGCCCCCGATGGTCACGGGCGGTTTGGGGGAGTGACTGCACAAGGGAATCCAATGCTTTTCCGTCAAGGGATGTAGAGGGAATATGTGCTTTTTTTGCCAGTTCGAGGATTTTCTTTACGCGGGGACCGATTTTGCTGTAGTTGAGCGAGAGCCCGTCAGACTTGCCGTCTTCGGCTGCACGGCGAACCCGCTCTTCTACGGCATGAAAACCAGTGATAATATGATTGGACATATGACTGTTTCTTGGCTACTTTAGCGGCCGCAGCACTTCTTGTACTTTTTGCCGCTGCCACAGGGGCAGGGGTCATTGCGGCCGATTTTTGCGCCTTCACGCACAACGGTCATGGGCTTTACGTTACCCACGGAGTAGAGCCATTCGCCATTTACTTTCTTAAAGTAGCCGGTCTCATGGTGCACATCGCGGATGCCGCCTTTGTCTGTGTAGGTTGCTTCAAATTCAACCACGCCTTCATCATCGTTTTCGCCACCTTTTTCGGTACGCAGGATGCGCAGTCCGTGCCAAGTGGATTTTTTGCTCCATTCTTCGGTAGCCTTGCGGTCAATTTCCGCAATTTTTTCGCCTTCTTCGCAAGAGTTGATGATAAATGGAATCTCCTGCTTTACATAAGAAGAATAGCGTGCTCGCATGAGGCTTTCTGCAGTGGGAGCCTTAACACTTCCTTTGATAATCGGTTCACAACATTCGCCGTAGGTCTTTCCAGAACCACACGGACACAAATCTTTATCTGCCATACTGCCAGTATAGCGGAGTGCAAAAGAAAAGTCTATCTTAGGGAATTTTGGAAAAAACAGGGTAGGGGAAGAAGAAACCTTGCTAAGGTTGCGTCTTCCCCTTAAAACTAGTATATTTATCGTATGATACGCATTCAGAAGTACGCTGATATTGAGCCGGAGTTTTTTGACGGCCGCGATTTTGGCGGGTCAATAGATATTGTAAAAGATGTGCTTTCCGATGTAAAAAAGCGGGGAGATCAGGCATTGGCAGAATACGGTGCAAAATTTGATGTGTCTGCACCCAAGACGCTGGAAATTCCTCAGACTGAATTGAAGGCGGCGGCGGAAAAAATGCAGCGGGAAAATCCCGATTTGTACAATGCACTTACCTACAGCCACGACCTTGTTCTGCGCTTTGCAAAAAAGCAGCGGGAATCTTTTGACGATTTTGAGACAGAACTTGAACCCGGTCTTTTTACCGGTCAGAAAAATATTCCCGTTGAAAAGGCAGGCGTGTATGTTCCCGCAGGACGCTTTCCCCTTGTCTCCACAGTGGTGATGACCATTACTCCCGCTGTTGCTGCTGGCGTAAAAGAAGTGATTTTGTGTACGCCGCCCCGTGTCCATCCTGACGACAAGGCAGCCGCAGAAAAAGCAGGCACTGGTATTCCAGAAAAGCCTTTTGTGGGCGGAAAGCCCTACGCTGACGAAGGCATCATGGCGGCGGCATACATCTGCGGCGTTACAAAGGCATTTGCCTGTGGTGGCTCTCAGGCTATTGCTGCCATGGCATTTGGTACCCAGTCTGTGCCCCGCACTGATGTAATTGTCGGACCCGGCAATAAATTCGTGGCGGAAGCAAAAAAACTTGTTTACGGCACTGTGGGAATCGACATGGTTGCGGGACCCACTGAAGTCTTTATCATTGCGGACAAGACTGCAAATCCGGCTTGGGTGGCCGCCGACTTGCTGGCTCAGGCAGAACACGACATTGTGGCTCAGCCTGTTATGGCAACAGACGACCCTGCGCTTGCAGAAGCCGTGGCGCAAGAAATTGAAAAGCAACTCAGTACGCTTCCCACCAAGGCAACCGCCGAACAGAGCATTGCAAACTGTGGAAGAATCATCATCTGTGACAATTTGGAAGATGCGGCAGAAGCGGCCAACAGAAAAGCCCCGGAGCATCTGGAACTTGCCATGGACGCAGGGGCGGAGCGCGACAAGATTGCCTCCCTTGTGCACAACTACGGTTCACTCTTTATCGGACACGGCAGTGCGGAGGTCTTTGGCGACTATGCCGCCGGCTTGAACCACACCTTGCCCACATCAGGAAGCGCACGTTTTACCGGCGGATTGAGTGTCCGCGTGTTCCTCAAAACAGTTACGACTTTGCGCACCGTAGAAGGAAGCAAGGGCGCAAGAGCTTCGGCAAAAGCCAGCGGTGTGCTGGGGGATGCAGAAGGCCTTGCAGGACATGCACGGGCCGCACGGATTAGGATTGAGTAGGCAGCGGGTCAGTATACCCAGCATACACCAATTTTCAAATCGCAGCCAAAGCCACCGTAGATGGTGTAGTTGTTCATTTTTTCTTTGTAGCCTTTGCTGCGTGAACTGTCTTCTTCGCGTGTTCGCTCAAATCCCATGCCGATAACAGGAACATACGCGTCAATTCCCGCAGAAATGCCGAACCTTTCTGTAAATTTGTACACAAACACAAAGTCCTGCCCAACGCGCAGGGTAAAATCAGGCGGAAGGGGAGAGTCATCTTGATTCCATAAAAGTTTCATGTCGTAACCAAGCGTTACATGCGTGGAAAGGATAATTTTGCTGTTGGGTCTGAAAGCAATGCCCCATCCCCATTTCATATTGAAAAAGTCAAACGAATTGTACGACAGATTGTTTTTTGAGCTCTTGCCATAAAAGTAGCCCAGTTGTATCTCGTAAATTGCCGAAAATCCCGCAAGCCTTTCACCATGGATGGACATCGCCTTGTAATTCAGGTTGACACCAACATTTGAAAATGTCTGGTTTTTCAGTATATCGTCAGCGTGCCAAAACTGCCATTCCAGCGGTACTGAAATTCCGATTCCATGAACTTTTGTTTTTTCCGCAAAAACAAGACCCGTCATCATCAGAGCTATCACAAAGCACATGATTTTCTTTTGCATGGTACACACTCCTTAAAAGTAGCAGACAGTAAATGTTGCTATTTTCAATATTATAACATTGCCAGTATATAATTTTCAAGTGTTGCTAATAGCAATATTATTGAACTGATGGATGACATAAAATCTGTTTTGGGAAATAATATTCGGCTTTTACGAAAACAGGCGGGATGGACGCAGGAACGTCTTGCGGAAAAAGCAGGAATATCCGTTCCTTTTATGACGCAAATAGAACTTTCTAGAAAAAGTGCATCACTGGAAGTTGTTGAAGCAATTGCGCGTGCATTGGGAATTTCCTACGACCGCCTTTTTAGGACAATTCAGCCAGAAGAAAACGACATTGGCTTTAAATTGCATCTGCTTGAAAAAGACATTGCGCAGTCCGTCATTGATAAAATACACGAGCGGTTTGAACAATATCGTTTCATTTGATATAGTAATAGTATGAAGATTTATAAGTTAGGCGAAGAAGTATTACGAAAGAAAGCGGTTCCCGTAGAACCGGGCGAAATTAACGATGAGATGCGCGCCCTCTTTAACGAAATGTTTGAGACTATGACGGCGGCAGATGGCGTAGGACTTGCCGCACCACAGATTGGCATCTCAAAGCGGTTTTTTGTGATTATCAGCGATGACAACGTGCGCCGCGTTTTTGTGAATCCCCAAATTATTGCCACCAGTAACGATTTGTGCGACTACGAGGAAGGATGTCTTTCTCTTCCGGGCGTATCAGAAAACATTAAGCGTCCCTCTAAGGTGACGGTGCAGGCACTCAACGAGCACGGAAAGCCCTTTACGCTGGAGGCTGACGAACTTCTAGCGCGCATTATTCAGCACGAAAACGACCACTTGGACGGCATTGTGTACATCGACCGCGGAGACCCTGAATTTGCCGCAAAAACCACCGCCCAGTTCAAAAAGCGTCTGGAACGCTCTGCCAAAAAAGAAGAAGAAAAGGCAAAGAAAGCAGCCAAAATAGCAGCAAAAATTGCCGCAAAAAACGCAAAGAAGGCGGCAAAAGCCTAAGCACTTATTCCCACCAGTCTTCTATTTTAAGCATGGAGTTCTGGCAGAGGGCGGCATAATCTTCGGTATTGTGGGTAACGAGTATCATGCCGTTGGCAATTGCAGTGGCGGCAATCTGACTGTCATAACGGGGAGCGGGTGTGCCTGCATTTTCACACCTTGCCTGAAGTTCACCGCAGATTTGTGCCGCAAAGTCATCATAGGGAAGAATGGCGTATGTATTTTTTATATCAATGAGAAAGTCTTCGATATACCGTTTCTTTCTCCCCTCTGGCATTCTTTTGTATCCTCTGACAAATTCCTGCCACACGGTTGCACAGATTGCGCAACGTTCTTGATTCTCTTGAATTTTTCTTAAGACGGACATGTTTGGCATAGGCTTTGCAGAATCGGATAAGATATTTGTGTCTAATAAATATACTGGATGCATCTTTTACCCCCACATTTCATCAAGTTTTTTTAAATATTTTTCATCATCATATCCGTCTTCTGGAACAGGAAGTCCTTCAAAAGTCGGATCTTCAAAAACATCAGCGTATTTTTTTCGCAACTCCGCCATTCTTTCTATAAAACTTTTTTTTGGCTTTTGCCTTTTATATTCCTCATAGGAAATAATCACCGCTACAGGCTTTCCATGCCGGGTCAGTTCCACTGGTTCTCCTCCTTCCGCCCGTTTTACCAGAGCCGAAAAATTGTTCCGCGCTTCATAGATAGTTGCCTTGCACATGACGACCTCCTTTCGTTCTGCCTTTGTATATACCAACAAAGTACACTATATTTTTATTCAAAAATGGCTAGATGTCAATTATTTTGGCTATAATTATCCAAAAAAAGGACACCTTTCCAAAGGTTTCCTTTTTCTGGACTTTTTTCTTCCAAACTTCTGTGCTTTCGTGCTATACTAGCCCATGCGAACCTTAAAAATCCTTTACGCAGGCTCTCCGCTTGCTTCCAGTCTTGTCCTCAAAAATCTCCTTGCCCTTGGAAATGACCACGGCTATGAGATTGTGGGCGTGCTCACCAATCCCCCTGCTAGCCGAGGACGACATTCTGATTTGATTCCCACAGAAGTCGCTTGTCTTGCGCGGCAAAAAAACATTCCTGTTTTTGCATTTGACCACCTGATGGGCGAGGCACGAGAGGCGATTGCACCGCTGGCTGCGGACTTGCTGCTTTCCTTTGATTACGGACGCATTTTTGGCCCCAAATTTTTGGCTCTCTTTCCTTTGGGTGGCATCAATTTGCATCCCAGTGCCCTTCCCAAATACCGTGGCTGCACGCCTGTCCCTGCCGCAATTTTAAACGGCGACAAAAACCTGGGCCTTTGTGTGCAAAAACTTGCCCTCAAAATGGACGAAGGCGACATTCTTGCAGAGACAGGCATCCCTCTTGACGGCAGTGAGACAACACTTTCGCTGATGGACGGCGACGGTAGGCAAAGCCCTGTTTCTGAGGCGGGAACAAAACTGCTGGACGGTCTGCTTTCTGCAATTGTTTCTGCTTCCGATGGAAATACATTTGCCCTTCCCGCCGCAAAAGCCCAAAACGGTCAGGTCAGCTACACGGGATTTCTCAAAAAGGAAGACGGTCGCATTGACTGGAACAAATCTGCGGCGGACATTGAACGAACTATCCGCGCCTACACGCCCTCACCCCTCTGCTTTACCACTTGGAACGGCATGAACCTGCTGATTCTCAAGGCAAAAGTGGGCGCGGCAACAACTACCGAAAAGCCTGGAAAGGTCTTGCCCTATCAGAAATCAGTAGGCATTGAAATTGCCTGTGGTGACGGAAGCGTCCTTGTTGCAAGGGAATTACAGCAACAGGCAAAAAAAGCCATGGACTACAAATCTTTTATGAACGGTGCCCGCAATTTTATCGGTGCGGTGCTGGGGTAGTAACTGAGCGCAAAATGTGATATGCTGACGGCAAGGATTTTGTATGTCAGTTAAAGATAAAATCAAAAACTTCAATATAAAGAACTGTCGTATTTCATTTTTGGAATCCATGGAAAAATTGCAGGCAAACGGAAAATCTCTTTTTGTACTGATTCTTTCGGCAGTTGTCGTTATGTTTATCGTCTGTCTGGGGGTATTCTTTGCCTTTGTAAAAAGCCCTGAGCAAGTAATGGTACCTGATTTGGAAGGCAAATTTTGGAGCGAGGCACTGCTTGAGATGCAGGCAAAGGAACTCTATCCCAAGATTCAGCTTCGCTACACAGACAGCCCCGATGATGAGGGAAAAATCCTGAATCAGAATCCTATTGCCGGTGCAATTGTAAAGGCAGGAACTCGCGTTACCCTGACTATCAGTCGTGGCATTGTTATTGACCATGTGGAAAACTATGTGGGCATGAAGGTTGATGAAGTGCGGCTGAAACTCCAGAGTATGTTTACTGGTTCAACACGACCGCTCATCGTGCTGGATAATCCCGTATACAAACCCGCTGAGTCTGAGGCGGGAACTATTTTGGAGCAGGATCCCCCTGAGGGAACGATTATTTCAAATCCAGTGCATGTGCAGCTGGTGGTGAGCCGTGGACCTGACTATGAGCAGACCCGTGTACCCAATCTGGTGGGAAAGAGCGTAAACGACCTGCTTTCTCAGATTGGTCAGTCCCGCCTTGTCTTTGACTTTGTGTCTCACATTGCTTCTGGCGATGAAAAACCAGGCACAGTAACTGGTCAGGAATCATTTAAGACAGAATACGTAAAGAATTATACCCGCGTGCAGGTGGAAGTGGCTTTTCCTGCAAAAAGTGATGACGGCACGGTTTACGGTATTTTCTCCGAGCAGCTGACGGAATATCCCTATCCGGTTTCCATGTCTCTTGATGCGGTTCCTGATGGCGGTAACCGTTACAATCTGGTGACGCTCAACCATACAGGCGGTTCCCTTACCATTCCCTATGCGGTGCCTAGGGAAACGGAATTAGTCTTTACGGTTGTAGGACGAGAGGTTCGTCATTTTAAAGTACGGTAGGAGCATATATATGCAGAGACCATTAGTTTGCCTGTGTTTGACGGGCAAAACCCTTGAAGAAGACGCAGAACTGGTAAATACCTATAGGCATCATATTGACCTTGTTGAACTCCGTGCGGACTTTCTTGACGAAGATGAGCGGCTTAATTTGCGTGATTTTCCTTCCATGATTTCTTTTCCCTGTATACTGACGATTCGCCGCATAAATGATGGCGGTCGCTACGAGGAAGGTGAGGCTTCCCGTACCATTCTCTTTGCCCGTGCCCTTTCTTTTGCAGAAACTGATGTAAAAAAGAATTTTGCCTATGTTGATTTTGAAGAGGATTTTCATGTTTCAAGTTTGCAGGACGCAGCCTTGGCTTTTGGAACAAAAATTATCCGCTCATTCCATGACATGCATAATCCGGTCAAAAACTTAAAGGAAAAACTGGATTCCATGCGGATAACAGGCTTTGAAATTCCAAAGATTGCCTGTATGCCCCATACCCTTGCAGACGTGACAGACATGTTCAAGGAGGCGTCTGCCCTTTCAAAAACGCAGCAGATTGTATGTGCTATGGGTCCCCTAGGATTTCCTACCCGTATTCTGGCAGACAAGATGAATTCCTGCCTTACCTACACAACGGCGGCAGAACTGATGGAAACGATGAAGGTGAATAAGGGAGTGGCAATCGGTCATATTGACCCCAAAACCCTTAGCAGCGTCTACCACTTTAGCCAGATTGATAAAAACACAAAATATTTTGGCATTACCGGCTGGCCACTCAAAGTAACTTCCAGTCCAAAAATGCACAACAAGAAGTTTGAGGTAAACGGCATGAACGCTTTGTTTTGTCCATTTCCCTCAGAAAACATAGAAGATGCATTCCATTTTGCCAAAATTCTGGACATTAAAGGCTTTGCCGTAACGGTTCCCCACAAGGAAGCAGTTATTCCCCTGCTGGATGAAGTAAGCGACAATGTAAAGAAAATCGGTGCATGCAATACGGTAATTCACCATAAAGATGGCTGGAAAGGCTATAACACTGATGCGCCTGGTTTTTCAAAGGCGTTGCAGGAATTTACTGGTTTGCAAGCCTTGGAAGGCAAAAAAGTGGCAATTATCGGTGCGGGTGGCGCATCTCGGGCAATCGCCTATGCAATCCATGAACTTGGGGGAAAGGCTTGTGTCTTTAACCGCACAATCGGTCGGGCCCGCGTAATTGCGGAACTGTACGGGTTTGATTATGCCACGCTGGGACCAGAATCCCTGACAAAACTCCATGAATACTCGGAGATTATCGTGCAAACCACATCAAAAGGCATGGCTGCGGAAGGAGAGCCGAATCAGGATAACGACCCCCTGTATTTTTACGACTTTGACGGTACGGAACTGCTTTACGACATCATCTATGTGCCAGAGAAAACGCCCGTTATGGAACGTGCTGCTGAGGCTGGATGCAAAGTTGAAAACGGCTTGTCAATGCTGCGATATCAAGGTGACGCACAGTTTGCCCTGTATAAGGAAGTGTATGAAAATGCTTAGTCAGAACGAACAGAAGATTTTAGTCGCAAATACGGCGATTGATACGCTCATTGAAGAAAAGAAGATTTTTAGCGGCATGAAAATCGGCTTGGGTACAGGCTCTACCGCATTGCCCGCCGTTAAACGCCTTGCTGAACGCATTGCAGACGGTACCCTTACGGACATTGAGGCTGTTCCCACCAGCTTTCAGACGGCAAACTATTGTCAGGATTTGGACATTCCCGTGTACAGCCTGAACCACCGTTCCATCGGCGGGCACTTGGACTTAACCATTGACGGTGCGGACGCAATTGACCCGCAGAATAATCTGATTAAGGGTGGCGGAGCGGCTTTGTTGCGGGAAAAAATTGTCGCCTATAATTCCACCAATTATGCGATTGTCGCTGACGGAACAAAAATCGTACCCAACCTGGGAACAAAATTTCCCCTTCCTGTAGAAATTATTGCTGAGGCGCGGGCAAGCATCATTACGGCACTGGAAAGACTGGGTGCCACCTGTACCCTGCGTGAAGGTGTGCGTAAATGCGGCCCGGTCATCACTGACTGCGGAAACCAAATTCTGGACTGTCTCTGGCAGATTCCTGTTGATCCGGTAAAAATGGAAGATGCAATCAACAGCATTCCCGGTGTAGTGGAGACGGGATTTTTTACCAAGCACCGTCCAGTGGTATTCTTTAGTACGGAAGACGGTAAAGTGGAGATGCGTCGTTAGCGGTAGCGCTGGGAACCCCGCAGTTGCCGCTATGTCGATAGCGGCAATGAGCGTGAGCGAAGGGTGGACATAGCGACGGCGCAGCCGTACCGCCCTATTTAATCAGTTTGTCCAGGCGGGAATCTTTTTGCCGCCAGTTTTTGTCTACTTTTACCTGCAAGTCCAAGTCGATGCGGTAGGGAAAAATCTTACGCAGCTTTTTGATGCTTTCTACACGGATTGTCTTGATGAGGTTTGCTCCTTTTCCGATGACAATGCCTTTTTGACTTTCCCGCTCCACGCACAAAAATGCGCGCACCCACAGTTCATTTTGTTTTTTCATCTCCATGTCGGCAATCTGCACGTAAATGGCATGGGGAATTTCCTGAGAAAGTCGGTTCATTGCCTGCTCGCGGATTATTTCTGCAATGCGGAAATCTACTTCCTGGTCGGTGTAAAATTCCTCGCTGTAAAGGTGGGGAGCAATGGGAGCCAAGTCGTAAAGGGCGCGGAGTACTTCGTTTATGCCTTGGTCATCTTTGGCGGACATGGCTATGATATTTTTTGCCTGCAAGTCTGGTAGTTCTGTCTGTACGAAGGCCTGTGCCTGAGCGGGCTTTGCATGGCGGTCGTCAATTTTGTTTATGGCGACAACCAGTTTTTGCGTATGTTTTCTGAGCAGGGCGGTAATGGAAGATTCTTCTTCTCCGCAGGGGCGGGTAGAGTCGATGACGTAGAGAATGCTGTCTGCGTTTTCCAGCTGGTCGGTGACGATGGACTTCATGCGCTGGTTCATCTTTTTTTCTGAATCGTGATAGCCCGGCGTATCCACAAAAACAAGTTGACCGAGAGAAGTGTTTACAATGCCTTTGATGGCGTTTCGGGTAGTCTGGGGGTATGAGGAAACAATGGAAATTTCTTCGCCGCTTGCACTGTTGAGAAAGGTGGATTTTCCTGCTGAGGGGCGACCGATTATCGTGACGAGTGCCGTTTTTTCTCCCACGGGAGGCTGGGTAACTGCTTCTGAATCTGTTTGTGCTGTGCTATCTGCCATGTGCAAATTATACTGGAAAAAATGTAAAAAGTCAGTCAATTGTATGGAATTAGCCTCATTTTTATGCTACAATACTCTATATGGCTAACATACAGGTTCTATCAGGAAGACCGATGAAACCGGGAATTCACGTTACAAAGGATGGCGTGAATTTTTCAATTTTCAGCAGAAATGCAAAGGCTGTTTTTTTAGAGTTGTTTCACAAGGTGGATGATGCTGCTCCTTTTATGACCATAACGCTTGACCCTGTGTACAACCGGGTAGGCGACATTTGGTTTTGCTTTGTGGAAGGACTGAAGCCAGGTGACTTGTATCTGTATCGTGTAGACGGACCCTTTGAACCAGAAAAAGGACATCGCTTTAACAAGAAATTCTATCTGTTTGATCCCCGTGCATTGGCTTTTACCGCAGGTTCTGTCTTTAAGAACATGGCCTTTGGTCAGACTTGTCCGCTGGAAAAAATGCCCAAGTGTGTCATTGTAGATACAGATGATTATGACTGGGAAGATGACCGTCCTCTACGCACACCCCTGCAGGACACGATTATTTATGAGACTCATCTGAAAGGCTTTACCGCCTCAAAAACATCTGGAGTAAAATACAGCGGAACATATCGCGGTCTCATAGAAAAAATTCCCTATCTCAAGTCCTTGGGAATTACGGCGGTGGAGTTGCTGCCGATACAGGAATTTGATGAATACGAAAATGCAAATGTAAATCCCCGCACAGGCGAACGCATGGTAAACTATTGGGGCTACAGTACCATTGGTTTTTTTGCGCCAAAGGTCAATTTTGCCGTGGACAAAGAACCCGGCGGAGTGGTAAAAGAATTCAAAGATATGGTAAAGGCCCTGCACAAGGCGGGCATTGAGCTGATTCTGGATATTGTATTCAATCATACGGCAGAAGGAAACGAGCACGGCGTAACCCTCAATTTCCGTGGCATTGACAACAGCACTTTTTACGAACTGGTGCCTGACAACAAGCAGTACTACCTGAATTATTCTGGCTGCGGCAACACCGTCAACTGTAATCATCCTATCAACCAGGAATTTATTATTGACTGTCTGCGTTACTGGGTGGTGGACATGCATGTTGACGGCTTCCGCTTTGACTTGGCATCTGTTCTCTGTCGTGCGGAGGATGGTTCAATCATTCAGTATCCGCCGCTGACAGACCGCATTGCAGAAGACCCTCTTTTACGTGGGGCAAAAATTATTGCAGAACCTTGGGATTGCGGCGGTGCCTATTTTGTGGGTTCTTTTCCTGGAAGCCGCTGGTGCGAATGGAATGACCGCTATCGAGACGGAATTCGTCGCTTTATCCGTGGTGATGAATTTACCTCAACAGAAGCGGCAACGCGTATTTCCGGCTCCAGCGATTTGTATGCCCATTCAAGCCGCGGGCCTCATCATTCCATCAACTTTATTGACAGTCACGATGGTTTTACGCTTAATGATTTGGTTACTTACAATGTCAAGCACAATGAAGAAAACGGCGAAGGAAACCGTGACGGCAACGACAACAATCTGAGTTATAATCATGGTTTTGAAGGTCCTACGTCAAATCCCAAAATTGAACGCCTGCGCCACCGTCAGATAAAAAATTTCTTTACCTGCCTCATGCTTTCTCAGGGTGTGCCCATGATGGTTTCTGGCGATGAAGTCTACCGCACACAGAACGGCAACAACAACCCCTACTGTCAGGACAACGACATTGCATGGTTCAACTGGGACGATGTAACAAAGAATGCAGAAATGCTTACCTTTGCACAGCGGGTCATTGCCTTGCGAAAAAATCATCAGGTCTTCCGCCGCAGGACATTTTTTGGCGGAATGAACACCAGTTCATCGGTTTTTCAGCTGGATATTTCATGGCACGACTACGATGGCAAAGTACCCGACTGGAAAAAAATGAACCGTTTTTTGGGTATGCGGCTGGGTGGAAACTTGGGTTCGGGCAACAAGACAGACAGCGATTTTTACATCGCATTTAATACGGATATTCACGATAAGACGCTGGTTATTCCGCCACCGTCATCGGGAAGAAAGTGGTATCGTGTGGTCGATACTTCAATAGAAGGAGAGAGTGCTGCGCTTGCCGCAGGAAAAGAAGAACTCTTGGATTTGCAGGAAAAATATGTACTTCCCGCAAACAGCGTTTTAGTGCTATTATCAAGATAGCTATAAAACATCAACAAACCCTTTGGTGGAGGATTGTATGACATTTGATGCAGAAAAATTTCGGGCAAATTTGGCTGCCCGTCTTCGCAGACAGTACGGAAAGGATATTTCTCAGGCTAACACACATGACTTGTTTGATGCCGTAAGTGCGTCAGTACTTGAATTTGTTATGCCTGCATGGATGGCAACTCGCCGTGAATATGAAAAGAAGCCAGTTAAACAGTGCTACTACCTTTCTGCTGAATTCTTGATGGGTCGTGCACTTTCAAACAACCTTATCAACATGCAGATTAAGGATGAAGTGAAGAAAGTTCTTGATGATATGAACATTAACTTCAACCAGATTGAAGACGAAGAGCCGGACGCAGGTTTGGGTAACGGTGGTCTCGGCCGCTTAGCAGCATGTTTTCTGGATTCTCTGGCAACACTGGACTATCCGGGACACGGCTACGGCATCCGCTATCAGTACGGTATGTTTGAGCAACACATTGAAGACGGCTATCAGGTGGAATATCCTGACAACTGGCTCAAGCACCGCGATCCCTGGGAAATTAAACGCTCTGACCTTGCCGTTACTGTTAAATTCGGCGGCGAAATCAAGTACGGAAAAACTCCCGATGGGCAGGATCGCTTCTATCTGGAAAATGCCGAGGAAGTAACGGCAACTCCCTATGACATGCCGATTGTAGGCTATGATACCAACACGGTAAACACATTGCGCATGTGGCAGGCTTCAAGTCCGAACGGCTTTGACCTGCAACTCTTTAATGACATGCACTATAGCCGCGCTGTGGAAAAACAGAATTCTGCGGAAAACATCAGCCGCGTTCTCTATCCCAACGACAATGGTCCGCAGGGTAAGGCATTGCGCTTAAAGCAACAGTATTTCTTTACATCTGCATCTTTGCAGGATTTGGTGCATCACTTTGTGGCAAACTACGGCACTGACTTCCGCAAGTTCCCGGATTTGCATGTCATTCAGCTGAACGATACGCATCCAGTTGTGGCCATTCCTGAACTGATGCGCATCCTTATGGATGAATATGCAGTGGGCTGGAATGAAGCATGGGATATCGTTACCAAAACCTTTGCCTACACTAACCACACAATCCTTGCTGAAGCACTGGAAAAATGGGACATTTCAATCTTCCAGGGACTTTTGCCCCGTATCTATCAGATTGTGGAAGAAATCAACCGCCGCTTCCTGATTGAACTGCGTGCAAAGTTCCCCAATGACTATCACAAGCACAACCACATGAGCATTATCCATGACGGAAAAGTTTACATGGCTTGGCTTGCAATCCATGCGGGATTCAGCGTAAACGGTGTTGCAAAACTGCACACGGAACTGCTCAAGACTCAGGAACTCAAGGACTGGGCGGAACTCTATCCCAATAAGTTCAACAACAAGACAAACGGTATTACTCAGCGTCGCTGGCTTTTGAACGCAAACCCCGACCTGTCTGCATTTATCACCAAGAGAATCGGACATGGCTGGGAAAAGGACTTGGCCCAGCTGAAGAAACTGGAAAAATACGCGGATGATGAAGCGTCATTGAATGAACTGATGGAAATCAAACTGCGCAACAAGCAGGCTCTGGCAGAATACCTGAAGCACAAGCAAAATGCACTGATTGACTCAGAAAGCATTTTTGATGTGCAGGTAAAGCGTCTGCATGAATACAAGAGACAGCTTTTGAACGTGCTGCACATCATGTATCTCTACAACCGTATCATCGAAGACCCCAACTTTGACCCGCCCAGCCGCACATTCATTTTTGGTGCAAAGGCAGCGTCTGGCTACCGCCGCGCAAAGGCAATCATTAAGTTGATTAACACCGTTGCAGAGCGCATCAACAATGACCGCCGCGTTCGTGGCAAACTGCACGTTATCTTTATTGAAAACTACCGCGTATCCGTGGCAGAAAAAATCTTCCCAGCGGCAGATGTTTCAGAGCAGATTTCTACCGCTGGCAAGGAAGCGTCAGGTACATCAAACATGAAGTTCATGGTAAACGGTGCGCTTACGCTGGGTACACTGGACGGTGCAAACATCGAAATCGTTCGAGATGCAGGTGAAGAAAATGCATTTGTCTTTGGCTTGACCACAGAAGAAATCCTGAAGATGGAAGAAGAACACAGTTACAATCCTCAGCAGTATCTGGAGCGCAATCCCGCTCTGAACAAGGTTGTGGAGCAGTTGGTGGACGGTACCTACGACCCCAGCCACCAGATTTTCAAAGAACTGCATGATTCCTTGGTCTACGGTGTTGAAGGTCAGCGTCCAGATGTGTACTACGTTCTGGCAGACTTTGCCTCTTACGTGGAAGCACAGGAACGTGTTGCCGCCGCCTACTCAGACAAGAAGGCATGGGCAAAGAAGACTTTGCTGAATATTGCCAACAGCGGTAACTTCTCCAGCGACCGCACGATTGAAGACTACGTAAAGGACATCTGGCACTTGAAGAAGGTGGTTGTGGACGACAAGGAACTGAAAGTAAACGAATAAGTTCGACAGCAGACAAGTTGCTGTCAGAAATGTCGTTACAAAAGCCGTCTGGTATGTGCCGGGCGCAGGGCAAACGCATTATAGATATCGAGCTTGCATATCGGCTGGACAAATGAAAAGTAGTTGCAGCAAAAAGGATGTGAGTGGAGGGATTGCATTGAGCCACGAAGCGAAAAATGAGGCAGCGTAGGAAAAGTAAGCGGCTGAATGAGCACTCTGAGAGGGCGAGCGAAGCGAGTCCAAGTTCCAATCCTCTCAGCGTGCGAACCAGACGCGCTTTTCCGTAAGCGGACTCATTTTTCGTTTTTGCTGAGACTCTTTTACCTGTGCCCTTTTTGTCTTACTGGTGAATGGATTATAATGCGTTTGCCCTGGTGCCGGGCGGCTTTTTCATTGTTTTTTTCTTTCTTGTGCGATATACTTGCAGTATGAAAGTAATTTTATTTAACGGTAGCCGACGTGAAAATGGCTGTACGAGCATTGCGCTCAAACTTGTTGCCGATGAACTGAAGGCAAACGGCATTGAAACGGAAGTATTCTGGGTAGGCGGGCGTGCGCTTACGGGCGAGATGGATGCAATGGTGGAAGAAGCGATTGCAAAACTGGAAAGTGCGGACGGAATCGTATTGGGTTCTCCTGTCTACTATGCTTCTCCCAGCGGCGAGATTCTTGCCTTTCTTGACCGTCTCTACATGCAGGGCGAAAAATTCCTTCGCTTTAAGCCTGCAGCGGCGGTTACCTGTGCCAGACGTGCGGGAACAACGGCCTGTCTTGACGTGCTGAACAAATACCTTACCTATGCCCAGCAGCCGGTGGTTACTTCCCGCTACTGGAACATGGTACACGGCTCAAATCCTGAGGATGTGCTGAAGGACGAAGAGGGCGTGCAGATTATGCAGATGCTTGGGCGCAACATGGCCTGGGTGCTTGCATCAATCCAAGCGGGAAAACAGGCGGGCGTACCTCAGCCCGATGCAGGCAAAAAAGTCTGGACAAATTTTATCCGCTAGACCGCTAGAGCAGTTCTGCCAGTTCAGCAATGCTTTGGGGCGTGGTTGCCCAGCTGGTTGCAAAGCGGACGACGGTGTGGCTTTCGTCATATTTTTCCCAAAAACTAAAGGCGACTTTGCTTTGCAGGGCCGCCATTTTTTTGTTTTCCAGTATGACGAACTGCTGGTTTGTGGGCGAGTCAAGATAAAATTTGTAGCCCTTGTCCGTAAAGACAGCCTTAAGTTCTTCGGCGCGGTCTATGGCATTGCGGCTGATTTTAAAATACAGATTGTCAGTAAAGAGGGTGTCAAACTGAATGCCTAAAAGCCGCCCCTTAGCAAGGAGAGCACCATGCTTTTTTATCAGGTTGTCAAAATGGGCGGGCTGATTTGCACGGGTAAAGACCACGGCTTCTCCGCAGAGTGCTCCCACCTTTGTGCCGCCGATGTAAAAGACATCGCATAAGCGGGCTATGTCCTGTAAACGCAGGTCAGTCTGGCGGCTTTCCAGTCCGTAGCCAAGGCGGGCACCGTCCAAAAAGAGGGGAATCTTGTGCTTGTGGCATATATTGCTTAGGTCGGTAAGTTCCGCCTTGGTGTAGAGGGTGCCGTATTCGGTGGGATGGGAGATGTAGGCAAGACCAGGAAACACCATGTGCTCGTGGTTACCGTCAGCATAAAAATCCGTGATGTAGGCATCAAGTTCAGCGGCATGCATCTTGCCGTCATGGGCGGGCAGGGGCAGTACCTTGTGGCCAGTGTATTCGATGGCACCCGCCTCGTGGACGCTTACGTGTCCAGTCTGGGCAGAAAGCACGCCTTCGTAGGGGTGCAGCATGGTGTCAATCACAAGCTGATTTGTCTGTGTGCCGCCGGTAAGGAAGACAATCTGTGCGCCAGCGTGGCTTTCTTTTGTAGCAAGAGGTAGGCCACAGGCGGCGGCGATTTTTTCTTTTGCAGAGGCGGTGTATCTATCTGTACCATAGCCAGAAAGCTGCTCAAGGTTTGTTTCTGTCAGTCGGCGCAATATTTCCGGGTGTGCGCCTTCGGTGTAGTCACTTTCAAAAGAGAGCATAAAAAGACTTTAGCACAAAATGACTGGTTTGTCTCGCTCCCAAAAATGTTGCTTCATGAATTACCTGCAAAACTCGATTTTTCGATAAGTTTCGTATGTTTTTCCCACAAAAGAATATTTTCATGATATAATCCTTCTATGAGGATTTATCTGGACAACTGTTGCTATAATCGTCCTTATGACGACCAAAGTTACTTGAATGTTTCTCTTGAAACTCAGGCAAAACTGCAGGTTCAGGAAGAAATCCGCATGGGAAAGCATGATTTAGTCTGGTCTGCAATTGAAGACTACGAGAACATGCAGAATCCGTTTGAAATCCGACGTGACGCAATTGCACAGTGGCGGAGTCTTGCGGTTACGGTTCAAATGGCGGATGACAGCGTTGTTCAGAACGCAAAGGCGATTATGCAAAAAGGCATAAAAAACAAGGATGCGCTTCACATTGCGAGTGCGATTGCTGCAAGATGCGAGACCTTTCTTACCGTTGACAGAAAACTGCTCAGAACGCCGATTGACGGAATCAAGATATTAAGTCCAATAGATTTTTTGAACTATGAGGAGGAAGCAGATGAGTAGCTCGACAACAGCATATAAAACAGACACTGTAATCAGACAGGAGGGCATGACAATTCTGCTTGAAAAACTCGGCATGGTGGATGCAGAGCGTTTTATCTCTCTCATAATCCGAGAGCCGTTTGACTACACAAAATGGCGGGCGGACTTGTTCGACAATTTGAGCGTTGAGGAATTGGCGCAGAAAGCGAACGCTTATTCCGCACGGTTGGAAAAGTAAGTCGAAGTTTTTCAAGGAGAATCTTAGCGTGGTTAAATAATGCCGTCATCAAGAGGCATTACTCGCCTGTCATTTTTCCATTTTTGCTATAACTTTCCTTTAAATCTTCTGCAATATCATTTAATTCTAAAAACAATGACTTTTTTCGTATATTGATTCTTTCAAGACTTTTTTTAATCGCTGCTTTTTTATTACACGGAATATAAAGGATGATTTGTTTGTGGTCATTTGTTTTTTTGTAACACTCATTAAGAGAAACGGAAAAGATATCCTCCTTTTCCGCGAATAATAAAAAAAGCCCAGATTGACTTGCAATTCTCCTATTATTAAATTTTGAATGAACAAAAAATAATCCTTTAGATTTATCCTCGAAACTAAAACTTTTAATTTCAGGTGAGTAAAAGAATTTTTCATTAGACTCTTTCGGCTCATAAAGAATAACTTCACCCACAGCCTTAGGATTATTCTCGCAGGCAAAATACAATGCCACACAAGGATTTTCTGTCAAATCAAGTAATCGCGTGGGTAGCCCATAATGTTGCATCTTTGTCAGTTTTTCAAAAATGGAATTATCATCTAAAAATGCACTTGGACTATTCATAATCATTTCATTATAAATTGTTTGTTCGTTTTTAGTTAAGATGGCATCACGAAAAATCACGAATGAAGTTGTAGACGATGTTCGCCACATACTGAACAAGGCATTGGATAAGATAAAAACATAAAGAGGTGCAAGATTCCCAAGCCCAGATTCTCAATTCACCCAATAAGTTTATACAGGATTCCGTAGAGGACTTTTGCTTCTTCTGGGCTAAGGCTGATGCATTTTCCTATTTCCGCGGGAACGGAGACGGCTTTTTCGCGCAGGGCTGCTCCTTTTGGGGTAATGGAAACGGTTACGACGCGCTCATCATCTTTTTTGCGGGAGCGGACAAGGAGACCTTTTTCTTCCATTGCCTTGAGAAGGGGAGAAAGGGTTCCCGTGTCCAGATAGAGTTTTTTTCCCAAGTCGCCCACGGTAAGGGATTTTTCTTCCCACATCACCATCATCACAATGTACTGGGTGTAGGTGAGGTTCAGTTCCTTGAGGAAGGGCGTGTATTTGCGGAGAATTTCACGGCTTGCAGCATAGAGGGGAAAGCACAGCTGATTTTTGAGTTTGAGGCTGTCATAGTTTTTTTCCATCTTCACTTCCTTGCCTTGCTGCATCCGCTTGCGGTCAGGCTTTGCACTAGTCGCTTATGTCTGTATCAAACTGAACTTCTATCGTGTAGTCGGGAAAGGCTTCGCGCACATCGCTTACCACATGGTCGTAGACTTTCTTCATGTCGGGCGAATCAAATGATACGATAATGTCAAAGCGCATTTCTTTTTTTTCTTCGTCCAGATAAAAGCCGTGCATCTGCAAAATGTCCTTGTGTTCATGCACGATTTTTGACACCTGAGAACGAATGTGGGCGGCACTGTTGTCCTTGGTGTTTATGCTGTAAATGCCGATGGCCGCCATTGCCACATTGTGCTTTTCATACACTTCGGCACTGATTTTTCGGGCAACTGCGTCAATCTTGTCTGCTGTCCAAGTGTCCGGCACTTCAATATGCACGGAACCGATATGTTTGTCCGGGCCATAATTGTTCAGCACCAAGTCAAATGCACCGCGAATTTCCGGGTCAGCGGAAACAACCGTTCTTTTGATAGCATGGGCAATGCTTGCGTCAATGCGCTCACCCAGAATCTTGCTCAGCGTTTCGCGAAGGATTTCCACGCCAGCCTTTATAATCATAAAGGATATGATGACACCCAGATAGGCTTCCAGCGAAATGCCAAAAATCAAAAAAACCGCAGCCGCCACCAGCGTGGAAACGGAGATGATTGAATCCATAAGGGCATCTTGGCCACTTGCCACCAGCGAATCTGAATTGACGCGCTTTCCCCTTGCCTTGACAAAAAGTCCCAGGGCAATTTTTACCACAACTGCCACGGCCACGATAATGAGCGATAGCGGCTTGTACTCAGGTTCAGAGGGCGTAATGATTTTTTTGACGGACTCAACAAGGGAGGTAATACCGGCATACAGAATGATGACGGCAATGACCAGAGCCGTAATGTATTCTGCACGGCCATGACCAAAGGGATGCTTTTTGTCCGCGGGTTTTCCAGCCAGTTTTGTTCCGATAATGGTCACCACGGAAGAGAGGGCATCGGTGGTATTGTTTACCGCATCCAACACAATGGCAATTGAATGGGAAAGTAATCCCGTGATTGCCTTAAAGATTGCCAGCGCAATGTTTGCTATAATGCCAATGATGCTGGTGTGAACGATGATTTTCTCTCTGTCTTGAGCCATGCCTACCTCCAAAAAACGGCACCTGTAAAAAAAGTATGATTCTGCTATGCAGTCTTTTTGAGATTGCGTATATATTCTACTGCGCTCAGACCTGCAAGACCACCCTCATAGACAGCCTTGCACACCTGCAAAAGTCCACCCGTTGCGTTTCCGCATGAGTAGATGCCTGGTGCGTTGGTTTCCATTTTTTCGGACACACTGATGCTGTCGCCATTGAGGGCAAGCCCCAGTTTTTTTGCAAAGTCAGCGGCACCCGCAGAGCCAAGAGCCACAAAGATGCCGTCCAGAGCAAGTTTTTCTCCGTCTGAAAATTCCACGCCGCCCACTTTTACGCCAGCTTCGTTTCCGTAGACTTTTGCAACCTTGCGCGTGTCCACGGTGATTTTTTCTGCCAGCGAAGGGTCTGCGGCTAGGGCGGTTTTTACTTCTCCATCGTCCTTGCCGTCTGTCAGAATGGTAACCTGAGTGGCAATGTGGGCAAGATGTCCTGCTTCAGCCACAGCGAATGTGCCGTTTCCAATAACAGCCACGTTTTTCTTGCGGTAAAAAAATCCGTCGCAGATGGCACAGTAGGAAACGCCTTTTGTCTCAAAGTCCGCAATGCCTTCAATAAGCGGCCGCAGTTTTTTGTTTCCCGTGGCAAGAATAACTGACGGGGCTGTATAATCCCTACCTTCTGCACTCACCGTATACTGACCGGGTGCATCCATCTGAATGTTGGTCACCTCAGCCTGAATCACGTCTACGCCCAAATTCTTTGCCTGAGCAATGCCGCTTGCATACAAATCCGCTCCCGTAATGCCCTGGGGAAAACCGTAGTAGTTGTCGATTTTGTGTGCCTTTTCCAGCTGACTTTCGCCCGAGTATATGACTGCCACATGCAGGTTGGCGCGCTTTATGTACAGAGCCGCAGAAATTCCCGCAGGTCCCGCTCCGATTATGATAATGTCATAGTTCATGGTCTTCTCCTGTCTTTCTTTGCGTTAAGGATTGGAGCACCGCCGCAGGCGTACCAGAGCAAGCAAGGCTTGCGGCGGTATGGAGCGACAGCGGAAGTGCGAAAAGCCTGACCCGCGTTAGCGGGGAACGCCCTTGATTTTACGACAATTCTACAGCAAGGATGCGATTTTGTCCTCAATTTTCTTGGGCTCAACGGTGGATTCAAAACGCTCCACCACATTGCCTTCCCGGTCTACGAGGAACTTGGTGAAATTCCACTTGATGTTGGCATTGTTCTTAAAGTCAGGGTCAATTTTTCCCACAACGGTGTTCATCAGCGCACCCTTGATGCCCGTAAAGCCTGCAAAACCTTTCTGGCTCTTGAGGAAAGTGTAGAGGGGAATCTCGTTCTCGCCATTGACTTCGATTTTCTTGAAGTTGTCAAAACTGGTCTTGTACTTCATCTGGCAGAATTCATGGATTTCATCGTCATCCCCCGGTGCCTGATGTCCAAACTGGTCGCAGGGAAAGTCCAGAATTTCCAGGCCCTTGTCGTGATACTTCTGCCAGAGTTCTTCCAGCCCCTTGTACTGGGGGGTGAAGCCGCAGCCTGTCGCCGTGTTCACAATGAGCATCACCTTGCCCTTAAAATTCGCCAATGAAACATCGTTTCCCTTTCTGTCTTTTACTGTGTAATCATAGATAGCCATAATTTCGCCTCCGTTCAAGCAGTTCCTTCCACTGCCATGTTTTATTTAATCAAATTATATTGTATCAAATATAATTTTGTCAAGAGAAATTTTGTTTTTTTTTATGCCTTCACTGGGCTGTTTTTTAAATTACAAACTGTATAAAGTTCTCTATAAGGTCAAATGTCAAGTTTCATGTTTTTAGCGTAACCAAGGTCATTCTGAACGCTGAAAGCGTGAAGAATCTATCTTGCATACCCTAAAATGACGGGATTCTTCGGAACTTCATTCCTCAGAATGACTTTTTGCCCTAAACTTGAAATTGAACCTAATATACAAACCCGCCAACTCGTGCTATAATAGATACAGCATTTTCCGCACAATTGCGGGCATGGAGTGTATATGAAGAAATTTATGGACAAAGATTTCCTTTTGGAAACCAAGACTGCACAGAAACTGTTTGAAGCCTGTAAAGATGAACCGCTTTGGGACTACCACTGCCACCTTCCGCCGGAGCAAATTGCTCAGAACAAAAAGTTCGACTCAATCACCGATATCTGGCTGGGCGGCGACCATTATAAGTGGCGTCAGATGCGTACCTACGGTATTGATGAAAAATACATTACAGGAGACGCAGAACCCTACGAAAAATTCGTGCGCTGGGCAGAAACAATCGAACACCTGATTGGCAACCCCCTCTATCACTGGACGCACCTTGAATTGCAGCGCTATTTCGGCATCTATGAACCGCTCACCGTAAAGTCAGCACCGAAAATTTACGAAAAAGCAAACGAAATGCTCAAAAGCGATGAACTGAGCGTAAAGGGCATTTTTAAGAATTTCCATGTGTACGCTGTAGGCACAACAGACGACCCTGCCGACACCCTTGAATACCACAAGGCAATTGCAGACGGCACCGCACCCATCGGCAAGATTGACACAAAAGTCCGCCCGTCATATCGCCCGGACAAAGCAATCAACATCAACCTGCCCACATACAAGGACTACATTGCAAAACTGAGTCAGGTTTCTGGAGTTGCCATCAAGACTTCTGACGACGTTATCACCGCATTGCTCAAACGCCTTGACTTCTTCATCGAAAACGGATGCCGTGCTTCTGACCATGCCCTTGAATACCCGCCCTGCAAAATCGACACCGATGCAAACATCGATGCAGTTGTAACACGTGCACTGAACGGTGAGACAATCAGCGAAGCAGAAGCAGAAGCATACAAAACAAAGATTCTTGTTGCCCTCGGACGCGCTTACGAACAAAAGGGTATCGTACAGCAGTGGCACATGAACGCAATCCGCGACAACAACAAGGCAATGTTCAAAAAACTGGGTCCAGACACAGGATTTGACGGCAGCCACGACAAACCCATGGCAGAAAATCTCGCCGGCCTTATGAACCTCATCGAAGAAAAGGGCGGTATGCCAAAAACCATTCTCTACACCCTCAACCCCAAAGACTACTACTCAATCGGCACCATCATGGGCTGTTTCCAGGGGGGCGGCATCAAGGGAAAAATCCAGCTGGGGTCAGGCTGGTGGTTCTGTGATCACAGAGACGGCATGGAACAGCAGATTAAAGTCCTGGGCAACCTGGGCATGATTCCTGCTTTTGTCGGTATGCTCACAGACAGCCGCAGTTTCCTCTCATACTCACGCCACGAATACTTCCGCCGCATTCTCTGCAATGTAATCGGTGGTTGGGTCGAAAACGGCGAATACCCAGATGACATGGAAGTGCTTACCAAGATGGTCAAAGACATCAGCTTTGGAAATGCACTGAACTATTTCGGAAAGTAAATTTGGGCGCACCCCTACCTGTCGGTAGGGGCGGGCTTTTCGCCCTTCGCTCACGCTCATTGCCTGCCATCCGGCAGGCAACTTCGGGGCTCCAATCCCTTGCGCAGGAAAACATACAATTGCGTTTTTAGTATTAAAAATTCATCAATCGTGATATACTTATTTTGCATATGTCCGAGGCCGATTCTATAAAGCAACAAATTCAGGAATATTTTTCTCAAAAAAACGAAATCGATACTGTTTTGCTTTTTGGTTCGTTTGCAAAAGGCACTTATAATTCTTACAGCGACATTGATATTGCCGTGCATTCTGATAAGCCCCTCGAATATGAAGATTTGGCAAAGATTCAAAGCGATTTGTCATTACTTTGTCACCGTGAAATTGACCTTGCGGATTTATCACAGGCAGAAGGAATTTTTTTATATCAGATTATGACAACGGGGGCAAAAATAAAAATCTCAAAGACTGTTTTTGTAAAATATTTGATGAAAGCCCTTTGCTTTAAGGAAGATTTTCTTCCGACCATTGAATATATGAACAAAAAGAAAATAGAGAGGTTTATAAATGGATAAAGAAATTCTCGAAACAAAACTTGCTGCCCTTATTCGTTGCGTTCATCGGATAAAATCGCAAAACATCTCAAGTATTGAAGAACTGAAAAATAATCTTGATAAACAGGAAATCATTATCCTGAATCTCCAACGTGCAGTGCAAATCTGCGTTGACATTGGTAATCACATCCTTTTGGATTACAGCACCGAGACACCAAGCACAATGTCTGAGACGTTCAGAAAACTTGCACATAATAAACTCATTTCCGATTCAACTGCCGAAAATTTAAGCCATGCCGTTGGGTTTCGCAATATCGCCGTTCACCAATATGAAAATTTAGACTGTAAAATTATTTTTGCCATTATTACAAAACATCTTGATGATTTCAAAGTTTTCGCAGCCGAAATTCAAAAAATTAACTAAAACTCACTTTCTTTTTGTTTGTAAAATCCAAAATTTCATTGTATAATCTTTCTATGAAAGCAAATACCGCAGAAGCACTAACAGCTGTCACTGTTGGAACAATTTCTGCCATAACATCGGAAAGAAGAAACAGAAGAAGATGTTACACAATAACATGCCTACCCCAGCCGTCATCGAACAACTCTTTCGCTTGCAAGATACGACATATCGCGACTTTCAGGCAAAACTGCTTCCTACAGTGGCGGCCGATGACATTATCGGTGTTCGCACACCTACCTTACGTTCGTTAGCCAAGCAATATGGTAAAGATGACCGAGTAGAGGACTTTATCTCCAGTTTGCCCCACCATTACTTTGACGAAAATCAACTGCATGCATTCATTATTTCAGAAACAAAAGATTTTGACACTTGCATTGCACAAGTAGAACAATTTTTACCTTACATTGACAATTGGGCAACTTGCGACCAGCTTTCACCCCGCACCTTCAAAAAGCACCGACAAGAACTTTTACCCTACATTAACCGCTGGATTACTTCCAAACACACCTATACCGTACGCTTTGCTATCCGTATGTTAATGCAGCATTTTTTGGAAGATGCTTTTAATCTTTCTTATGCAGAAAAGATAACTACCGTTCGTTCGGATGAATATTATATCAACATGATGATTGCCTGGTACTTTGCCACTGCGCTGGCCAAACAATACGATGCAATACTCCCCTTTATCCAAAAGAAATGCCTTGCACCTTGGACTCACAACAAAGCCATTCAAAAAGCCTGTGAAAGTTACCGCATCACCGATTCTCAAAAAGCCTATTTACGCACCTTGAAAACCAAGACAAAATAAAACGACCGTTCGTATGCTAACGAACGGTCGTATAAAATATAACCGATACGAGTTCCTATTTGATTGAGGTCAATTCCACATCAAAGGCAATATATGCGCCACCAGGAATACCCGCCTGAGGAACACCACGTGCACCATATGCCAGTTCCGGCGGAATGATGATAGTTCTTGTTTCGCCAACCTTCATGTCCTGAACCATCAAGTCAAATCCGGGAATCATTTCGCCAGCACCCAGTCTGAAAGACAGGCCTTCATGTCCCTGAGGATGGAAACCCTTTGACGCATCAAAAATACTTCCGTCCTGCAGATATCCTTGATATTCTACATTTGCAGTCTTACCCTTGCCAGCCTTGTTTCCTTTGCCTTCTTTAAGAATCTTGTAATAAATTCCGTTGGGAGACTTTGTGCAGCCTTCGGTAAATGCGGCAAGTTGTTTTGCCTTGAGTGCTTCCGCAGCCTTTTTTGCTACAGCTTCACGGTCGTTCCAGTCCTTCTGACTTGCCGTAAACTTCTTTGCCTCATCACCCTGGCGAATAATGCTAATCTTTTTTATCGTGTCGCCTTGCAAGGTTGTATCCACAACTTTCTGACTGTCTGCATCAACCACCTTACCAAAAATGGTATGCTTTCCATTTAACCATTCTGTCGGTGCAATCGTAATAAAAAATTGGCTTCCATTTGTTCCGGCACCTGCATTTGCCATAGCGAGGTAACCAGGCTTGTCAAAAGTCAATTCATTCACAATCTCATCAATAAAGCGATAGCCTGGGCCGCCAGCACCTGTTCCTTCGGGGTCTCCACCCTGAATCATAAAGTCCTGACCGTCACCATTCGCCTTACTGATAACACGATGAAATTTCAGTCCGTCATAAAAGGGCTTTCCCTTAGCGGCATCCAATGTTCCCTCTGCCAAACCGACAAAATTTGTTACAGTCAGCGGTGTTTCCTTGTAAAACAACTCCAAAACAATTGAACCGCGGTTTGTTTCCAATACCGCAAATACACCGTCTTTTCCCTGAATTGCTTTCAATTCCTTATCCATACCTTTACAACCCCCAAATGCAATCGTCAAACAGCAAAACACTGCTGCAAACAGATTTTTTTTCATATTACACTCCTGATATGTTGTGCCATTTGTCAATGACAAAACAATAAAAATATAAAAAAGAAAAGGCTTTAGAAATCAAGATTTTCGGCACTAGACCATCCTGATATTCGTGGATTTAGGTTGAAACTTGTTTCTACCATTACCGACAGGTCAATGATCCGCCAAAAGTTCTTTCTGTCTAAGAACGGGAGTTCGCAGGAATTTATCCCTGTTTAGCCCATAGGAGAAACGAAGATAACTGAATCATGCCTCGTTTCCGCCACCTTTTCTTTATTTTACGACTTTAAGATATGAATGATAAATCAGGCAATTTTGTCGTTCATCATTCCCCATACAAAACAAGCAAGTTCCCTTGCACCAGCTGCGGAAGAAACGTTGTAATTTTTACCTCGTTCCTCCAGATGCTTCATCTTCGTCCTGATTCGTTTCGTTGCCTTGTCCGCATATGCTACGATTTCAGGACTTGCATTCTTTTGCCTTTCAAGAATCCTTTTGGATTTTTCGCCATAAGGATTCGTCCGTTTTATCGCCTTCGCCGACTCACAGAACAAAGCCCTCACGCGCTTGTTCCCTGCTTTCGTTAGCGGAAGCATATTTTTAGTCTTTCCGCTGGAATCTTCTCCAGGACAAAGACCAAGATAACTTACGAACTGAGCTGCCGTCGCAAATCT
>ERZ842401.963-NODE-963-length-42654-cov-57.245710_pt1 | contig 42654 bp, 35 predicted proteins | sample MGYA00521270_ERZ842401 | MGnify/ENA primary metagenome ERZ842401 (study PRJEB31892, sample SAMEA3878208) | bioreactor metagenome | biome: Moose rumen | place: Sweden | collected 2011-10 | study: EMG produced TPA metagenomics assembly of the PRJEB12797 data set... | reverse complement strand
TAATGAACAAAAAGGAGCTGCGACCAACGGGACGCAGTTCTTTTTTTGTACCTTTGACGGAAATTAACAAAAAACGTAAGACTATGAGTAAAGGAATTCTCTCTTTGGGCACGTGGCGGAGCTGTCTATTGCTGGCAGTAACGCTGTCCATGTCAACAAGTGTTCAGGGCAAGGTACGGCTGCCCCATCTGGTAAGCGACAACATGGTGATTCAGCAGCAGACGGACGTCCGTCTGTGGGGCTGGGCAAAGGCCGGTAGCAAAGTCGTGGCCACCACGTCGTGGTCAACACAACGCAGCGAGGCGAAGGCCGACAAACAAGGACGCTGGCTACTGACGGTACGTTCGCCGCAGGCCTCGTACACCCCGCTGAGCATTACCTTCGATGACGGCGACGGCGTCGTGACCATCAGCAATGTGCTGGCCGGCGAGGTGTGGGTATGTGCCGGCCAGTCGAATATGGAGATGCCGGTGAAGGGCTTCTGGGGCTGCCCCGTGGAGGACTACAACTCGGTGGTCATCGACGCTGCCCGGCACAGCGGTGTGCGCAGTGCCAAGATTCCGAGCATCATGCGCATGGAGCCGCAGGAGGATGCCCAGACGGAGTGGCGCGACTGCAGCCCAAAGACAGTGAGCGAGTTCTCGGCAACGGGCTATTTCTTCGCCCGCGTCATGCACCAGGCCCTGGACTGCCCCATCGGACTGATTGAGGCCAACAAGGGCGGTTCGCGTGTAGAAAGCTGGCTGACGAAAGAGAACCTGGAGAAATACACACAAGAGCCGACGGACACCACGGGTATCGTCAACGCCAAGAAGGAGTTTGACTACCTGCGCGCTTTGGTGTGGGGCAACGGCACCTTCAACCCCATCCTGAATTACACAGTGAAGGGCATCCTCTACTATCAGGGCTGCTCGAACGTCAACGACCCTGGCAACCAGTATTCAGAGCGTCTGAAATTGTTGGTAGAGCAGTGGCGTGCACAGTTCCAGCTGGGTGAGATTCCGTTCTATTTCGTACAGATAGCACCATACGCCTACGGTGACGGCGTGGACGGCGTGAGCGGCGCTCTGTTGAGAGAGCAGCAGTTCCGTGCCGCACAGATTATCCCCAACAGTTCTTTAGTCTGTACCAACGACCTTGTCTATCCCTACGAGATGACGCAGATACACCCCACGCAGAAGCGTCAGGTGGGCGAACGTCTGGCCTGGACAGCCCTGAACCGCGACTATGGCTTCGAGCAGGTGCTCTACAAGAGTTCGTCGTACAAGGACATGATTGTCAAGGGCGACACCGTTTTCATCCACCTGCAGGATAACTACCACGCCGATGGACCTTACGAGATGATTCGTGGCTTTGAGGTGGCCGGCGAGGACCGGGTCTTCCATCCCGCTACTGCCCAGCACTTCTGGCGTCCCGGCGGCGACTACTGGGACGAGGCCATCATCGTGACGGCTCCCGAAGTAAAGAAACCCGTTGCCGTGCGCTACTGCTTCCGCAACTTCCAACTGGGCAACGTCATCAACGGTGCCAACCTGCCCCTATTCCCATTCCGCACAGACAACTGGGAAAAGTAAAAGAGTAAAAAAGGTAAAGTATGGAGCATCCTTTGGAGAAATTCAAGTATTGTCCTGTGTGTGGCAGCCAGCATTTTGAGGTCAACAACTTCAAGAGCAAGAAATGCCGCGACTGCGGTTTCACATATTATGCCAATCCCTGTTCGGCGACGGCTGCCTTCATCGTCAACGATAACGACGAAATATTAGTGGTGCGCCGTGCCAAGGAACCCGCCAAGGGCACCCTCGACCTGCCGGGCGGCTTCGTCGACATGGGCGAGACGGTGGAGGAAGGCATGGTGCGCGAAATCAAGGAAGAGACGGGTCTCGACATCAAGGACATCCAGTACCTCTTCTCGTCGCCCAACGTCTACCTATACAGCGGCATGGGCGTCCACACGCTCGACATGGACTTCCTGGTTCGTGTTCACGGCGGTTCAGCTGCCGTGACCGCCGCCGATGACGCTGCCGAGGCCCTCTGGATACCCATCGGCGACATCAACCCCGCCGACTTCGGACTTACCAGCATCCGCAATGCCGTCATCCGCTTTCTCAAAGAACACAACAAATAAAAACTAACTGATTACTACTATGAGACGAATCCTTTTTTTAATTGCCCTTGTGGCACAAGTCATGACTATGAGTGCAGCCAAACAAAAAGCCACTATCGACCGCATCGACCCCACTGACTGGTTTGTGGGCATGAAAAACCCCTCGCTACAGCTGATGGTCTATGGCAAGAACATCGCCAGCGTGCAGGAAGTGACGACGGATTATCCCGGTGTCGTCATCGACAGCGTGGTACACCTGGACTCCCCCAACTACCTGTTGGTCTACATGAACCTGCGCAACGCACAGCCTGGCACGATGACTTTAAATTTCAAACTGCAAAAGTCAAACTTCAAATTCAATTACACGTTGAAGCAACGCGAGATGAGCGGCGACAAGCGCATCGGATTCGACAACAGCGACGTGCTCTACATGCTCATGCCCGACCGCTTTGCACAGGGTGCCGGACACAACCCGCAGGTGAAAGGCATGCGTGCCTACAAGGAGGACCGCACCCAGCCCTCGCTACGGCATGGCGGCGACCTGAACGGCATCCGCGAACACCTAGACTACTTCAACGAGCTGGGTGTCACAGCCCTCTGGCTGACGCCCGTGTTGGAGAACGACTCGCCCGATGACGAACGCGGCTACTCCACCTATCACGGCTATGCCACCACTGACTACTACCGCGTAGACCCCCGCTTCGGCACCAATGCCGACTACCGCCGACTCTGTGACGAGGCCCATGCCAAAGGACTGAAAGTGGTGATGGACATGATTTTCAACCACTCGGGCTTTGAACATCCGTGGACGCACGACATGCCCACCAAGGACTGGCTGAATCTGCCTGAATGGCTCAAAGAGTCGGGCGGCACCAGCAAGCCCACCACCAGCTTTCTGCAAACCAGCTACAAACTCACACCCGTCAAGGACCCGTATGCCTCGAAGGTCGACTTGAAGGAGACTGTCGACGGCTGGTTCGTACCCACCATGCCCGACCTGAACCAGCGCAACCAGCACCTCATGACCTACCTCATCCAGAACTCGAAATGGTGGATAGAGACTATCGGCATCGACGGCATCCGCATGGATACCTACCCCTACGCCGACGCCAAGGGTATGGCTCGCTGGATGAAAGAACTGGACGAGGAGTATCCCAACTTCAACACCGTCGGCGAGACGTGGGTGACAGAACCCGCCTATACCGCCGCCTGGCAGAAGGACTCGCGCCTGTCGAAGGACAACTCCTATCTGAAGACCGTCATGGACTTCTCGTTCTTCGACAAGCTGTCGCAGGCCAAGCACGAGGAGACCGACCCCTGGTGGCAAGGACTGAACCGCCTCTACAACTCGTTTGTCTACGACTACCTCTATGAAGACCCCACCCACGTGATGGCCTTCATCGACAACCACGACACCGACCGCTTCTTAGGCAACGGCAAGGACACGCTGGCGCTGAAGCAGGCCCTCGCCCTGCTGATGACCGTACGCCGTATTCCGCAGCTGTACTATGGTACCGAGATTCTGATGAACGGCACCAAGGAGGTCACCGACGGCAACGTGCGCCAGGACTTCCCCGGCGGATTCCCCGGCGACAAGCGCAACGCCTTCACCAAGGAGGGACGCACCCGTGCCGAGAACAACATGTTCAACTGGCTTAGCCGCCTGCTGCACTGGCGCAACGGCAACGAGACCATCATCCGCGGCTACCAGACGCAGTTCATTCCCTATAACGGCATCTACGTCGTCACCCGCCGCTGGCACCGCAATACCGTGATGACCATCCTCAACGGCACCAGCAAGGAGGCCGTCTTGGAGGTCGCCCGCTATGCCGAGCTGTTTGAAGACGGCCAGGATGTCAGTCGCGTGCAGGACGTAGCCACAGGGCGCTACTACGACCTGTCCAAGAACCTGACGCTGAAACCGCGACAGTCGCTGGTGTTGGAATTCTAATCACAGGGAAATACCAAAGAAAAGCTTCGTTTTCTTTGGTATTTCTCTTATTTTAGCTACCTTTGCACTCGAAATAAACGTTTATTTAGAAAGACATGTCATTAAAATGTGGTATTGTGGGACTGCCCAACGTGGGTAAGTCTACTTTGTTCAACTGCCTATCGAGCGCAAAGGCCCAGGCAGCCAATTTCCCCTTTTGTACGATAGAACCCAACGTCGGCGTCATCACCGTTCCTGACGAGCGCCTGACGAAGCTGGCCGAGCTGGTGCATCCGGGACGCATCGTGCCTGCCACCTGCGAAATCGTCGACATCGCCGGACTCGTAAAGGGTGCCTCGAAAGGCGAAGGCTTAGGTAACAAATTCTTAGGAAACATCCGCGAGACTGACGCCATCATTCATGTGCTGCGCTGCTTCGAGGATGATAACATTACGCACGTCGATGGCACCATCGATCCCATCCGCGACAAGGAGATTATCGATACCGAGTTGCAGCTGAAGGACCTGGAGACCATCGAGAGCCGACTGGCCAAGACGGAGAAGGCCGCTGCCGCCGGCAACAAAGATGCCAAGGTGGAGGTTGCCGTGCTGAAAGCCTATAAAGAGGTGCTGGAGCAGGGCAGAAACGCCCGTATCGTGGAGTTCGAGAGCAAAGACGAGCAGGACTGTGCCCGCAACCTCTTCCTGCTGACGGCAAAGCCCGTGCTGTACGTCTGCAATGTCGGCGAGGCCGAGGCGAAGTCGGGGAACGACTTTACGCGAACTATCGAGAAGATGGCTCAGGAAGAGGGTGCAGAAGCCATGGTCATCGCCGCCAAGACGGAAGAGGACATCGCCGAACTGGAGTCATACGAGGACAAGCAGCTCTTCTTAGAGGAGTTAGGCTTGGAGGAGAGCGGCGTCAACCGCCTCATCAAGAAAGCCTACGCCCTGCTGAACCTGGAAACGTTCATCACCGCCGGTGAAATGGAGGTGAAGGCGTGGACCTACAAGAAGGGCTGGAAGGCTCCGCAGTGTGCCGGCGTCATCCATACCGACTTCGAGAAAGGTTTTATTCGCGCCGAGGTCATCAAGTACGACGACTACATCCAGTACGGCTCTGAGGCTGCCGTCCGTGAAGCCGGCAAGATGGGCATCGAAGGCAAGGACTACGTCGTCCAGGACGGTGACATCATGCACTTCCGATTTAATGTGTAAACGATGAACTATGAACTGTGAACTGTTTATAAATTGGAATCCTAGTGTGGAGTTTGGGCCGTTCCGCTGGTACGGACTGTGCTGGCTGGTGGGTCTGGCCCTGGCATACTTCATCGTGAAGCGACTGTATAAGGAACAGAAGATCAAGGACGAATTGTTTGACCCCCTGTTTATCTACTGCTTTATCGGTATCCTGGCCGGGGCACGCCTGGGACACTGCCTGTTCTACGAGCCCGACCACTTCCTGACTTCAGGAAAAGGACTGGTGGAGATGTTTCTGCCCATCCGCTTCTTAGCCGACGGCGGCTGGAAGTTTGTGGGCTATCAAGGTCTGGCCTCGCACGGCGGCACTTTGGGACTCATCATCGCCCTCTGGCTCTATGTCCGCAAGACGAAGCTCAGCATCTGGACAGTGCTCGACAACATCGCTATTGCCACGGGAACGACGGCCTGCTTCATCCGCTTAGGCAACCTCATGAACTCCGAGATTATCGGTAAGGTGACCGACGTGCCCTGGGCTTTCATCTTCGAGCGCGTCGACTCCATGCCGCGCCATCCTGGCCAGCTCTACGAGGCTATCGCCTACGGCATACTGTTTGGACTGATGTGGTGGCTGCACAAGAAGTATCCTCAGCGCATTGGCACGGGCTGGTATTTCGGACTGTGCCTGACGTACATCTTCACCTTCCGTTTCTTCATCGAGTACACGAAGGAGATCCAGGAAGCCTTCGAGGCCTCGCTGCCACTCGACATGGGTCAGATTCTCAGCATCCCCTTCATCATCATCGGCGTCTGCTGCATGATACGGGCAAGGAAACATGATACTTCAAATTTCAAACTTTAAATTTCAAACTTCAAATATTATGGGTATTATCTTATCAATCGTTATTGGATGTCTCGCTGGTTTCTGCGCTGGCAAGTTAATGAAAGGCGGCGGCTTCGGCTTCCTCATGAATCTGCTGCTGGGTCTCTTTGGTGGTGCACTGGGCGGATGGATTTTCGACCTTCTGGGCATCGCATGGGGTGGTCTGCTCGGACAGCTGGGTACAGCCATCATCGGCGCTGTAGTCATTCTCTACGTTGCTTCTTTGCTCAAGAAATAATGATAAAACTATTCATTACAGCATGCTGTGCGTTCTTTGCATTGTGCCTGAACGCACAGACCTATCCTCCCAAGGACACCCCGCAACTGTTCATCTGTGCTCCCGAATGGTCACAAGAGTTCAAGGGCATCGTGCTGAACGTTTGGAAAGTCAAGTAATATGGACATACAGGAACTTTTGAACCGTAACGACCGTTTTGCGGCCAATGCTGGCTGTCGGATTACCGAACTTGACGACCGGCATGCTGTAGCCGAGATGACGGTTACAGCTGAACACTTGAATGGTGGACATGTGTGTCAGGGCGGCGCACTATTCACCCTTGCCGACCTGGCCATAGCGGCGCTGATGAATCACAGCGGACAGCTCACCTTCGGCATCAACAACAGCATTATGTTTGTGTCAAGCGCCCACGAGGGCGACGTTCTTCGCGCCGAGGCCGTCCACGTGTCTAATCACCCAAAAATTCCCTCCATCGAGGTACGCGTCACCAACCAGCAAGGTCGCCTTATCTGCCACGTTACTGGCATGGGCTATCGCAAAGCGCAAGCCATCGCAGAGTAATCACCCTGCGACGATGCGCTTGATGTCGTTGAGTTTGTTGAGAGCCTCGAGGGGTGTGAGGTTGTTGACATCGAGACCAAGGATTTCGTCGCGCACCTGACAAAGCACGGGATCATCCAACTTGAAGAATGAGAGTTGCATGCCCTCGCGGCTTTGGGCTATCTCGGCAGTTGGCTTGCCAGCGCTGCCCACTTGGGCATTCTCGCTTTCCAACTGCTTCAGGATGACGTTGGCACGCTTGACGATACTCTTAGGCATACCCGAAATCTCTGCCACATGGATACCAAACGAGTGCTCAGAGCCACCTTTCTCCAGCTTGCGGAGAAAGATGACCTTACCCTCAACCTCCTTCACGGAAACATTATAGTTTTTGATGCGATTGAAGTGCTTCTCCATCTCGTTCAGCTCGTGGTAGTGAGTAGCAAAGAGCGTGCGGGCCTGGGCCTTGGGCTGCTCGTGCAGGTATTCGACGATAGCCCACGCAATGGAGATGCCGTCGTAGGTGGAGGTGCCACGACCCAGCTCGTCGAAGAGCACCAGCGATCGTGGTGTCACATTATTCAGTATGTTCGAGGCTTCCGTCATCTCCACCATGAATGTCGACTCGCCTAACGAGATATTGTCGCTGGCTCCCACACGGGTAAAGATCTTGTCGACCAGTCCGATGCGGGCACTCTCGGCAGGCACAAAGGAACCTGTCTGAGCCAACAGCGTGATGAGGGCTGTCTGGCGCAGCAAAGCCGACTTACCAGCCATGTTGGGACCCGTGATGATGATAATCTGCTGATGCTCAGCATCTAACAACACGTCATTAGGCACATAGCGCTCGCCGATGGGTAGTTGCGTCTCGATGACGGGATGGCGTCCCTGGCGGATATCAATGATGCTGGACGAGTCGATGACGGGGCGGACGTAGTGGTTCTCCTCAGCAGTCTTGGCCGCTGACAGCAAGCAGTCGAGACGGGCGATGACGTTGGCATTCTGTTGCACTTGGGGAATAAACTCTTGGGCAGCCGTCACGAGGTTGTTGAAGAGCTGGGCCTCGAGCGACAGAATCTTGTCCTCAGCACCCAGAATCTTCTCCTCATACTCCTTCAGTTCCTGCGTGATATAACGCTCGGCCTGTGCCAGCGTCTGCTTGCGCACCCACTCCTGGGGTACCTTGTCTTTATAGGTGTTTCGCACCTCCAGATAATAGCCGAAGACGTTGTTATAGCCTATCTTCAGCGACTGGATGCCCGTCTGCTGGGCCTCACGCTCCTGGATTTGCAGCAGGTAGTCCTTGCCCGAATAGGCGATACGGCGCAACTCGTCCAGCTCATCGCTGACACCGTCGCAGATGACGCCGCCTTTGGCTATCAGCTGCGGCGGGTCGTTCTGGACTTCGCGACTGATGCGCTCGCGGAGAGTTTCGCAGAGGTTCAGGCGCTCCCCCACCCCCTTCAGGCTCTCGTTCTCTGACTCCTGACAGGCAGCCTTGATGGGGGCGATGGCTTGCAGGGCCTTGCGCAACTGTACCATCTCGCGAGGTGACACACGGCCTGTAGCCACCTTCGACACGATACGCTCCAGGTCGCCAATGAACTGCAGCTGCTCATCGATGGTCTGGCGGAAGTCGGGATGACGGAAGAAGTAGTCAACGATGTCGAGGCGGTCGTTGATGGGCTTCTCGTCCTTCAGCGGGAATATCAGCCAGCGGCGCAACAGACGTCCACCCATGGGGCTGACGGTATGGTCGATGACGTCAAGCAGACTCTTGCCTCCCTCCTGCATAGTACTGACCAGTTCCAGCGAACGCACGGTAAACTTGTCAAGGCGCACATAGCGTTCCTCCTCGATGCGTGAGAGCGTTGTGATATGTGCTATCTGGGTATGGAGCGTCTGCTCCAAGTATTGCAGAATAGCCCCTGCAGCAATGACGCCACTCTTCAGGTGGTCGACGCCAAAACCCTTGAGTGACCTAACGTTGAAGTGCTTGTATAGCTTCTGGTGAGCGTTCTGCTCCGTAAAGACCCATTCGTCCATCTGGTAGGTACAGAGCCGCACGCCAAAGTAGTGCTCGAAGTCCTTGCGGCGCTCGCGGTCGTAGAGCACCTCCTTGGGTTGGAAACTGCCGATGAGCTTTTCCACATAGTCGTAGGTACCCTCGCCCGTCAGGAACTCGCCCGTGGAGATGTCGAGGAAGGCCACACCGCAGGCTGCCTTGCCAAAGTGGACGGCACAGAGGAAGTTGTTCTCTTTGTAGTTGAGCACCGTGTCCTGCATGGCTACGCCGGGCGTCACCAGTTCGGTGATGCCGCGCTTAACCAGTTTCTTGGTCAGTTTGGGATCCTCCAGCTGGTCGCAGATAGCCACGCGCTTGCCGGCACGGATGAGCTTGGGCAGATAGGTGTCGAGGGCATGATGGGGGAATCCCGCCATTTCGTCACCTTTGTTATAGCCGTTATTCCTGTGGGTCAGCGTGATGCCTAATATCTGGGAAGCGATGACGGCGTCCTCGCAATAGGTCTCGTAGAAGTCGCCACAACGAAACAGAAGAACGGCCTCAGGGTATTTCGCCTTGAAGTCGAAAAACTGCTTCATCATGGGTGTCAGTTCCTTACCGTCTTTCTTTGCCATAACAGTTGCAAAGGTACGAATAAGCGAGAAAAAAACCAAGAGAATCTTGAGTTTTTTCGAGCGCAAGTATCTTCGACGATAGTCAAAGGTACGAAGTTTTTAGGAATTAAGAATGATGAATTATAAAAATTTGAAGCTTTTTCCATCAAAAATTGAAACTTTGCTATCAGGGGGAATGAAACGAGCCGTAATATCGTGGCATCGAAAACGTAATATCCTGGTTTCGAAGATTACGTTTCGTCGGTAGTCATCTGGAAGACTGCTTTTTAGGTCAGGCGATGACAAATGACAGATGACAGTTATTGAAAAATGATTTCCGCTAGTAAGATTAGTATTATATATATTATAATATATATAATACTAATACTCTCTTTCTCTCTCTATTTCAAAAAACTGTCATCTGTCATACTGTCATTTGTCATCAGAAAAATAAAAATTGGTTCAAACATGTTGATGAATACGGAAGAAAAAGCGATGAAAGAATTTGGTCAATCCAAAAATAATAATTACCTTTGCGATTGGAAAACAAATTAAAACTACAGCAATGAAAACTAACAAACTTATTACTGGCATGACGGCAGTTCTGACGCTGCTCATGTTTGCAACGAACTCATTCGCTCAGGGCTCTGACGACTGGAAGGAATACTACAAGGCTGCCGACGGCAAATCGGGCGCTGCGCTGAAGACGGCACTATGCGGAATTATCTACAACCGTGACGAAGGTGGTGACTTGAATACCGCCTATAAGGCTTTGTGGACGCACTTCCAAACGACGGATGCGCTTCCAAACGGTAAGGTGTGGGATATGTACTCTAATATGCGTGAGTTCGAGTTTGGTACTGACCAGGATAAGGGCAGTGGAGGCAACAAGGAAGGCGAGTACTACAATCGCGAACACTCGTGGCCAAACAGTTGGTTTGGTGCCAAAGTTATGCCGATGTATACTGACCTGCACCACATGTACCCTACGGATAAGATGGTTAACGGAAAACGTGGCAACAATCCCTTTGGCGAGACGAACGGTGAAATGTTCAAGTCTGCAAACAACTTCAGCAAGTTGGGCAAGTGCACCATTGAAGGTTATACGGGCACCGTTTTCGAGCCTAACAACGAGTACAAAGGTGACTTTGCACGTACCTACTTCTATATGGTAACGTGCTACGAGGAACAGATTCCGACTTGGTACACCAGCTATCCGGAATCACAACCTACCCTCGACGGCAAGACGTACCCGGGTTTGAGTTCGTGGCAGTTGGAGATGCTGCTGAAGTGGGCCAAGAACGACCCCGTCAGCGAGAAGGAAACCAACCGCAACAATGCCGTCTATGGCATCCAGAAGAACCGCAATCCCTTTATTGACTATCCGGGTCTGGAACAGTACGTCTGGGGCGACAAGAAGAACGTGGCCTTCAGCTACAATAACTACGAATCGACAGGCATCCAAAACATGGAGGCCGACAACGCTGCAGAAGTATGGTACACCCCTGACGGCAGGAGGTTGCAGAAGCCTCAGCGAGGCCTGAATATCCTGAGAATGAAGAACGGCAAGAACAGAAAGGTACTAAAAAAGTAAGTTTTCCGTTGGTATTCTGAAAGATAAATCGTACCTTTGCAGGCTAAAGCAAAACAAAAACAAGAAAACAATATGGAATACAACTTCAGAGAGATTGAACAGAAGTGGCAGAAGCGCTGGGTGGACAATGGCACCTACCGCGTAGTGGAGGATGAAAACAAGAAGAAATTCTATGTGCTGAACATGTTCCCCTACCCCAGCGGTGCCGGCTTGCACGTAGGTCATCCCCTTGGCTACATTGCCTCCGACATCTATGCCCGCTACAAGCGTCAGCAGGGCTTCAATGTGTTGAACCCCATGGGTTACGACGCCTACGGACTGCCCGCCGAGCAGTATGCCATACAGACGGGCCAGCACCCGGAGAAGACCACCTTTGAGAACATTAACCGCTATCGTTCGCAGCTGGACAAGATAGGCTTCTCGTTCGACTGGGAACGCGAGGTGCGCACCTGCGACCCCATCTACTACAAATGGACGCAGTGGGCTTTCCAACGTATGTTCAAGAGCTATTATAGCCTCAGCTCACAGAAGGCTCAGCCTACCATCAAGCTCATCGAGCACTTCGAGCTGATGGGTACTGAGAACTGCAACGCCCTTGGCACGGAGGAGCTGCACTTTACTGCCTCCGACTGGGCCAGCTTCTCGGAGAAGAAAAAGCAGGAGGTGCTGATGAACTACCGCATAGCCTATCTGGCTGACACGATGGTGAACTGGTGTCCGAAGCTGGGCACCGTGCTGGCCAACGACGAGGTCGTCGACGGCGTCTCAGTGCGTGGCGGCTATCCTGTCGTTCAGAAGAAGATGCGCCAGTGGTGCCTGCGTGTCAGTGCTTATGCTCAGCGTCTGCTCGATGGTCTCGAGGAGATAGACTGGACGGACTCGCTGAAGGAAACCCAGCGCAACTGGATTGGTCGTTCTGAGGGTACTGAGGTGGAGTTCAAGGTGGCAGACAGCGACAAGCACTTTACTATCTTCACCACCCGTGCCGATACGATGTTTGGTGTGACGTTTATGGTGCTGGCACCTGAGAGTGACCTCGTGGCCGAACTGACCACACCTGAACAGAAGGAAGAAGTAGAAAAATATCTCGACTACGTGAAGAAGCGTACAGAGCGCGACCGTCAGATGGACCATAAGGTGACGGGTGTGTTCTCTGGAAGCTATGCCATCAATCCGTTTACAGATGAGAAGATCCCCATCTGGATTGCAGAATATGTGCTGGCCGGCTATGGTACGGGTGCCATCATGGCCGTACCTGCTCACGACTCTCGTGACTATGCCTTTGCCAAGCACTTCAACCTGCCCATCATCCCGTTGATTGAGGGTGCTGACGTCTCTGAGGAGAGCTATGATGCCAAGGAAGGCATCATGTGCAACTCTGCCAGCGCTAAGTTCAGCCTCAACGGGTTGACTGTCAAGGAGGCTATTGCCGCTACGAAGAAATTTGTTACCGAGCAGGGCTTGGGTCGTGTGAAGGTAAACTATCGTTTGCGCGATGCCATCTTCTCTCGTCAGCGCTATTGGGGTGAGCCGTTCCCTGTTTACTACAAGGACGACATGCCCTATATGATTCCCAAAGAGTGTCTGCCTTTGGAGCTGCCTGAGATTGACGAGTACAAGCCCACTGAGACTGGCGAGCCCCCATTGGGACGCGCCAAGATGTGGGCCTGGGATACCAAGACGGACAAGGTGGTCGACAAGTCGCTTATCGACAATAAGAGCGTCTTCCCCTTGGAGCTGAACACAATGCCTGGTTTTGCAGGTTCTTCAGCTTACTATCTGCGCTATATGGACCCGAAGAACGAGAAGGCTCTCGTCAGCCGCGATGCCGATGAATACTGGCGTAACGTAGACCTCTACGTGGGTGGTACGGAGCATGCTACGGGACACCTGATATATTCACGCTTCTGGAACAAGTTCCTTTATGACTCTGGCTACTCGTGCGAGGACGAGCCCTTCAAGAAGCTCGTCAATCAGGGTATGATTCAGGGTCGCTCTAACTTTGTCTATCGTATCGAGGACGAGGGTCAGGACAAGGGTAAGTTTGTCAGCTTCGGCCTGAAGGACAAGTACACCACGACACCTATCCACGTAGACGTCAACATCGTCAGTGCCGACGTACTGGACATCGAGGCGTTCAAGGCCTGGCGTCCTGAGTACGAACATGCGGAATTCATACTGGAAAACGGACAGTACAAGTGTGGCTGGGCTATCGAAAAGATGTCGAAGTCGATGTTCAACGTGGTCAATCCGGACATGATTGTCGAGAAGTACGGCGCCGACACGCTGCGTCTGTACGAGATGTTCCTAGGTCCTGTGGAGCAAAGCAAGCCTTGGGATACCAACGGCATTGACGGCTGCCACCGCTTCCTGAAGAAGTTCTGGGCGCTGTTCTATGGCAACAGTCGCGAGAATCCTGAAGACAAGCTGCTGGTTGACGACAGCGAACCCACAAAGGAGGCGCTGAAGAGCGTCCACAAGCTCATCAAGAAGGTGTCGCAAGACATCGAGGCGTTCTCCTACAATACCTCTATCTCAGCCTTCATGATTTGCGTCAACGAGCTGGCTCAGCAGAAATGCAAGAGCCGCGAAGCCCTGAAAACGCTGGTTATCCTCATGGCACCATTTGCACCACATATTGCCGAAGAGCTGTGGGAGGCACTGGGCGAGCAGGGCAGCGTCTGCGACTCAAAATGGCCGGCCTGGAACGAAGAGTACCTGGTGGAGAACAGCGTCAAGCTGGGTGTTGCCTTCAACGGCAAGACACGCTTCGATATGGAGTTTGCTGCCGATGCCGACAACGACACCATCCAGAAAACCGTGCTGGCTGACGAGCGTTCGACCAAATACATTGACGGAAAGGCCATCGTGAAGGTCATCATTGTTCCCAAGCGAATGGTAAACATCGTTTTAGGCAAGTAAATGACACTGGACCATAAAATCATACTCAACGAGACCAAGGACTATTTCTTCATAGCCCTTGGCCTTGCTATCTACACCATTGCCTTCACCGTCTTCCTCATGCCCTACCAGATAGTGGCAGGAGGAGTCACGGGACTGTCGGCCATCATCTACTACGCTACCGGATTCCACCTGGAGAACACCTATATCATCATCAACGGCATCCTGCTGATTGTTGCCTTGAAAATTCTGGGAGTAAGGTTCCTGATGAAGACCATCTTTGCCATCTTTACCCTCTATTTCATGCTGATGATAGCCCAGGATCTGATTCCTAAGCAGGAAAACGGATTGCCATTCAAACTGATGGGCGAGGGGCAGGACTTCATGTCGATGATTATCGGTTGTGTGTTGACAGGTATCGCTCTGGCAACGGTGTTCATGAACAATGGTTCCACAGGAGGAACCGACGTCATTGCAGCATCCGTCAACAAGTTCCATCCCAATGTGTCGCTGGGCAATGTGCTTATTGCTGCCGACTTCTGCATCATTGGCTCGTGTATGTTCTTCCCGCAGTTCGGCACCTATCTGGAACGCGCCCACAAGGTGATGTTCGGCTTCTGCGTAATGGCGATGGAGAACTATACCCTGGACTATGTGATGAACGCCCGAAGACAGTCGGTACAGTTTATGATTTTCAGCCAGAAATGGCAAGAGATAGCCAATGCCATCGGTACGGAGATGAATCACGGCGTGACCATTCTCGACGGGCATGGCTGGTATACAGGAAAGAATAGTAAGGTGCTCTGTATACTGGCCAAGAAGAACGAGAGCGTCAACATGTTCCGACTCATCAAGATGATAGACCCAAATGCCTTTGTCAGCCAATCGAGTGTCATTGGTGTCTATGGAGAAGGGTTTGACGAGATGCGGGTAAAAATCAAAGAAGAGAAAAAGAAAATGAAAATAGTCTTTGCCACCAACAACCTCAACAAGCTTACTGAGGTGCGGAAGATTCTGGGCAATGCCTTTGAAGTGCTGTCGTTGAAAGACATAAATTGCCACGATGATATTCCCGAAAAGGGACAGACGCTGGAGGACAATGCCAAACTGAAAGCAGAATACATCTATAACAAGTACCACATCGACTGCTTTGCCGACGACACAGGACTGGAGGTAGAAGCGTTAGGAGGCGCACCGGGTGTCTACAGTGCTCGCTATGCCTCGATGGGAGCGGAAAACGCCAAGTCGCACGATTCCGGTGCCAATATGCGCCGACTGCTGGCCGAATTAGAGCATCAGGACAACCGAAAGGCACGCTTCCGCACCATCATTGCATTGATGATAAACGGCAAAATCACCACCTTCGAAGGCATCGTCAATGGTGAGATTATACGAGAGTGTAGGGGAGGGGAGGGCTTCGGTTATGACCCCATCTTCCAGCCTGAGGGCTATAGCCAGACGTTTGCGGAAATGGGTGCCGACGTCAAGAACCAAATCAGCCACCGTGCACGTGCCACACAGAAGTTAGCAAAATACTTGCGTAATATTCCTAAATAAAAAACAATAATAAAAAATGAGAACTATCAACTTCAATTGCATGTTTGGCAAATGGATTGCTCATCTGCCTGGTATTCTTTTATTTTTTATTTTTTATTTTTTATTTAGCCCTGTAAGGGCGCAAATCGGCACCTGGCGCAACTATCTGGCCTATTACGACATACAACAGATACAAGCGGCCGGTGACGATATTTTCGTGCTGGCCTCAAACGGACTCTATCAGTACAACCAAAAAGACCAGTCTATCGTTACCTACGATAAAGTCAACGGGCTTTCTGATACCTCCATCAGCCACATCCGCTGGTGCCAGAAAGCCAAGCGCCTGGTAGTGGTATACAAGAACTCAAACATCGACCTGGTAGAGACGAACGGCAACGTCACCAACATCTCGTCGCTCTACACCAAACCCATCATTGGCGACAAGACGGTCAGCAGCATTCGGATTAGCGACGTCTATGCCTACCTCATCTGCGGATTCGGCATCGTCAAGGTCAACGTTCAGCGGGCGGAAATTGCAGACAGCTACACGCCCACGCATCCTGAATACCCCACCAGCCTGCCGGAAGAGGATAACAGCGACTACGAGAAATACATCGACTTGGTAAAGACATTAAAGCCAGGCGGACCCAAGCACAACAATTTTGGATTCATACGCTTCATCAACGGTAAACTCTATACTTGTGGCGGTGCCTATTATACACCAGGAACTGTTCAAGTCTTTGACAATAAGAATCAAAACTGGCAGATTTACCAAGATGAAAACATCAGCGAGACAACAGGTGTTCAGTTCATTGGTAGCTTGTGTGTAGATGTCAGGCAAACTACTGACGGTGAACAAGTGTATGCCGGATGCCGCACTGGACTCTATGAATATCTGAATGGCAGGTTCGTCAATTACTATGGATATAAAAACAGTCCTATTGAGCGTTTCAACGGAAAGAGCGAAAACTATCAATTGGTGACGGGGGTGAAATGCTATCAAGACAATAGTCTTTATATCCTGAATAGTCAGGCTCCCACAGCTTCTTTGATATGTATGAAGGATGGAAAGTTTACCAAACTCAACCATAGTGAGCTGATGAAGTTAAACGACGGCGACTTTACGAATAAGAGTAATGGTAATCTGAGCAATATGATGGTTGACACACAAGGCTATATGTGGTTTGTCAACAATCATGGAAGGACGCCAGCTTTCTACCGCTATAACACGGCTACCGACGAACTGCTCACCTACACCAATTTCGTCAATCAGGATGGTACTACCATCAATATTCCTGGCGATGGCGGTGTCCGGTGTGTGGCTGAGGACGTTGATGGCAATATATGGGCAGGAACCAGCTCTGGTCCGCTATTGCTTGAAAAGTCACAGATAGAAAGTTCAAACCCCGTTTATACGCAAGTGAAGGTGCCTCGTAATGATGGTACCAACTATGCTGACTATCTGCTGGCAGGCATTGACATCACAGCTATTGTTGTGGACGGTGGAGGACGCAAATGGTTCAGTACCAACACCAATGGCGTCTACCTGATCAGCGCAGACAACATGACGCAGTTGCAGCATTTCACTACCGATAATAGCCCGTTGCTCTCGAATACTGTCCAGGCAATGGCTATCAACCAGGAGACTGGCGAGGTATTCTTCGGAACTGAAAACGGCTTGTGTTCCTATATCAGTGATGCCACCCAGACTAACGACGAAATGACTAAAGATAACGTCTGGGCCTATCCCAATCCTGTCAATCCCAGCTACACTGGACCTATCACCATTACTGGTCTTTCATACAATGCTGACGTAAAGATTCTTGCTGCTAATGGAGCTGTTGTCAACGAGGGAAAAAGTAATGGTGGCACTTATGTCTGGGATGGCTGCGACATGAAAGGAAGGAGGGTTTCTTCTGGTGTCTATATGGTAGCTACAGCCACAAAGGATGGTAGTAAAGGAACAGTTTGTAAGATAGCCATTATCAATTGATGCTCCTTTTTGTCAAGCAGATAGTTATGGTAAATTATTGTATTACTTTCATCTTTCTTTTCATCTATACTCTTGTCAATGCACAAAGCCGATTACCTATTGTCTATTTAAGCGGCGACTTTGGCTATGATTATCAAGAAGGAACAGTCAGTATCATGATGCCCGATGGGACTACCATTAACAATCTGTCTGGGAAAATTAAATGGCGAGGTGGCACAACAAATGCCGAAGGAAAGCACAAACGCAATTATAAAATAAGATTCGATAATGACATTCAGTTGTTTGGCTTTCGCAAAGACAATAATTGGATTCTTGATGCTGGACAAGCTGATTTATTCAGATTACGCAACCGAATAGCTACAGAACTATGGAATGATATGTCCCATAAGCCATACTATTCAGAAAAAGAACCTGATGCATTATCAGGTGTAAGAGGAGAGGTAGTCGAGGTGTACCTAAATGATGAATACAGAGGTATCTACTGTCTTACCGAATGCATGGATAGAAAACAGTTGAAACTGAAGAAATTCGATAAGAAAACCAATGAAATACATGGTGGATTGTGGAAGTCTAAAGGTTATGGTTGTTCACTGATGTGGGATTGTCTCGAAAGCTACGATAACAACAATGTAAAGTGGGATGTATTCGAAGTAAAATACCCCGAACTGGATGACTTACCTGAAACTGACTACAGCACCCTTTGGAATGCCATCAATTTTGTGGTCTATAGTAGTGATGATGAGTTCACACAACATGTTGCTGATTATTTTGATATCCCTGTTGTCATAGACTATTATTTATTTCTCCATACGCTGAATGCCTTTGATAACGTAGGTAAAAATATGTATTGGGCAGTATATGATAAAGCAGAGAATAAAAAATTGACTTTAGCCGTATGGGATCTGGATGCAACTGTAGGAGCAAAATGGCTGGGTGACTGGGCAGTGCCGGACTATGACATGAATATCAATCTTAATCTTATAGTAAGACTGAAAAAGCTAAACGTTGACGGGTTCAATGAAAAATCTTTGGCTCGTTATCGTGAACTACGCAAGGACATCCTATCAACTGATAACCTGATAAATCGCTATCAATATTATTATCATCTTCTAACTATTACCGGCGCAGCAGAAAGAGAGGAAAAACTATGGTCAAAAGATAGTGATGTCAATGGTGAAGAAATAAACTTTGATGATGAAATTGCTTATATCTCACAATGGATTGACAAGCATATACAATACTTGGATGCCCATATATTCCCATTAGATACGAGCATTAAAAATATATCAGCCGAATGTAACGAAGATAAGAAAGTATATAATCTGCAAGGACTAAGAGCGGTCATTCCTATGGGCAACGGTCTCTATATTATAAAAGACAAAGATGGAGTATATCGCAAATTCATTACCAAGAAAAGCCTGGATTGACCTGTTGCGTGGTTTCTGTATGATGGCTATCCTCTGGTTTCATACGGAAGTCTATTTCACGGGGCAGCCGATGACTCCATACGAATTGTATGTAGGCGACGTGCTGGCTGTATTCTTCTTCTTGTCGGGCTACCTGATGTATGGCAAACCTTTGGACATCAAAAGGCGCTGCCGCAGCATCTTTTCACGATTTATCATTCCCTATTTCGTGTTTACGACCATCATAGCGGTCTCTAAAGCTATCTTGAAACACGACTATACATCATGGAAGGACACCGTTCTATCCATCGTCAGTGGCCACGCATCGTGGTTTATAGCGGCATTGATTGTCTCACAACTGCTCTTTATGTTGTTTCTGTGGATAACAAAGGGAAAAATCATCTGGCTGTCCATCATAGCCGTCTGCTGCCTGTTGCTCTCTTATTTCATGGGCAATTCTTACCAGCCTTTTCCACTCTATTATGAACAGAACCTGTGGCATCTGAACGAGGCGCTGTTGGCTTGCTTTATCCTATTTACAGGCTATCTGTATCGCAAGTACGAGACATATTTCAACAATATCAGCATCCTATTATCATTATTCATTTTCTTTATTTTGATAAAGATATACATCATACATACTGATGCGCAGTTGATAATGGGACCTATCATCGTCAGCAACTACCCGCTTTTTATAGCAGACCTGCTTTGCGCCGTCTTACTGATGGTAGGAATATTCAAGCAACTGCCTTCCGTCAGACTCGTAGAATGGACAGGAAGCCATAGCCTTGTCTACTATTTCCTTTGTGGTGCCGTACCTTTCATCGTTAGCAGACTATTTCACAAAACAGCACTTCTCACCCAGAGCTATCTTTCTGTATTGATAGTCTTCTGCGTAGTATACATCGTTTCTACCTTATTGGCAAAGGTCATTTACATGCTTTGGCCTACTCTCGAAACAAAGGTTTCTGAGCTGTCACATAAGGCAGAAAACGCTGCATCAACGGAATAAGGAGGTAATACGACACCAGCACAATAAGAAACAGCAGGAAAACAGCTATTTCGGGGCCTGTCGTTTCACTCAGACGCAGGCATAGGGGTGTCAATGCCCTGATGAGCAAACCATGGGTCAGCAGCAGCATGATGGAATAACGGCCAACATACGAAAAGAAAGGCAGACGGCCCATCAACCTCGCCAACAGTAATATGAATAACGTACCTGTAATACCCGCCGTGAAGTAAAGCGGATAATAGAACGTGAAGAACAGCGTCAAACCCAAAAAGAGTAACATTGAGAAAAGGACTGAAAGCCGCGACATCCCTTGTATGCGTTGTAATCCGTCATAGTGCTTCAATAAATACCCAAAACAGAAAAACGGCATACTCTGCAGAGCCTTGAAAACATTGCCGTAGTCAGTAGGTTGGTTATCCATCAGTTGACTGCCCATGAAACCACACGCTACACATGACAATATCAGGATGCCTATCGACCATGGCCCGTCATATCTGTTGGATGTCGTGTAGATTATCCAAAACAATACATTCATCAGAAACAGGCACCAAAGGAACCAAATCGGGATGTTTGGATACTGTCCCGGCCATAAGAAAGCCCATAGTGACGGCCATCCCACGACAGTATCGAAATGAATACCCAACACGTCATACAACAGATTGGGCACACATACCGAGAAACAAAGATAGAAGCAGAAAAAGGGCACTAAAAGCCTATTCACCTTCTTGATGACAAATCGCGAAAAACCGCCATAGTCCTTGAAAAACAAGCCAGACAAGAAGAAATACAACGGCAGACGAAAAGAAGCCAAGAATGCATCACTCGCATAGTGAACATCCAAGACTCCCTTTGCATGGAAAAGCACAACCAAGACTATACAAAAGCCCTTTGCCAAATCAATGTATGCTATTCGGTTGGCTTCCTGAAACATATTTTCTTAGCTCAGTTCCAGCATTCTGTTGATGGGTTTCACGGCCTCCTTGGCTATCTCTGCGTCAACCTCTACCTGGGGCCATTCGTACTTCAGACAGTTGTAGACCTTCAGCAGCGTGTTCATCTTCATATACTGGCACTCGTTACAGCTGCATTCCAAGCCGCTCTCGCTGATTTCAGGAGGCACGGGGATAAATTCCTTGTCGGGACACGAACGCTGCATCTCATGCAAAATACCGGCCTCTGTGGCTACAATATATTGTTTTGCATCGTTCTGTCGTGCATACTTTAGCATATCTGCCGTGCTGCCTTTCACGTCAGCCAACGACAGCACAGGACCCTTACACTCCAAGTGAGCCATCACGACAGCCTCAGGATACTGCTTCTTCAGCTCCAGAATCTTACTGACAGAGAAACGCTCGTGCACATGACAGCCACCATTCCAAAGCAACATCTGACGGCCAGTCACCTCGTTGATGTAGTTACCCAAATTATAGTCAGGACCAAAGATGAGCTTGGCATCCTTCGGCAACTGGTCGACCACCTTCTTGGCATTGCCGCTGGTGACGACGACATCTGTCAGTGCCTTCACCGCTGCCGTCGTGTTCACATACGAAACAACCTGATAGCCGGGATGCTCGTCCTTGAATTTCTTCAAATCCTCTGCCTTGCACGAGTCAGCTAACGAACACCCTGCATTGAGGTCAGGGGAAAGCACCACCTTGTCGGGCGATAACAGCTTGCACGTCTCAGCCATAAAATGTACACCACACATCACCATCATCTTGGCATCCGTCTCTGCAGCCTTACGGGCCAAAGCCAATGAGTCGCCTACAAAGTCGGCAATATCCTGAATGTCACCTATTGTATAGTAGTGTGCCAGAATAATGGCATCCTTTTCCTTACACAAACGGCGAATCTCAGCCTTCAAATCTACTCCTTCGCTAACAGGTTCATCAATAAAACCTTGTTCTTTCCACTCCTTTTTCAACATCGAATTATTATTTTTCTTTTCTTTTTCTTCTTTTTAAAAATAAAATGAATAGGATGATACGGCGTTGATAAGTGCAAAACTTTTTTTAAATTTTGTTGGCTGGAAGTTTATCCACCCGTGACTTTACATTGCTAACACCCTCTGTGAATACTTATGTTCTCATACTTAGTCAAATAAGTAACTTATCCACAATTTCCATTTTCGGTGCAAAATTAATAAGTTTATATCTTTTTTCTGCATGTTTTGGTGGAAAAGTCACTTAAAAACTTGTGATTTATGCTTTTTATCCACGTAAATCATCTGCGGTCAACTATTAATTCCATTTTATTTCGTAACTTTGCACACGTTATCCACATACTTATCCACACGTTTATGAGAAAGATTCGCACTATAGAAATGAAGCGTCTCACTATTGAGGAATATCATCAAGCAGAGAAATTACCGCTAATAGTGGTATTGGACGATGTGCGTTCTATGTATAACATAGGTAGCGTATTCCGTACTTGCGATGCTTTTCGTGTGGAAGCGGTATATCTGTGTGGTATTTGCCAGACACCTCCTTCGACAGAAATCCACAAAACAGCCCTTGGTGCAGAGGAGAGTGTCGGCTGGCAATATTTCAAGACTGCATTGGAGGCCGTTGATAAACTGAAAAAAGCGGGCTACACGGTTCTTTCTGTCGAGCAGGTGGAACATAGTACCAAACTGCAGACATTCGTGCCTCAGCGTGGCTTAAAATATGCCGTAGTGCTTGGTAACGAAGTAAAAGGCGTCCACCAGGAAGTAGTGGACGCCTCAGATGGCTGCTTGGAGATTCCCCAGCTGGGTACGAAACACTCCATGAATGTCTCTGTCACCGCTGGAATCATCATCTATAAGTTTGCCGAGGAACTGATACTTATTTAAAAGTATACTCCGTGTAGCTCTCGCTACGGCCGTTCATGCGCAGACGCTTCATGGCTGAACGCTTGCTGTCTATGACAAGCACGAACGATGTGAACATCTGGCGCTTCTTACCCGAAGGGGTGATGGTGACAGTCTCTTCGTCACCACTCTTCGTCACCTTGATGTCATCGCCCGAAGGAATGCGCTCGCCGTTCAATACCGCATGCAGCACCTTCTGGAAGGTTGCAAACAGCTCGTTATTCTTACTGTCCGTCACATGCTTCTTACCGTTCTGTGTCATCGTAAAACGCGTTCCATCCATCTCCAACATGTCACGACCGCCATCTGTCTTGATGCAGATGTAGTCGGGTTTGCGGACAGTCATGTCGCCTGTAGTCACAACATCCTCCTTCATAGCCTTCCGGTGGCTCACCTTGGTCACCGACTGCCCTTGCACGCTCAGTGCAAACAGGCAGCACAACAGTAATAATAATTGTTTCATGTGTACATTCCTCCATTGATTGATACTACATTACCTGTTATATATCCAGCTTTTGATGATACTAAAAAAGCTACCAGTTCGGCTACCTCCTCGGGTGTACCAAATCGTTTGGCGGGAATCATCTTTTTCAGTTCGGCCTCATTGAGACCCTCTGTCATGTCCGTCTTGATGAATCCTGGTGCAACTGCATTGACCGTGATACCACGACCCGCTACCTCTTGAGCCAGCGCCTTTGTTGCAGCAATGATGCCACCCTTGGCTGCTGAGTAGTTCGTCTGACCTGGCAGACCCTTCAATCCGCTGACACTCGCCATATTGATAATACGACCGAATCGATGCAGTTGCATGGATGGCAGCAAAGGCTGAGTGACGTTAAAGAATCCCGATAGGGTGATGTCCAATACACGGTGCCAGTCGTCCTCAGGCATCAATGCCATCACGCTGTCGCGACGAATACCTGCATTATTAACTATTACTTCCATATAATCGTCAGGATGACGCTTTTGCCAGTCCTGTAGAGCCGCCCTGGTCTGTTCCACATTACTCACATCGAAGGGCAACAACTCGCCATTATTAGCCGTCATCTCTAATGTCTTCTTAGCCTCAGCCTCATTGCTGGCATAGTTAATGACGACTTGATAGCCCTCCTGGGCCAATCTTACGCAGATGGCACGCCCGATACCTCGGCTACCACCTGTTACTAATGCATACTTGCTCATATTTTTTCGTTTTTAATCGTTTCTAATGTCTTGAATGCTGTCATCGTCACACCCTCCAGTCCGTGCAGCATCAAGCTCTGACCTGTCAGGAAAAGATTGGGTATGGGTGTCTTTGTCGACAGCATGGTCAACATGGGTTGTCGACAGTCCTTCCTGATGCCGAAGGCAGAGCCGCGGGGTGACAGCGTATAGTCGCGCCAAGTCAACGGTGTGCTGGTGTATCGTTTCTCCACCATGTACCCTAGGCCAGTTATTACCTTTTCAGCCAAACGGATGCATTCATCGGCCATCCGCTCCTTCTGTAGTTCGTATATTCCGCCACGACGTCCTACAACGCTTTCTTCCCAATATTTACAAAGAACCCAAGGCATGGGAGTCAGCAGGTCTATCTGTTGCGCATAGTCTCCCTGCTCAGGCACACGACAGCTCACCATAACGCCACCAATGCCACCTATATCCTCATGGAACGTCCATACATTCGGCTTCCTGAAAATATATTTGTTGTGATTGAAGTAGGGTATTCTGTTAGGTTTCAGCACCAATGACGCCGTGAAAATCCCAAAGGTATTCTCCAGTCCGTTGATTCGTCGGCGAAAGATATCTTTCAGCTTATGTGATTCCTTAATCCAACTCAGCGTCAGTTGAGGGTGTACATCGCTGATAAACATCTTGCCTTCATAGCTCTTGCCGTTGGGACATTTGGCCGACACAATCCTGCCGAACTGCTCCACCAGTTCCTTCACCTCAGAACGACAAATGATCTCACCACCATACGATTTAATGTCGTTTATTAGCGAGTCGACAATCATGTTACCCCCACCTTTTAGACGCCAGCTGCTCTGGATATAACTGCTCATGGAGTGTGCATAGTTGAACAGAGGGAGCGATGTCCGTTTCAGTTCCATCTTCATGGCTGTAGCCGAGAGTACATTGACGAGCAGTGGGTCGTGTATCAGATTGGTCAGCCAGTCATAGGCATTCACCTCGACAGTCTCCTCCATCGAGGGCAGGTCACGAAGCGTATCAACATATTTTTTTAGACCATCTTTCTCTTGAGGAAAATAATCACCCAACGTATTGGCAAAGTGGTCGAAACCTTCGCATAGCGGAAAAGTCTGGCGGCCAATCGTCACACGATCAAAACCGTCGGCATCCAGCCGTACCCAGGGCAGCCTCAGCAGCCCAAGCTGTTCGAAAGCCTCATGCAGCGCTTGTCCCTCTGCCAATCCGCCTACGTAATGTAAGCCTGTGTCGAATTCAAAGTTACCCCTGCGATAGCTCTGCAGACAGCCACCTGGCTGCAAGTGCCGCTCAAGCACGAGCACGCTCCTGCCTTCTTTAGCTAACTGTCGGGCACAAATAAGTCCGCCAAGTCCACTACCTATGACAATTACATCGTATATCATCTCTTCATCTCCTTACTTTACCTAAATATCTTCTATAGATGGCGGGTTGTAGAACATAGGCCAGAATGACCGCTGACAACAGGCCCACCAGCGTAGAGAATCCAACGCTCCGAATAGCAGGATGACTTGCAAGCAGCATACTGCTGACTGTTATTACTAAAGTGACGGCACTGAGAAGTATGGCTGTCTTATGATAATGCAGTTTGGATGTTTCTGTTGCCGTCAGGCCGTTCATTACAAATATGCTATAGTCTACTCCGATGCCAAAGATGAAGGTTGAGATGATGATGCTGATAAGGTTGAAGCGTACGTTAAATATAACCATCGCCCCTAATACAATAATCCAGCTGAGCAGAATGGGCATAAAGGTGAGCAATGTATGCTTCAGATTGAAATGAAAGCTCAACAGCAAAACAACGAATACAAACAACATGGAAATCCATTGTAACACATTGAAGTCATCGTTCATCTGCAACAGCGTGTCGGTTGTGTAATAATACGTGTCGAGAACTAACAGTCGGGAATCGCTTGCAACCGCATCGCAGATACGGATATAGTCGCTCTCATTGCTGCGCACAGAATCATTCTTGCAACGGACGGAGGTGAAGCAGAGATAGTCACCGCCATACGACTGCTCCATCAGCGTGGACTGATAGCCTGGGGGTATCAGTCCTGCGGCGTAGAGCGAGTCTGGTTCATAGTCGGCTGTAGCAGCCTCAAAGAAACGCTCAAAGGCCTCGGGATTGAGGTCGGCCCGCGGGGCCGTCTGAGCTATCAGTGTACGCACCTTGCCGAGCCTGTCTGCTGTCCAGTATGCTTTCCAGGCGTCGATGCGCTCCTGCTGAACACGCATGGAGACGAAAATCTGGTTGGTATGGGTGTAGGACTTCACGAGGCCGAGCTGCTGCAGCGAGTCCAACTTGTGGTCGAGGACGGCGAAGTTTTCTATCGCCTCCTCCATCGTTTGGCCTTTGCTGGCAAAATATTTGGTCTTGTCGCCTGTGTAGGTCTTGCTGCGAAGCAATTCTTCTGACTGTTCCGTCAGCGGGTCCTCGTAGCCCAGGTTGTGCATGTCGGCATCGAAACGGATGCCGCCTACAAGGTAGGCACCAACGCCAACGACTATCACCACGCAGACAACAGCCAACAATGGCTTCTGCTGGTCGAAGGGATAGCTGTTGATTTTGTCTATCAGCTTGAATGAGAAAGAACGGGTCTTCTCGCTCAGCATCTGTGGCAGATAAACCAGTGAGAACAGCGTTGTGCCGAGGATGGCAAAGGCGGCAAACAGGCCGAAGTCCTGCAACAGTGCGGTATTGATAAAGATAAGTCCTGCAAACGAGCCAATGGTGGTGATACAGCCCAAAAGCACGGGCTTTACCTGGTCTTGCAACAACTGCTCTCCATTCCCTACATACTGATGATGGGTCAGCACATGCAGTACGTAACTCAGCGCGACACCTAACACGACACCGCCGATGCCCAATGCCAACAGCGAAAATTCGCCCTTCAGCCAGTACATCATCGACAGGCCGAAAAGTGTGCCAAAGGCAACGGGCAACAAAAGCAGGGGGATGGTATCCCATCTCCGGAAGCAGACAAAGAGGATTACCAAAACCAAGACAAGTGCCCCTGCAATGGTCGTCGTCAGGTCGTGCTTGATGGTTGTGGAGTTGTAATAACCACTCGCCGGCGTGCCGTGATAGTTGATGGTGATGTCAGGATAGGTCTGGGCAAACTGCGAGATAAGTGTGTTTAATCGCTTGAAGAGTGCTGAGCCTTGTCCGGTATTGGTCGATGAAAAACGAGGTGTAAGGAAAGCAATGCACACCGTGGAATCGGGCACGAAGAAATGGTTGTCAAGGGTCTGATAGCTGCCAGCACTCAACAGTGTTGACATCTGTTCTGCCAAGACGTTACGCATGCCCAACGGGTCAATCTCTATCAGTTCAGGAAACATTTCTCCCACTTCGCTCAACAGGTCATCGTGGTTTTGTTGCATCTGTTGGGCGAAGTGTTCACGGGTTAGAAGTGAGTCGAAATGTACATAGGCCGTCGTATCGATATAGGCCGGCAAATGTGCTGACAGATAATCGATACCATTGGGCAGCAAATCATCGTCCAGATGATAAAAGACGTCCTCTAACAGCGTGTCCTTGTCGTTCGACAGCAGCGAGTCGACAAAAGCATCACACACTGCAGCCAGTTTCTCTGTATAGTCACCTCCTTCCCCTATTGACGTGGAATCGAGGTTGAGGGTAAACAGCAGAAACGTCTTATCCTTGATTTTCAGGTCGGCAAAGGCGAGCTTGGTCGTACCATCCTCGTTCTTCGACGAGGGCATCAGCTTGTTGATGTCCTCCTCCAGATGCAGCTGTGTAGCAAAGTAGCCAAAGAAAAGGAACAGTGCCACCATTGACAGCCAACAAATCTGCCGATGTTGACGGAAGTACAAGTATATCTTGATAAAAATGTTGGTCATTGTTGAACGAATATCTTTAACTGGGCCTTGGCTATCGGCTCATCAGCTATGCGGCTCTCGCCGGTAGCGATGGTTACATTGCCGAATGTAAAACCGAATTCGATGGTGGTACATACCTTTTCACCTCTCTGGGGCCGACGCTGGCATTCAAAGTGCTTCACCTCGCCGATGAGTCCTATAGGAGCTTGTCCTACTTCATGACTTAAGGCCACGCAACCCATCAAGGCCGAGCACGACTGGGCGATATGCTCTATCAAACCTGACTCAGACATGGTGCCGTCGGGCAACATGAAATAATTGTCTATGCGGACGGTGAGAGCGGTGACGGCATGGTTGTCGTCACTCGCCTCTATCTCGTCCAGCATAATGAAGGGTTCACGCTGAGGTATCAGACGCTTAATGGCGTCCCCGCTGACCTTCCGTGAACCTGTTCGGTCAGAGAATTCCCCCATTTCTTACTCTTTTGGCATGTGTTCCTCGATGTAATCGTACAAATTGTTGAACGACTGGATTTTGGACAACTCCGCCACTGGAATGGTAACCTTGTAGTTCACTTGCAACAGTGCCACCATGTCTACCAGGCTCAAACTGTCGAGACTCAATGTTTCCTTGATGTTGGCCTCTGGGGTGATGTCACTTACTTCTACTTCAAACTCATCTGCGAGCAGTTGATTAACCTGCTCCATAATTTCATTTCTTGTCATCATTTACTTTTTTACAATTATATGTTTTTTACGATTAATGTTGAATTGGTTCCTCCGAAACCGAACGAGTTGCTCAAGAACTGGTCGAAGGCTATCTCCTTGGTCTCACCCAGCACATTGATACAGCTGGTCTCTTCGTCGGGATTCTCGAAATTCACGTTGCCGGCAATGAAGCCGTTCTTCATCATGAGCATCGAGTAGATAATCTCAGAAGCACCTGCCATCCACATCTCATGACCCGTCTGACTCTTTGTCGACGTCACAGGCACACGGTAGTCGCCAAAGGTCTGCGCGATGGCTTGTGCCTCACGGGCATCTCCAATCTTAGTCGAAGTGGCATGGGCATTCACATAGCCTATCTCCTTGGGATTTACCTCGGCATTCTTCAGACAAAGTTCCAAAGAACGGGCAGGACCGGCCACGTTGGGCGTCGAGATATGGTCACCATTACCCGAGAATCCCCACCCTACGATTTCTGCCAAGATGGGAGCACCACGACGAACGGCACTCTCATAACTCTCAAGAATCACCGTTGCAGCACCACCGCCTGGCACCAGTCCGTTGCGGTCTTTGTCAAAGGGACGACTGGCTTTCTGTGCATCGTCGTTCAGGGCAAACGACTGGATGCCGTCGAATGAAGCCACGCCATACATATTGGCTTCCTGGGCACCACCACAAACCACGCAGTCCTGCAAGCCGTTACGGATGAGCAAGGTTCCAAGTCCGATTGACTGTGAACCGCTGGCACAGGCGGCTGAAGCCGTGAGATTGATGCCTTTCAGATGGAACAGGCAGGCAAGGTTCATCGTCACCGTCGAGTTCATCGACTGGAAGATAGCACCGCTGCCACAGGCCGCTGTCGAGCCTGCATTACGGAACTTGTCGAGAGCTATCATCGTAGCCTCGGCCACGGAGTCATTGCCATAGATGATACCTACCTCATGCTGGTCGATATAGTCTTGGTCAAGACGAGCTGCAGCCAGAGCATCCTTCGTGGCCATATAGGCATACTGTGCCTCCTCGGGCATGAACTGTCGCTGGTTACGACCGATAAACGGTTTCAAGTCAGGGCGTGGCACATTGGCTGTAAACGGTGAGCGGAAGCCCGCATCTATACGTTCCTGACTCTTGATGATTCCACTCTTTCCTTCGTAAAGGGACTGCCGTACCTCGTCGAGCGTTACACCCAGGCACGACCATATTCCCATTCCTGTAATTACTACTCTATTCATATCAATTCTTAATTCTTAACTCTTAATTCAGAAAAGTAGCATCTTCTCCGCTTGATAATCTCTGGATGAAGCGGCTTCCACTGCGATAGTTCGCGCACGTTGTCTTCCAGCTGAGGACCCGTTTCTGCCCAACGGAACCCATATTTGTTATAGATGGGTATCAGGTCTTCAAAGAACATCGCATTGATGCCATAACCCTGCAAGTCGGGACGAACGGCTATCAGCAGCATTTCGGCATTGTCCTCACGCTTCCACTTCAGTGCTTTCAACAGGTGATACCAGCCCATCGGCCACAACCTGCCACCAGCCTTGCGCATGGCTTGCGAAATACTGCCCATTGTGACAGCAACGCCCACGACGTTCTCTTTTTCATCAATGATGACGGGTATCAGCTGGTGGTCAATCAAGGGCAGATATTTATGCAGGAATTGATTGACCTGCTTGTCGGAGAGTCTGGTAAATCCAAACAGCGGCTCGTAAGCATCATTCAACAAATCGAAAACCTTCTTGCCATAGCCCTTCTTATAAACCATATCGTCAGTAACCTTGATGACCTTCAGCCCCATCTGTTCCCTGCAGTACTGGGCTACGCGCTGGTATCGGGCGGGAATCTCCTCGGGTACATTGATACGTATCTGCACCCAGTCCACCTCCTTCTCCATTCCCAATGTCTCCATGTGGCGGGGGTAGTAGTCCGGGTTATAGATGGTGCTGGGCGACCCCGTCATGTCGAAATCTTCCAGCAGCATACCTTCCTTATCGAAGTCGGTAATGCCCAAGGGTCCCTGAATGCGGTTCATGCCTTGCGACCGTCCCCACTCAGAAACTGCTTCTATCAAGGCTTTCGATACATCTATGTCGTCAATGAACTCTATCATGGAGAAGCGTACATTTTTCGTCTGCCACTTCTCGTTGGTGCGGTGGTTAATGATACCCACGATGCGACCGACAGGCTTTTCATTCTGATAGGCTACAAAGGGCTGAAGGTACAATGAACGATGCTTAGCATTCTCTGATGGAGCAGGGTGGGGCGTTGCAATGGCCTTTCTTGGTTTAATCAGGGTACGGATATCGCTCCGTAAGTCAGGCACATACTGCGGACAGTCACGATAGATATAGTCCGTCAGGCGGATGAAATCATCCATCTCCTTCTTGCTCGTCACCTTTTTTACTTCTACCTTATTCATACGTTTCTATGATATTTTGTACGGTAGTCCAAAGGCGTCATGCCAGCCTGGCGGCGGAAGAACTGTCCGAAGAACGACGAGTTAGGGAAGCCCAGACTGTCCGAAATTTCCTTGACCGTCTTGTTTGTATCTCTCAACATCACATAGCAGTCCTCCATCGTACTCTCTGTAATCCACTGCATGGGGGCTTTGCCACTGACCCGCTGACAGACAATCGATAAATACTTGGGAGTCAGGCAAAGCTTGCCGGCATAATAAGACACCTGACGGTGCTTATATTGTTCTGAGGCAATCAGTGTCAGAAACTTGCCGAAGATGTCCTTGTCGCGTATAGTGGATGTATCGGCAACGTGCGGGGTATCTACATGTTTCATAAATCCCTCGCAAATCATTAGCAACATGGTACGAAGAAACGACAGTAAGATTTCGTTTCTTAATTGCATATCACGTTGTTCAAAAACGGAATTGACGTAGCATGTAAAGCCATCCATCCATTTCTGGTGGTTGATGACGTACACCTCCTTCATGTACATCGCCTTGTTCCAAATGTCTATCTGACCTCCGAGAGCCGTTTTCAAAGCCCTGTCGGAGATAAGTAATGCACTGGCCTTCAAGTCAGTGCTAAACATAATCGGGTATATCTTCTTTTGGGCTGGTATCAGCAATAGCTGACCTGCCTTCACCTTCATATTTTCCTGTGCCCCCATTTCCACCAACATCTTCCCGTATTGGCAAAAAACGATGGTATGAAATGGCGAACTGGCACTTTGTGTCTTAGCCATTTCGACGACATTCTCCATATAAAGTACGTCGTTGTTCACCAATGATATAGCTTCTATCTCCATACAATCATCAAAATCGACTGCAAAATTAAACATTTACAGCCGATTTTCAACGTTTAATACTTCCTTTATTTCGTTCTATTTAGGAATATATAGGCAAATAAGACATTTTTACATTCCCAGAGAACACCATAATATCCTTTTTTTAATGTGCTTCCAACCAGTTATTGCCAAAGCCAGAGTCGGCAACGAGGGGAACGGCCATGTGGAAAGCGTTCTGCATTTCCTCAATGACGATTTGTTTCACGCGGTCTTTTTCTTCGGGGTAGACGGAGAAGTTGAGTTCGTCATGCACCTGGAGAATCATTTTTGAGCGGATGTTCTCGGCTTTGAAACGATTGTGAATGTGAATCATCGCCACCTTGATGATATCTGCAGCGGTGCCCTGGATAGGAGCGTTGATAGCGTTGCGCTCGGCAAAACCACGAACGGTAGCATTGGCAGAGTTGATGTCCGGCAGATAGCGACGACGTCCGAATAGGGTAGTGACATAGCCTTGTTTGCGTGCAATGTCTTTCGACTGCTCCATGTAGTCGTGAACCTGTGGGAACGTCTGGAAGTAACCGTCTATCAGCATCTTAGCTTCGTCACGGGGAATGTCCAAACGTTCTGCAAGTCCGAAGACAGTGATGCCATAGATGATGCCAAAGTTGGCCCGTTTCGACTTGGTGCGTTCGTCGCGGGTTACCTCATTGATAGGCTTCTTGTAGATGTTGGCGGCGGTGGCAGCATGCAGGTCCTTGCCTTCGCGGAAGACCTCTATCATCTGCGAATCCTGCGACAGATGGGCCATCACGCGCAGCTCAATCTGACTGTAGTCGGCCGAGAAGAACAAACAACCTGGTTCAGGAATGAAGGCTTTGCGAATCTCCTTGCCGTCCTCACCACGTATGGGTATGTTTTGCAGGTTAGGATCAGATGACGAGAGACGTCCTGTGGCTGTAATCGTCTGATTGAACGAGGTATGGATATGACCAGTACGTGGGTTTATCAGCTTAGGCAGGGCATCGATATAGGTGCTGATGAGTTTTTTTAATCCTCGGTGTTCCAGTATGTCGGCTACGATTTCGTGCTTGTTGCGCAGCTGTTGCAGCACTTCCTCGGAGGTTACATACTGTCCGGTCTTGGTCTTCTTGGCCTTTTCAATGATTTTGAGTTTATCGAACAGAATTTCACCGACCTGCTTGGGCGAGGCGATATTGAATTGCTGGCCGGCGAGTTCATAGATGCGCTGTTCGATGTCGTTCATGCGGGTGGTAAATTGCTTGCTGGTTTCAGCCAGCGATGCCGTGTCGAGGCAGACGCCATTTATCTCCATCTCGGCCAAGACGGGCATCAGGGGCATCTCTATCTCATAGAACAGTTTTTCGCAATCCAGTCGCCTCAACTCAGGCTCCAGCTTGTTTTTCAGCTGCAGGGTGATGTCGGCATCCTCACAGGCGTATTCGTAGACGAGGGTAGGGGAGAGGTCGCGCATGGACCTCTGGTTCTTGCCTTTCGGACCTATGAGCTCGTCAATATGGATGGTTTGGTAGTGCAGATACACCTCAGCCATATAATCCATGTTGTGTCGCAGTTCGGGTTGGATGAGGTAGTGGGCAATCATGGTGTCCCACATTGGCCCGTCAAGTCGGACATCATAATTTCGAAGAACCTCGAGGTCGTATTTCAAGTTTTGGCCCACTTTGAGGATTTTGGGGTCTTCGTAGAGCGGTTTAAAGATATTAACAATTCGCAACGCTTCTTCACGATGGGCCGGAATAGGCACGTAAAATGCCTTGTGTTCCTCTACTGAGAAGCTCAAACCCACCAATTCTGCGTCAATCGGAGAGGTTGAAGTGGTTTCCGTATCTAGAACGAGAAAATCTTTTGTCCTAAAAAAGTCACAAAGTTTTCTTATATCTTCTTCTTTTTCAATGAGTTTATATTCGTGAGGTACCGTTTTTAGGCTCTCAAAACTCGAGAATTTTGCATCGTTCGACCCCTCGGGCGCAAATTCTGCAAAGAGATCGAGTTGTGCGTTAACGGGTTTTGGCTTTGTTTCGTTTTTTTTAAGAATCTTGTTGGCCAGCGTCTTCAACTCCAATTCTTCGAAGAGTTTGGCGAGTTCCGCTTCATTGGGTTGTGAAACCTTCAACTCGTCCATCTTCAGTTCGATAGGAACATCGGTTTTGATGGTTGCCAAAAATTTAGAGAGTCGGATGTCATCAACATGCTCAACGATTTTTTTCTGCAAGGCACCTTTTATTTCTGAAGTGCGGCTGATGAGTTGTTCGACGGTTCCAAACTCGTTGATGAGTTTGACTGCAGTTTTCTCACCAACACCTGGACATCCAGGGAAGTTGTCTGCCGAGTCACCCATTAGTGCTAAGAGATCAATGACAGCTTCAGTCGATGGAATGGCGTATTTTGCCTTTACTTCCTCAGGTCCCATCACTTCATAGCCACCTCCATGACGAGGACGATAGATGAAAACATTATCGCTCACTAACTGTCCATAATCCTTATCAGGTGTTAGCATATAGGTTTTGATGCCTTGCCGGCCGGCATGAGTGGCCAAGGTGCCGATGACATCGTCAGCCTCGAAGCCATCGACTTGAAGGATGGGAATGTTCCATGCCTTCAAGATGTCTTTGATGATGGGTACTGATATCTTGATATCCTCAGGTGTCGCCTCGCGTTGGGCTTTGTAAGCAGGGTATGCCTCAGAGCGGAACGTAGGACCATGTGGGTCGAAAGCTACGCCGAGGTGGGTAGGTTGTTCCTTTTGCAGCACTTCCTGCAAGGTGTTGAGAAATCCCATGACAGCGCTGGTATTCAGGCCTTTGGAGTTAATGCGGGGATTCTTGATAAACGCATAATAACTGCGATAAATGAGTGCGTATGCATCCAGCAGAAATAGTTTTTCCATATCTTTTTATGCTAATTTTCGCGTAAAATTACTAAAAAAATTGCTACTATCCAATTATTTTCGTTAAATTTGCAAGAAAATTTGACGTGATATGGATTATTTAAGTCTCATAAAGCAACCGATACAGGCTGATTTGGACGATTTTATCGCCTTGTTTAATCAGTCTTTAACCCATCAGGATGGAATGTTAGGCTCCGTTCTCAATCATATTCGTCAGCGTGGAGGCAAGCGTATGCGACCGATGCTGATGCTGCTCATGGCTAAGAACTATGGGAAGGTATCGGCTGTTACTCAGCATTCTGCTGTTGGATTGGAATTGTTGCATACAGCATCGCTGGTTCACGACGATGTGGTCGACGAGAGTGGTGAGCGCCGCGGACAGGCCTCAGTGAATGCTACCTTCGATAATAAGGTGGCCGTTCTGGTCGGAGACTATATCCTTTCTACGGCGTTGCTGAATGTGTCGCTGACAGGTAGTCAACCCATTGTTCAGGAATTATCGGAATTGGGACGAACGCTGGCTGCTGGTGAGATTTTGCAACTCTCTAACATTCAGAATCAAGCTATTTCAGAGGATGTCTATTACCAGGTCATTCAGCAGAAGACAGCAGCTCTTTTCGAGTCATGTGCCGCCATTGGAGCCCTTTCAGCCGGTGCCTCTGAAGATGACGTCAAGAAGGCTGGTGAATTTGGTCGCACGTTAGGTATTATGTTCCAGATACGTGATGACATCTTCGACTATTTTGACTCCAAGGAGATAGGCAAACCTACAGGCAACGATATGGTGGAAGGCAAGCTGACGCTACCCGTTATATATGCCTTGAACCATACGTATTTCGAATCGATGCATACATTGGCAAAGAAAGTAAAGGCAGGCACTATTAATGCTGATGAAATCGCCGTTTTGATAGAATTTACCAAGCAGCAGGGTGGAATAGAATATGCTGAGCAGAAAATGGCTGAACTAAGTCACATTTGCAAGGACTACATTGAACAGTATGTCAAGGAAAAGGCCATCAAGGACTCCTTGACGGCCTATGTAGATTACGTTGTTCAGCGTAATTATTAGAAGTATTTTACTTCCTTGCCTTCCAGGTCGCTCAATACGAGGTTAGCCAGACGGCTGGTTCCTAAGCGGAAATAGTAGTTGTTGAGCCAGTCTTCACCCAATATCTCTTTGTAGATGGTGTAGTAGGTGAGTGCATCCTGCATACTGTTAATACCGCCTGCTGGCTTGAAACCAATGCGGATGCCGGTCTTTTGGAAGTACTCCTTGATAGCCTGACACATGACGTAGGCAGCCTCGGGCGTGGCACTGACCTTCTCCTTGCCGGTAGAGGTCTTGATGTAGTCAGCACCGGCATACATAGCCAGGATAGAAGCCTTCTTGATGTTCGCACAAGAACCCAGGTCTCCTGTTTCCAGAATAACCTTCATGGGCACCTGTCCGCAGACAGCTTTCTGCTCGCGGATTTCATCGCAAACTGTCTCATAGTCGCCTGCCAGGAACTCACCGACGTGCATGACGATATCCACATTCTTTGCACCGTCCTTGATGGCCAGTGCGGTCTCGGCAACCTTGATTTCCATAAGTGCCTGTGACGATGGGAAAGCACCGCTGACGCACGTGGGAATGACGCCTTCGACCTCGCACGATTCGCTGACTAACTTGGTAAAACGTGGGTAGGTGACAATGGTTGCTACATGTGGCATGTCGGGATATTCGTGGGCAAAGTCGTTGACTTTTTCCACCAGTTTCAGTACACTTTCGGCAGAATCTTGAGTGGTCAGGGTTGTCAACTCAATACTGCCGAACATGAATTTCTTCACCTCTGGTGTATTGTTCTCCGCCATCTTTTCGGCGATAATCTTTTTGACGGCAGCCTTGACGTCCTCGTCGTTTATGTCAAAGTTGTATAGCTTCAGAGCCTGCTGATACATGTCTTCGAAATGCTCTGCATCGTCGTGATGATGATGGTGTCCGCAATTGCAATGTTCACTCATAGTATACTTAAATTTTTAGTTAATAATATGTTGTTTATTGTTTCAGCTTTTCGTTATTAAAATGACGTTCAGCGTCGCGTTTTGTCTTCTTTTCTATCGACTTTTTCAGTTCTTCTGTCAAGTTGACACCGGTCTGATTGGCCAGGCAGAGCAGTACCCATAGCACGTCAGCCATTTCCTCACCCAGGTTCTCTTTTTCGCCTTCCTTAAAGCTTTGGTCGCCATATTTGCGAGCCATGACTCGCGCCAGTTCGCCTACTTCTTCGGTTAGCACGGCCATATTAGTAAGTTCAGAGAAATATCGCACACCGTACATCTTAATCCACTGGTCTACAGCCTGTTGTGCATCTTGTATTGTCATAGTCTCATAATCATTTGCAAGAGAAGTATGATGATGGCTATCAGTAGTATCATGATGTTCTGCCTGTTCTCTCGAGCATACTCGTTCCAATGGAAAGCTTTATAGAGGAAGGTAATGAGCCAGAGTAGCATACCTATTACGCAAGGCCACATACCAAATCGAGTTCCCCATACCCATGAGCAGACTATGCCGATGATGACTAGTATCAGCCCCGAAATTTCTAATTCTCTTAGATATCGTTTCATAGTTTTATTCCTTATTTTTGGTGTCCATGCAAATGGTAACAGGTCCGTCATTCAATAGTTCCACTTTCATGTCTGCACCGAACTCTCCTGTTCCAACTGGTTTAGCCAGTTGGTCGCTCAGAGACTTGCAAAACGCTTCGTAGAGTGGGATAGAGTGTTCGTGAGAGCCGGCCCGGAACCATGAAGGACGGTTTCCTTTCTTGTAGCTCGCATAAAGCGTGAACTGACTGACAACAAGTGCTTCGCCCTGTACATCCAGTATCGAACGGTTCATCACGTCGTTCTCGTCGCCAAAAACGCGCAGGTTGGATATCTTCTTCACCAGCCAGTCGACATCCTCCATCGAGTCGTCTTCACAGATGCCCAGCAGGATGAGGAAACCCTGTTGAATGGCGGCTTTCACCGTTCCCTTGATGGTGACGCTGGCGTGACTGACGCGTTGGATGACTGCTCTCATGTCTGCAAAGATACAAACTATTTTTTAATCTACCAAATCTTCTCTGTGGAAATAATCATGTACTGTTTTGGCTTTAGCAGTGCCGATGAGGTTGCTGAGTGTTTCGAGGTCTGCCTCACGAATCCGTTTGACCGATTTAAGGCCATTTAGGAGCCCGTCTCGTGTTTTTGGCCCGATGCCTGGAATGTTGTCAAGCTCGGAGTGTAAAGCGTGCTTAGAACGCTTCTCTCGATGGAAAGTGATGGCAAAACGGTGTACTTCGTCTTGCAGTTGGGTAAGCACCCTGAACAGCTCGGAGGTGTCCTTCATTCCAATGACCCTTGGTGGGAATCCGTACAGCAGTTCGTTGGTTCTGTGTCGATTGTCCTTGGCAAGTCCTGCAATGGGAATGTCGAGTCCCAGTTCGTCTTGAACCGCTTGCCGGATGACCTCCATCTGCCCCTTTCCACCATCAGCCACAATGAGGTCGGGTAGAGGCTGCTGTTCTTCTATGAGTCGTTTGTACCTCCTGTAAACCACCTCCTTCATCGATGCATAGTCGTCAGGGCCAACCACCGTCTTGATGTTGTATTTGCGATAATCCTGCTTTGAGGGCTTCATCTTTTTGAACACCACACAAGCTGCTACGGCATCAGTTCCACTGATGTTTGAGTTGTCGAAACACTCTATCTGATAGGGCATCTTTGACAGGTGCAACAAGTCCTGCAGCTCCTTCATCAACCGTACCTGCTTCTGTTCAGGATTTAGCTTTTCGGCCTGTTTCAAGCGGTCGAACTTGTACTGTTTTCCATTCATGAGCGACAGGTCGAGCAGCGTTTTTTTGTCACCTTTCTGAGGCACCGTCAGCGTTACTCCGTCCAACTGGATATCAATCTCCTGCGGAAGGATGATTTCCCGCGCCTCGCTCTTAAAACGCTCGCGCATCTCGACTATGGCCAGCTGCAGCAGTTCTTCATCTGTTTCCTCCAGTCGTTTCTTATATTCGAATGTAAAACTCTGGTTAATCTGTCCGTTCGAAACGTGGATATAGTTGATGTAAGCCACCTTTTCATCGTTAGTAATCGACAGCACGTCGACATTGTCTATCGTATGACTCACCACCTCGCTCTTGGTAACGAACTGTTCGATGAGCAAGTACCTACGCTTGATTTCTTCTGCCTCTTCGAACTTTAGTTGTTCGGCTAACTGCATCATCTCTTCCCGCATACCGTGTAGTATCTGACGCGTGTTTCCTTTCAGTATTTCACGCGCCTGGCTGATGTTCCTCTGGTAGTCGTCCCACGACTGTCTGCCGACGCATGGAGCGGCGCAGTTCTTGATATGGTATTCCAGACATACTTGGTATTTCCCGCCGTTGATGCCCTCTTCTAATAGCGGCTGTCTACAGGTGCGAGGACAGTATAGTTTCTTGATGAGTTCGAGCACGGCATGCATCGAGCCGACATGCGAATAGGGTCCGTAATAGGTGCCGCTTTTCTTGTTGATGGTCCGGGTAGGGAAGATGCGCGGCAGGTACTCTTTGGTGATGCAGATGGAGGGGTATGTCTTGCCGTCCTTCAGCAATACGTTGTACCTCGGGTTGTATTTCTTGATGAGTGCATTCTCTAACAATAATGCATCTTCTTCCGTGTTGACTACCGTGTAGCTGATGTCCCATATTTTACTCACCAGCACCTTCGTCTTGAAACGGTCTACCTCGGTATGGAAGTACGACGAGACACGCGCTTTCAGGTTCTTGGCTTTACCTACATAGATAATGGTGCCGTCAGCATCGTAATACTGATAGCTGCCAGGTTTCTGCGGCATACTGGCCACGATAGTTTTTAACCTCGCCAGACGTGCCTCGTTCTCTTCCTTTGTCATATACTGTGTTTCACGTGAAACATTATACGGTTAACAGCGTTGTCAATTCAATTCCTTCAAAGAGGTCTCTTCCGTGAAGACCTTCATCCGTTATTTCAACTATGAAGTTCATATATATGTTTTTGGGATGGAAATGCTTAACTAAATCCCATGCTGCTTTAGCCGTTCCACCAGTAGCTAATAAATCGTCGTGAATCAGTACGATGTCGTTAGAATCGATAGAGTCTAAATGCATCTCTATGGTATCGACGCCGTATTCTTTTGAAAAGCTTTCCTTGATAACAGTGGCTGGCAACTTCCCTGGCTTGCGTGCTAATACCATTCCACATCCCAGTCGACCAGCCAAAGCCGATGCCATCACAAATCCGCGACTCTCTATACCCACAATCTTGGTGATACCTTTGTTTTTATACAGTCTCTCCATTTCGTCAAGCATCTCTTTCATGCATGCTGCATTTTTGTAAAGGGTCGTCACATCACGAAAGTTGATTCCCTTTTTGGGAAAGTCGGGGATACAACGTAAATTCTCCAATAACAATTTCTTGTTCATAATTTTTGGTTTTATCGTTATTATTAAGAGGTTAACTATTTTTTTGTTTCACGTGAAACCTATCGCCCCAGTAGCACCAGCATAGCGTTGATATCGCTGGGAGATACACCAGGAATCCGGCTGGCTTGTGCCAGCGTTTCCGGCTGAATCTTCTCTAATTTCTGTCGTGCTTCCGTTGAAATGGCCGTCAGGGTAGGGTAGTCGAACTTGCCTTTAATCTTGATATTCTCAAGACGGTGCATCTTCTCCGCCACCATACGCTCGCGTTCTATATAGCCTTTGTACTTGATGTGTATCTCTGCAGCCTCTGCTATTTCCTCCTGACGGTTGGGAAGACGCCTGATGATTTCGCGGAAATCGGGTATGATAGCCATGAGTTTTTCAAAGTTCAGTTCTGGTCGTGCCACCAGGTCATCCAGCTTGCAGCCATAGACGAGCGGGATTGTGCCAAGGGCTTCTAATGCACCGTTGAGAAGTTTCGGTTTTATCGCATAGCTTGAACAGAAATGTTCGATTTCTTCGATAGCCTCTTTCTTCTGTATCCACCAGTCGTAACGCTCTTGTGATGCGATACCCAGCCGATATGCTTTCTCTGTCAGACGGGCGTCGGCATCATCCTGACGCAGCAGTATTCGGTATTCGGCTCTGGAGGTGAACATTCTGTAGGGTTCGTCAACACCCTTCGTCACCAGGTCATCAATCAGTACCCCGATATACGCCTCGTCGCGCTTCAGTTCAAACGTCGTGTTTGTTGCTGAGCAGCAGCAACCCGCCGAACCGGCTTTCAGCGCCGCATTGATGCCTGCCAGCGTACCTTGTCCGCCTGCTTCCTCATAGCCCGTTGTGCCGTTCACCTGTCCAGCCATGAAGAGGCCGTCGATGACTTTCGATTCCAACGAGTGCCCCAGCTGCGTTGGGTCGAAGAAGTCGTACTCGATGGCATAGCCGGGGCGGTATACCCTCAGGTCTCTGAAGGCAGGTATCTTTTTCAGGGCCTCTATCTGTATCTCCATCGGCAGGCTCGACGAAAAGCCGTTCAGGTACATCTCGTTGGTGTCCTCGCCTTCTGGTTCCAGGAACAGCAGGTGCTGAGGACGGTCAGGGAAGGTCACCAACTTGGTCTCTATCGAGGGACAGTAGCGTGGTCCGATGGACTGTATCTGTCCGTTGTAGAGTGGGGAGTCTGCTAAACCACTCAGCAATGTTTTATGAACTTCGGGATTGGTGTAGCACACCCAGCAGGGTAGTTGTTTAAGTGGACGCTGCTCGCCAAGATAGGAGAACTTGTAATAGCCGTTTTCACCGTCCTGCCGCTCCATATCCTCGAAGTGAACGCTGCGCTTGTCGATGCGAACGGGTGTTCCTGTCTTCATGCGTGCCGAGCGGATGCCGTGACGGGTGACGCTCTCGGTGAAATGGGGCACGGCTGGTTCGGCAATTCTTCCGCCAGGTACCATTTTCCGTCCGATGTGCATCAGACCGTTGAGGAAGGTGCCGGCAGTGATGATGACGGCCTTGGCTCTGATTTCAGCGCCCCAGATGGTCTTGACGCCTACCACGCGCTTGGCTGGTTGCGAACCACTTGCAACAGACGATACATCCTCCACTAAGAGTTCGTCGGCCTGGTCCTGCCAGATGTCCAGATTGGGGGTGCTGTCCAGGACGGAGCGCCATTTCCAGATGAATTTTCCCCGGTCGCACTGGGCACGGGGACTCCACACGGCAGGTCCTTTTGAGCGGTTCAGCATACGGAACTGGATGGCTGTGGCATCCGTCACCAATCCCATCTGTCCGCCCAAGGCGTCAATCTCGCGTACTATCTGTCCCTTGGCAATGCCGCCGACGGCAGGGTTACACGACATCTGTGCTATCTTGTTCATATCCATCGTGACGAGACACGTTCTTGCACCCATGTTGGCCGCAGCCGTTGCTGCCTCGCAACCGGCATGTCCTCCGCCTATCACGATGACATCATACTTTAGAATCATACCAAATCTATTTTGGCTACAAAAGTACGAAAAAAGCTTGTGAAGAACAACGGATTTTGGAAGATTAACGCAATATTTTCCTTAATAAGTTTAATATTCGGTGATTATCTTCAAAAGTTGTACCTTTGCATCACTTCTATTGATTTCACTTTTATGACAGACAGCTTTTCTCTGTCATATTTTTGGCTTATTTTCCAATTTTTTTTGCAAAATGTTTATATATACTGAGCGATTTTAAAGACTTTGCGGGCAATTTTCAATTTACTTAGAAGATGTAGACTACTGTCATCAGTAACTTGATCTAGCAAACCATATAATACCCCCGATTTTTCGGACCAGTGCATAAGTCAAACAAAAAAAAATTAGTAACTTTGCACAGAAATGGGAAAAACGACAAGACGTAAGCACACGGCCGAGTTCAAGGCCAAGGTAGC
>ERZ842401.962-NODE-962-length-42693-cov-5.955509_pt1 | contig 42693 bp, 41 predicted proteins | sample MGYA00521270_ERZ842401 | MGnify/ENA primary metagenome ERZ842401 (study PRJEB31892, sample SAMEA3878208) | bioreactor metagenome | biome: Moose rumen | place: Sweden | collected 2011-10 | study: EMG produced TPA metagenomics assembly of the PRJEB12797 data set... | reverse complement strand
TAATTTACCCATATAAAAACCTCGTTTCTATGTCCAAGAAACGGGGTTCATATCACTTGATCTCTTTTTTTATCTACCATTATAATTGTTATAATTATTATTATTTCCCCAGAATAAGAAGAATATAATAAATAATACAATAATTATTCCCCAAATCCAACCAGAACCAAAACCATCATTATTATTATTTCCACCATAAACTGGATATCCATATACAGGATACATATAACCGTACATATAAAAATCTCCTTTCATAATATTATATTAATTAAAAACTTATTTTGATATAATGACTACCTAAAAAATGAATAAAAAAATAAATGTAGTTAATACTAAATATGAAAGGAGAATAATATGAATTACGAAACAGTACCTGAAGTATTTACAGGTAAAGATTTAAATTATTTATGTGATATGTTTCATTGGCATTATGGAGCATTCAAAAAAACTATTAACAGAATTGATAATGTGGAAGATGAAGAAATAAGAGAATTAATGGAAAAAGCATCTGATATTTTCTACAATCACATGGAAATAGTTTTAGATATATTAAGACAAGGAGGTTCTAATGAATAGTACAGAAATTTGCAATACAAAAACAGAAGTTGCTAAAGGATTAGTATTAACTGATAAAGACTATATAGAAGGAATATTAACTGTATGTAAAGATTTAGAAAAAAATCTAACAGTAGCACTTACTGAGGCAAGCCATGAAAAACTATATCAAACTATTTTTGAAATGTTTACAGACGTTGCTGAACTTCAAAGAGAAACATATGAGTTGTGGTTTAAAAAAGGATGGTTTATTGTAGAGGCAGAACCTCAAGATAAAATAACAAAAAAATTAAACAAATTAGAACAAGAATTAACTGATTTAGATGATGAATCTTATGAAGAAGAATCATCCGATGAAGAATATAATGAAGAAGAAGATTCAGAAGAGCAATCTGAAATAGACTCTGATTTAGATGAAGAAAACTAAATTTATAGAATAAAGCTTATAAATAAAGAAAATATTGTTTTTCTTTATTTTTTTTGTTATTCTTAATTATAGAAGGAAGGTGTCCAAATTGAAAAATATTTTTAAAGGTTTACTATTAATAATAATATTAAATATCTTTATATTTGATGTTAATGCAAAAGAAATTCAAATTTATTTTGATGCTAATAGAGGAACAACAAAAACTAAAGGTTTCAGTGTTGAACAGAACTCTATTATACACGATAAAACTGGAAGAAGTGATGCTACTTATTCTGGAGATGGACAAACTGTAATCTCAAAAATTAACAGTATTGATGGAGTAACATTCACTTTACAAAGAAGTGGTTATAGTATGGAGCAAGGAAAAGAGTGGTATGCACTTAATAGAAGAGAGAATAATAAAAAGGTTTATTTTAGTCAATCAAAGACTTATACCATAGACGAGTTTAGTAGTATGTTAGGAGAAGATGGAGAATACATTATAGTTAACTTGTATGCAAACTGGAAAAGTAATACTTCAACTTCAAGTATAAATTCAACTACAACTATAAAGATGGAAAAGTCATCCATTTCAATAAAAAAAGGTGAATCAACTAAGATTAAATCAACTGTTACTAATAGTAATTCAACTACTACTATAAAATGGACTAGTTCAAACCCAAAAGTAGCAAAAGTAGATTCAAATGGAAAAGTAACTGCAATAAAAGAAGGTAAAGCTACAATTAAAGCAACTACTGGAAATGGAAAATCAGACAGCTGTATAATAAAAGTAGAAGATCCTAATTATGTAATTATAAAATATCATTTGAATGGTGGAAAATTAGCTAAAAAGAAAGGTGATGCTATTACTTCAAAATGGGAAAAGGTATATTGTCATAATGATACTGTTTGTCAAAAAGTAGAAAGTGACAGTAAATTAAATAAAAATGGATTAATTAATTATAATAATGAAAATTACTTAAATGTAGAAAAAAATAACTATACCGTTACTTCATCTAAAGAATGGAATACTAAATCTAATGGAAAAGGAAAAACATATTCTCAATCTAAGCAGTATAAAGCATCTGATTTTTGTGATGCTTCTAAGAAGGATTGTACAGTTGATTTATATGTTAATTGGCAAGATATACTGGTATCAAAGGTTCAACTTGAGAAAACTAGTATAAATTTAAAAAATGGAGATAAGACGACAGTTAAAGCAACTGTTACTCCAACAAATGCAACTGATAGTAGTTTGGAGTGGAAAAGCTCTAACACCAAAGTCGTAAAAGTCGATAAAAATGGTAAAATAACAGCTAAAGGAAATGGTAATGCAACAATAACAGCTACAAGTAACAATAATAAGAAAGCAACATTAAATGTATCAGTTAAAAATTATGTTCTAATAAGATATCATATGAACGGAGGAAGTTTATCTAGTAATAGAAGTAATAAAATTTCAAGTAAAAAAGATATGATATTATGTAATAGTAATGAAATATGTCAAAAAATAGAATATGGAGGAACAGCTGATTTAACAAACTATAATAATTCAGACTATATAAATATAGCTAGAAAGAATTATAAAATATATTCTAATGATGAATGGAATTCTAAAGCTAATGGTACAGGTACAGCATATTCTCAATCTAAAAAGTATAAAGCATCTGATTTCTGTGATGCTTCAAAAGGAAATTGTACAGTTGACTTATACGCAAATTGGAAACAAAACGACAAAATACTAGGTACTATTGATTTAACTAGCGCAAAATGTTTAAATGTTCCAACTAGTGGTTCATGTTCTTCAGCTCAAGGATTTGTAGTAGCAGGAAATTATTACGTTGCTGCTAAAAGAAATGGAAATGAATCTCAAGTAAATATTCATGTCATAAAAAGAAAAAATGGTAAACAAGTAAACAAACTTACAGTTAATAAAGATTTAGGACATGCCAATGCAATTGCATATGATTCAAAAAGAAAAAAAATATACATAGGTATGACAAATAAGAAATCATATGGTATATACAAGTATAGTGACATAACAAAATCAAACGCAAATATTTCCTGGGGAACAATGAAGACTAATACTAGAAGTTATTCACCAACTGCTATTGAATACTCTTCAAGTAATGATTATATCTATGCAGTAAGTGGTTGGTATATACTCGGATACCCTGCATCAAAGATATCTAAAGCACCAAAAACACAAATAATAAAGAGATTGAGATATACTGCTCAAGATATCGGTTCTTATAAAGGATATATTCTTGTTTTAAGATATGATGAAAATAGGTCTTCAGCAGGAGGTAATCCAATAATCGGTACAACTAGAAATGAATTAGATGTTTATAATGCATCAACAGGTGAATATAAAGGAACATATTTCATTAAGACTGCAGGAGAAGTTGAAGGACTTTCTTATACAGGAAGTGGAGTTAATTTTGGATTCTTTGTAAATAATACTTATAATCCAAATAAAGATTATGATTGTATATTTACTCAAAATATATCAAATTTAAATAATGTAAAATAAAGATACTCATTAAGAGTAAGAAAAAAAAGGATAAAAATACAAGTTCAAATAAAACTTGTATTTTTTATAATGTGTATAATTTACACTATATTTACAATTATTTTACACATAAGATTGTAAATAAATAAAAAAATAGTATAATAGAAACATGGGGAGAAGTAGTTTATGGAGATTTTGACACAATCTATTAAAGATTATTTAATAGAAAGATTTGACAAAAGTATAGATGAAATAGGTTATTCTGATATTTTAGAAGTTGAGTCTTTAACAATTGATGGTAAAGATGAAAATAATGAAAAACAATCAGTTTCTTTTAGTGACTTAAAATTATTTAAAAATCTAAAATATCTTGAAATAAGAAATACACTATTAACAACAAATCTATTTAACACGTTAGAAGATCTTCCATATTTAGAAAACTTATTACTAAGAAAATGCACAATAAGAAAATCTGTTTCTACAATGAATAATCTTAAAAATATTATTCAATTAAGAATAAATGATTGTAAAAACTTTAATTTTGAATTGATAAATGAATTAAACTTAGCTAATTTAACATTTGAAAATATGCAAATACAGGGGTTTAACTTACTAAAAGATAATCATATAAATGTATTAGATATTAGTAGAGCAAAGTTTAAAAATATGAATGGTATAAAAAAGTTAAGCATAGATAAACTTGTAATAAAAAATAAAGACTATACAAAATATAAAAAAGTACTAGATAATCTTAAATATGAGCTTATTGTTATGGCTGATATTGGATATTATATAAAAGTTAAACTAGATTAAAAAAGATAGATTTCTATCTTTTTATTTTTTTTATTAAATAATTATTTTTAAAATCGTCTTCCATTTTTTTTGAATCTATTTTTCCTTTATAAAATTTATTATAAATATTAACAAGAATATTGATTGAAATAATTGAAGTATCTAAATTAACTATCTTAGGTAAAACTATTTTAACTTCATCATCTAAAAAACTAATACCATAATTATCTTTTTCATATGACTCGTCAGGATCTAAAAAATATATCTTGTCATATAAATCATTCCAAAAATAATCATTAAAATTTAAAAATTTTTTAATATCATCAAAATTTATTATCAAAGCAAAAACAAGTATTCTATAATAATTAGAATCTATAAGAGAATCAAATTTTTTTCTATCCCTTACAACACGATTTCTATTGTTAATTTCACAAGCTTCATCTATATTATCAAGTTGTTCATAATAATATCTAATAGTTTTTTCATTTAATTCATCAAGTAAGTTGATAATTTTTATTCCTTCATTATAATCAATTAAATTTTTATATTTTGTTAAAAAAGAAAGAATTTCATCTTCAGTATTATTAATTTTAGAACTTTCTTCATTTATCTTTAAAACTTCATCTGTAATTTCATTATTAAACCCAAACATAACAACACTATAAAAAAGAGAACTTAAAAAGTATTTTTTCATACTAATTCTTTGAAATTTATTTAATCTTCTAATATTACTAATTTCTTTTTTAAACTCTTTTTGCTCAGCTTTATTCATAAAAATCACCAATTAATATAGAGTATATTATATTATAAAAAAATATAAAGTCAATTTAATAATATAATATGTAAAAATGTAATTTATATTGTATAATATTTATATAAATTTTAAGGAGTTATTATGAAAAATGTTATTGAAGTAAAGAAGTTAACAAAAGAATATAAAAACTTAAAAGCAGTAGACGATATTTCTTTTGAAGTTAAAGAAGGAGAAATATTAGGGTTACTAGGACCTAATGGAAGTGGTAAATCAACAACTATTAATTGTATTTTATCCCTCTTAGAGTTTAGTGATGGAAAGATAAAAATATTTGGTGAAGAGATGAAACCAGATAGCTATAGTATTAAAGAAAAAATAGGAGTTATCTTTCAAGATGTAGCTGTTTTTGAAGAATTAACCGTATATGAAAATATAGATTATTTCTGTGGCTTATATATAAAAGATAAAACTACTCGTGAAAAATATATTGAGGATGCAGTTAAATTAGTTGGACTAGAAGAATTCTTAAAATTCTATCCAAAACAATTATCAGGAGGACTTCTAAGAAGATTAAATATTGCTTGTGGAATAGCACATAAACCTAAATTAATATTTTTAGATGAACCAACAGTAGCAGTTGATCCACAAAGTAGAAACAATATACTTGATGGAATAAAAAAACTAAGAGATAATGGAGCAACTATTGTATATACAACTCACTATATGGAAGAAGTTGAAATCCTTTGTGATAGAGTAATAATACTTGATAAAGGTAAAATAATAGCAAGTGGTACAAATGATGAATTAAAAGAATTAGCTAAAATAAAAGAAAAAGTTAGTGTAGAACTAATAGATCAAAAAGAAACATTATTAGACAAAGTTAGAACTTTAAAGCATGTGGAAAATGTAACATTAAACAACAATTTATTAGTTATTACTTATAGAAAAGGTACAAATAACTTAGGTAACTTAATTGATTTCTTAAAAGAAGAAAATGTAAAATACTCTAAAATTTATTCTGAAAGACCAACCTTAAATGATGTATTCTTAGAATTAACAGGAAAGGAACTAAGAGACTAATGTTTATACATAATTTAAAATATACATTAAAAATAATATTTAAAAACAAAGGATTAGTATTTTGGACATTTCTTTTCCCATTAGTTTTATCAACACTTTTTAATTTAGCTTTTAAAGATATAGGAAAAAGTGAAAAGTTAGATCTAATAAAAATTGGAATTGTAAATGATGATAATTTTAAGAGTAATAAAGTATTAAATGATTCTTTTGAATCTTTAAGTGATAAGAACAATAAAGATAGATTATTTATAACTAAATATGTATCAGAAGATAAAGCAAAGAAATTATTAGAAGATGATAAAATAGTTGGTTATTTAAAAGTAGAAAATGATAAACCAAAAATATATATAAAAATAAATGGTTCAGATCAAACTATTTTTAAATATGTAACAGAAGAAATAATAGAAAAAGAAGAAATAATAACTAATATTTCTGAAAAGAGTATAAGATCAGAAATAGAAAAAGGTAATTTTTCAGTTGATTATGATGAAATAGTAAATAACTCAATTGAAAAAGCAAAAAAAGAATATGATGGATTAAATAATATTTTTGAAAATGATTATGATTTTGCTATGATAGAGTTCTATACTCTAATAGCGATGACATGTATGTATGGTGGATTATTAAGTATGTTTGTAATGAATCAAAATTTACCAAACATGTCAGAAAGAGGAAAAAGAGTTTCGATATCTCCAACTAAAAAGAGAGTAACAATAATTAGTAGTTTAATAGGAACTTATATAGTACAGATAATAGGATTAACATTATTATTCTTATATACAATATTCGTATTAAAAGTAGATTATGGTTCTAACTTTCTAGGAGTAATATTAATATCACTAGCAGGAATGCTTGCAGGTCTATCACTTGGAGTTTTACTTGCAACTTGCCTAAAGAAAAATGAAGGAGCTAAAACAGGTATTTTAATAGCAGTAACAATGTGTGGATGTGCTTTAGCAGGAATGTTTGGTGGAGGAACAAAATACATCATTGATAAAAATATACCAATACTAAATATGATTAATCCTGTTAGTTTAATTACAGATGGATTATATAGATTATACTATTATAGTTCACTTAACTATTACTATAAAGACTTATTTATATTAGTATTATTATCAGTAATAATGATGATAATATCACTAATTTTTTTAAGGAGAAATAAGTATGACAGTATTTAAAGCAGTATTAAAAGTATTAAAGAAAAACATATTTATAGTAATTCTTTATACAGTAATTCTTTTATCATTTGGAACACTTAACTTTAAAACAAATAATACAAATAACACATATAAACAAACTAAACCAAGTGTTGTAATAATTAATAAAGATGAAAATAAAGGTATTACAAAAGGATTCATTAAATATGTTAAGAAAAATTCAAAAATAAAGAAAATAGAAGATGATGAAAAAAGTATTAATGATGCCTTATTCTTCGGTGATGTGGATTATGTAATTATTATTCCTAAAAATTTTAATAATGACTTTTTAGAAGGTAACAATCCAAAACTAGATATAAAAACTACACCTAGTTATTTATCAAGTTTATCTGAAATGATTGTACAAAGATATCTAGATACAGCAAATATTTATAAAGACTCATATAGTGGAGAAGAACTAAATAAAAAAATAGATGATGTATTAAAAATGAATGTTAAAGTAAAAGTAACTTCAAAAGTAGATGTATCAGAACTATCTAATAGTACTGCTTATTATAACTTTGCAAGTTATAGTATTTTAGCAATTATCATATATATAATTAGTACAATTTTATCAAGCTTTAGAGAAAAAAATATATTAAAAAGAACTTCAGTAAGTAGTGTTAATTATAAAAAACATAATATGCATTTACTTCTTTCAAGTAGTATATTCTCTTTAGCAGTATGGCTTCTATATGTAATAATTAGTTTATTTCTTGTAGGTAAAATAATGTTTACAGGTTATGGATTAATTTATATGATTAATACACTAATATTAGTACTTACAACAACAGCATTTGCATTCCTAGTTGGAAATTTAGTAACAAATAAAAATGTAATAGGTATGGTAGTAAATGTAGTAGCACTTTCTTCAAGTTTCTTATGCGGAGCATTTGTACCAGCTAAATACTTACCAGATTTTGTACTTAAAATAGCTCATGTATTTCCAACATATTACTATATTTCAAACAATGAAATGTTAACTACTATGGAAAAAATTAATATTAGTAATTTAACACTATTATTTAAAAATGCTATAGTAATGTTAATATTTATGACAGTGTTCATAATTTTATCTAATATAGCAGTAAAGAAAAAAAGAAGGATTGGTTAAAATGAATGAAAAAGAAAGAGAAAAGACAGTAATAAGAACAAGTATAATTGGAATAATTGCTAATGTTTTTCTAGCAGTATTTAAAGCACTAGTAGGATTATTATCATCATCAATCGCAATTATTCTAGATGCAGTAAACAACTTAAGTGATGCAATCTCTTCAATTATTACAATTATAGGAACAAAGCTTGCTCTTAAAAAACCAGATAAAGATCATCCATTTGGACATGGTAGAGTAGAGTATCTAAGCGCCATGATAATATCTGTAATTATACTTTATGCAGGTGTTACATCTTTAATTGAATCAGTAAAGAAAATTATTAAGCCAACTGCACCAGACTATTCAACAGTTTCATTAATAATTGTTGTAGTATGTATTTTCGTAAAAATATTCTTAGGATTGTATTTCAAAAAAATGGGAAAGAAAACCAAATCAGACTCACTAAAGAATTCTGGTCAAGATGCATTAATGGATTCTATTATTTCATTATCAACATTAATAGGTGCAATAATATTTAAAGTTTTTGACTTAAATTTAGAGGCATACTTAGCATGCATTATTTCAATTGTTATCATGAAATCTGGTTTTGATATGTTAAGAGAAACTATTAGTGAAATTCTTGGAAAGAGAATTGATAGTGAAATAGCAAGAGAAATAAAAAAGACAGTAAACTCATTTGAAGAAGTTCATGGAGCATATGATTTAATGCTTAATAGTTACGGACCACTTGTATTAATGGGATCGATTCATATTGAAGTAGATGACACAATGAATGCTATTGAAATAGATGATTTAACAAGAAGAATAACTGAAAAAGTATTAAAGAAACATAAAGTAATCTTACTTGCAATAGGAATATATTCATTTAATACGAAAGATAAAGAAGTATTAAAAATAAGACAAAATATTGCAAAAATAGTTAATTCACATGAAGGAGTACTTCAAATACATGGTTTCTATCTAAATAAAGAAACAAAGACAATAAGTTTTGATTTGATAATAGATTATGAAAGAAAAGATAGAGAAGAGTTATACAAAATAATCTATGAAAAAGTTAAGAAAGAATACAAAGATTATAAAATTAATATGACTCTTGATATAGACGCAAGTGATTAAAAAAATACTTAGTAATTAGCTAAGTATTTTTATATGCCAGTTAGATCAAATTCTGGAATAAAACTATCTTTCTGTGTTCCACCATCTTGAACAAAAGCATTATCAATTCCGATAGAAACAGCATAATCTATTAATTCATTATATTCATCGTCTGTAACAGTCTTATTTAACTCTTCAATATTTTTAACTTGCTCTAGTGGAGTATACTGATTCATAATACTAATAAAAATGTTATTACCATATATTAAATGTAAATACTCAAGAATTTTCTTAGAATCTTCAACATGTCCCGGAAGAAGTAAGTGCCTAACAATAATACCTTTTTTCATAATACCATTACTATCAAGAACAACAGGTCCAACTTGTCTATACATTTCTTCAATTGCATCAATAGCTATATTAAAATAGTTAGGAGCTTTTGAATATCTCATAGCAAGCATATCATCATGATATTTTAAATCAGGTAAATAAATATCAATAAGACCATCAAGCATTTTCAAAGACTCACCTTTTTCATAACTACTTGTATTATAAACAATTGGAATATTAAGTCCCATTTTCTTAGCCTGTTTAATAGAATTTTTTATCTGTGGAATAAAATGAGTAGGAGTTACCAAATTTATATTATGGACACCTTCTTTTTGAAGTTTAATCATTTTAGATGCTAAACTATTTTCACTAATTTCTTTACCAAAATTATTAGTAGAAATATTATAGTTTTGACAAAAAATACATTTTAAGTTGCACCCAGAAAAGAATATCGCACCGCTACCTTTATCACCAGAAATAGGCGGTTCTTCATAATAGTGTGGAGCAATACGAGCAACTTTTATTTTATCAGTCATCATACATAAACCAGTTTCACCTTTTAATCTGTTAACTTTACATTCTCTTGGACAAAGAATGCAACAAGATAGTACATTTTTCACATAAATCACCAAGAAGATTATAACATTTTTCTTGTAGAAAACAAAGAAGTGTACTATACTATTAATAGAAATAATGGAGGCAATATGAAAAAGAGAGTTTTAAGTGCAATTATTATGATGGTAGTTTTCATACCACTATTATTAATAGGAGGAAAAGCATTCCTTGTTTTAATGTGTTTGCTTGCATCTCTTGGACTTTATGAATTATTAAATACAGCATCATCAAAAAATAATTTTCCGCTTTTTATGAAGATTATTTCTTATTTAATATTATTGTTTATTTGTACAAGAAATATGAATTCATTTGATTTTAATTTTACACTTGATTACAAGAATATAGCACTAGTAATATTTTTACTTCTATTACCATTAGTGTTTTACGACGATAACAAAAATTATAATATTACAGATGGATTATTCTTAATAGGAGCTGTTCTATTTTTAGGATTTAGCTTTAATCTATTAATAATTACAAGAAATTATGATTTATACAAAATAGTTTATCTGTTAATTATTTCAATTATGACAGATACATTTGCTTTTATAACAGGAAAACTTGTTGGAACACACAAACTATGTCCAAATATTTCACCAAATAAAACAATTGAAGGATTTATTGGTGGAACATTAATGGGAGTTGTAGTAGCAAGTAGTTTCTATTATGTGTTTATTAACTCTAGTATATCATTAGCAATATTAGTTATTGTTACATTACTTCTTAGTATTGTAGGACAACTAGGAGATTTAGTTTTTTCAATGATTAAGCGTTATTATGACAAAAAAGATTTCTCTGATCTAATTCCAGGTCATGGAGGTATTTTAGATAGATTTGATAGTCTAATTTTTATTGCGCTTGCATTTATATTAGTAGCCGGAATTATTTAAGGAGGAAATATGAACATTATTATAAACATATTATTATTTGTATTGATTTTAAGTGTTATAGTAGCAATTCATGAATTTGGACACTTCATATTTGCTAAATTAATGGGTGTATATGTATATGAATATGCAATTGGAATGGGACCAAAAATTTGGAGTCATAAACCTAAAAAAAGTGAAACTGTATATTCAATAAGAGCAATACCTCTAGGTGGATTCTGTTCACTTGCTGGGGAAGACACTGAAAGTGATGACGAACAAAAAGTACCAAAAAGTAAAAGATTACAATCTAAAAAAGCATGGCAAAGATTTTTAATTATGTTCATGGGACCAGGATTTAACTTCTTACTTTCTTTTGTAGTTATTTTATCTATATCATTTATTTGGGGAAGCAGAACTTATGCTCCAATTCTTTCAGAAGTAAAAGAAAATACACCAGCATATACAGCAGGTTTAAGAGAAGGAGACAAAGTTTTATATATTGGTAAACACAAAATCAGAACAATGGATGATATAACATTATATTTAACATTAACTGATAAAACAAAACCAACTACTTTTAAAGTAGAAAAAGTTGATAAAACAGTTGAAACATATAAAGTAAAACCAAAGAAAACCAAAGTTAATAAGAAAACAACATATGTATATGGAATAGGTATTAAAACAGAAAAAACAAGAGGATTCTTCAAAGCAATAAAATATACATTTGTAAAAATGGGAGCACTATTTAGACAAATGTTTGTAACAATAGAAGCACTATTTACAGGTGGAGTAAGTGTTAGTGATCTTAGTGGACCTGTTGGAATCTATTCAATAGTTGGAGAATATGCTAAAAGTGGAGTAGGAGATTTACTATTCTTAATGGCATACCTTAGTATCAATGTTGGATTCTTAAATTTATTACCAATACCAGCATTTGATGGAGGACACATTTTATTTATATTAATCGAATTAATAAGAAGAAAACCATTAAAACCAGAAGTAGAAAACATGATTCATACTATAGGTCTTTTCCTACTTATGTTATTAATGGTATACGTAACTATTAATGATATATTAAGACTATTTTAATCTAATTTTTAACAAAATTAGATTTTTTAGTATATTTTTTTGTAAAAACTAAATTTTTATTGTTATATTATATATGAAAGGAGGAAGCATTATGTATGTTGGAGTATTAGTAGAATTATCTAATAAGAATATTGATAAAGTGTTTACATATAGCTTACCTCATTCATTAAAAGAAAAAGTAAGTATAGGTGTTAGAGTAAAAGTTCCATTTGGAAGACAAACACTTGAAGGATTTGTAGTATCATTTATAAATGATGTTTCAATTGAAACAAAAGATATATTAGAAGTAATAGATGATGAACCAGTTCTAAATGAAGAATTACTTACGCTTGGAAAAATAATGCAAGAAAAAACACTAGCAACTTTAATAAGTTGTTATCAAGTAATGCTTCCTAAAGCTTTAAAAGCAAAAAATGGAACAGTTGTTAATAAAAAATTTGATACTTTTTATAAATTAGGTGAAATACCTGATAAATTAAATGATAATTGTAAAAAAATAATATCTTTATTTGATAAAGAAGACTTAGTTTTAAAATCTGAGATTGAAAAAATATCTAGTAGTTCATTAAAAACATTAGAAAAGAAAGGTGCTCTAATAAAAGAAAAAAAAGAACATTACAGAACTTTATTAGATGTTAAAATTGAACCTAAAAAAGAACTAAAACCAGATCAAAAAAATGCATATGAAGAATTTATAAATAGTGATGATGAAGTATATCTTTTACATGGAGTAACTGGTAGTGGAAAAACAGAAGTATACATGGAAATGATAGAAAATACTTTGAATAAAGGAAAAAAAGCAATAGTACTTGTTCCTGAAATAAGTTTAACTCCTCAAACAATAAAAAGATTTAGTAAAAGATTTGGAAGTAAAATAGCTCTTCTTCATAGCGCCTTATCCGATGGAGAAAGATATGATGAATGGAGAAAAATAAATAGGGGAGAAGTTGATATTGTAATAGGAGCAAGAAGTGCTCTATTTGCACCTATTAAAAATTTAGGTTTAATTGTAATAGATGAAGAACACAGCACATCATATAAACAGGATGATGCTAGTCCAAGATATGATGCTATTGAAATGGCAAAAGAAAGAATTAAACTAAATAAAGGCGCAAAATTAGTATTAGGAAGTGCAACTCCAACCCTTGATACTTATGCAAGAGCTTTAAAAGGCGTTTATCATTTACTAAAACTTCCAAATAGAGCAAATAATCAAAAACTTCCAATAGTAAGACTTATAGATATGAATGGTGAAATTAGAAGAAATAAAGGTCATTTTTCTAAAATCTTACTAGAAAAAATAGAAGAAAAAATTAATAATAACGAACAAGTAATATTACTTTTAAATAGAAGAGGATACTCAAGTTTTGTAACATGTAAAAATTGTGGTGAAGCCATAAAATGTCCAAACTGTGACATAACATTAACATATCATAAAACAAGTAATAACTTAAGATGCCACTATTGTGGATATGGGACAAATAAACCTATAGAATGTCCATCATGCCATGAAAAATCATTAAATGATTTAGGTGTTGGAACCGAAAAAATAGAAGAAGAATTAAAAGAATTATTACCAAAAGCAAGAATATTAAGAATGGATTTTGATACGACGAGTAGAAAAGGAATGCATGAAAAAATGATTACAGAGTTTGGAGAACACAAATATGATATATTACTTGGAACTCAAATTGTATCAAAAGGATTAGACTTTAAAGATGTAACACTTGTTGGAGTAATAAATGCAGATACTTCTCTTAATATTCCAAACTTCAGAAGTAGTGAACAGACTTTTTCACTGTTAAGTCAAGTAGCAGGAAGAAGTGGAAGAAGTGAAAAAAGTGGAGAGGTACTTATACAGACTTTTAATCCAACTCATTACGCAATAAAATGTGTTGAAACACATGATTATATAAAGTTCTTTAATGAAGAAATGAATATAAGAAAACGTCTAGGATATCCACCTTATTATTTTATTTGTTATATAAGGATAAATTGTAAGAATGAAAATGATGGATATAAAGAATCCTTAAAGATAAAAAGATTACTAGAAAAATATCTCGATAAAACAGTTATTCTTGGACCAAGTGTAAGCGGCGTATTTAAAGTAAATAATATATATAGATACGGAATAACATTAAAGTATAAGAAACAAGATAATTTATATGAGATATTAAACAAAATAATTGATGTATACAAGAGTAATCATCTTGTTACAATAGATATTAATTTTAATCCAATAGTATTTGGATAAGGAGGAGGTTTTATGAAAAAATACGACAGAATACTATTAAAGGTAAGTGGAGAAAGCTTAGCTGGAAAAGAAAAGAAAGGAATAGACTTTGAAAGAGTACTTGAAATTTGCAAGGAAATAAAAGAAGTAAAAGAAGAAACAGGTGTAGAAATAGCTATAGTAGTAGGTGGTGGAAACTTCTGGAGAGGAAGACTTAATCCACAAATGGATAGATGTACAGCAGATCATATAGGAATGCTTGCAACTACTATGAATGCCCTAGCACTAGATGATGCATTTAGACAACTTGATTGCCCATCACGAGTTCAAACAGGAATAGAGATGAGACAAATAGCTGAATTCTATATCAGAAAAAGAGCAGACCGCCATTTAGATAAAGATAGAATAGTAATATTTGGATGTGGAACAGGTAACCCATTCTTCTCAACAGATACCGCAGCAGCACTAAGAGCAGCAGAAATAAATGCAGATGTAGTAATAAAAGCAACAAATGTGGATGGAATATATACAGCTGATCCAAAGAAAAATCCTGATGCTAAAAAGATATCTAAATTAACATACCTAGATGTATTAAATCAAAAATTAAACGTAATGGACTCAACAGCAACCACTCTTTGCATGGATAATGAAATACCAATTGTAGTTTATGATATGAACAAAGAAGGTAATTTACTAAAAGTAGTAAATGGAGAAGAAATTGGTACAATTGTAGAATAAAATAAAATTCGGTTAAATGAGCCGAATTTTTTATCCAAAATACTTGTAAATATGTGTAAAAGCAATGTAAATATTGCAAAAAATTCTATTTCTGATATACTATAGTTAGGATAGTGTAAGGTGGTGAGTATATGGTAGTAGAATCCTTGAAATATAACTATGTTAGAGAGTTTTTACAAGACTTATTATTACAAGATAGATACAAGAAAATTACGCCACCAGAATCACTAAATGAAATACTACGTATACCCGAAAAAACTGCCTTCATATTGGGACTTGATGCAATAATAAAATATGATCAAATAATAGGGGAAGAAAAGTATTTAAATTCCTTTATTGAACAATTAAAAAGAATATTTAAAAAACTTAATAATGGTGAAGATATTAAGCTAGGTATTTATTCTTCAATTGGAAGAATAGTAAGTAGAAAATTATCAGTAGATATAGATAATCAAAAAGAAATACTAAGATATATATATGATAAATACATTGTGGAAGGATATTTCTATTTTGGATATACTTCAAACTACACAAATGAAATTAATTGTATTGGAATAAGAAAAGATAGTTTTAAATTTGATGAAAGGTTAATTGAAATAAATAGAATTATCAGTAAAATTTCAAACAAAACTTTATTTTTTAATGATGAAGTATCACTAACAGATGATGTTTCAACATCTTTATACTATGCCTTCCTATCACCAAATTATATATCAAATTTATTAGACAATTCTTTAATTAATAACAAGAAAAATAATATGGAATGCTTTCTAAAAAGAGATATAGCTGAAATAAAAAATTTATTACTAAAAGCATTAAATAATATCACAATTAATAATATGGATAAAATTAAAATAATTAATAATTTTATAGATGTATATATGGAAAATAATAATGTAAAACCATGTATTGCAAGAGTAAAAAGATCTGTATTTGGAAAAAATAATTTAAAAGATATTGAAAATATATTGATTAACAAAGAAGATAATTTGGAATACTTAATAGCACTAATTTTAGAGAGTAGATACAGTAGTTTAAGTGTTAAAGAAGATATAATGCCAGAAAACATAACCACTTTAGAATTACCAACATATAATGAATTTTTAATGGGAAAGAGTAATTTTGTAATTATTAATCCAGAAATTAAAGTAAATAAAGAAGATTTAGAAATGAATGATATGGTAATGAGTAGTAATATAAAAGTTAATTCTTATGGATCAGTTTCATTTGCAATTATTGGAGTTTTGTTTATAATAATTGGTGTACTTCTAAGTATACTTATAAAAATATCTTAAGAAAAAAATTAAACAAGTGGGTGATAACATGATTAAGGTAGTATTTATGGGAACTCCAGATTTTAGTGTTCCTGTTTTAGAAGGTTTAATAAAAAGCAAAGAATATGATGTTATTGGAGTTGTAAGCCAACCTGATAAAAAAGTTGGAAGAAAACAAATATTAACACCATCTAAAGTATCAGAAGTTGCAATTAATAATAATATTAAATTATTAAGACCTGAAAAACTAAGAAAAGAATACAGTGATATCATAGAACTAAAACCTGATATTATTGTAACATGCGCATATGGACAAATAGTACCAAAGGAAATATTGGACTATCCAAAATATGGATGTATAAATGTACATGCATCACTTCTTCCAAAGTATAGAGGAGGAGCACCAATACATAGAGCAATAATTGAAGGAGAAGAAAAAACTGGAATTACAATAATGTATATGAATGAGGGACTAGATAAAGGTGATATAATCTCCCAAGAAGAAGTAATAATAGAAAATAATGATACTACAGAAACTATGCATGATAAATTAAGCATTGTTGGAAGAGATTTATTATTAAAAACATTACCTGAAATAATAAATGGAAACGTTACTCCAATTACTCAAGATAATGAAAAAGCAACTTTTGCTCCCAATATTTCAAGAGATGATGAACATATAGATTTTTCGAAGAGCTCAAAAGAAATCTATAATCAAGTGAGAGGATTAAATAGTTTTCCAGTTGCCTTTGCAATACTGGATGAAAAAATATACAAAATTTATTCTGGAAGAATTGAAAAATCATCAAAAGGAACTCCAGGAGAAATAATTAATATATACAAAGATGGAATTGGAGTAAGAACCAAAGATGGAGAGTATGTTATTACTGAGATAAAAGAAGAAGGAAAGAAAAAACTTTCAGCAAAAGAATATTTAAACGGAAAGAAAAAAGAAGAATTAATTGGGAAAAAATTTGAGTAGGTGATACTGTGTTTAGAAGAAAAAATAAAGATAGAGATAATAGTAAATATAATGCATTAGCTAATTATGAAGGAGATCCAATGACAAGACAATTGTTTTTCTTTGGATTTTATTTCATATTCTTTTTAGTAATTATCTTTCTATTAAGAATTGGATATAAAAGAAATGCGGCTAATCCAACAGAAAAGAAAACTGGATATAAAGAAGATTATAGTTTTAATGAATTGTTTGATCAAAATTATCATTTTGTATATAAAGAAAATTATGATGGAGTAGAGGTAATTTATGAAGGAGATTTACTTGAAAAAGAAATGTCATTTGTAAGAAGTGGAAATCCAAGTACCAGTTTTTATAAAAAGAATGATAAATTTTACATTAAAGATAATAACTTGTTAACTTGGAAAGAGACAGAGAATCCAATGGGATTTTACCAGTTTATATTACCAATTAACATAAATAAAATGGTCAATACAGGCGACTATGTTTCATATATTACATACATGAATTCAAAAGAAAAAGATTTTAATTATGAAATATCAAATAATGATATAAGAAAAATACTAGATTTAGAAGAATTACCAGATGACAATACAACTTCAAAAATAGTAGTAAGATCAAAAGATGATAAAGGGTTAAAAACAATAACAATTGATTTGACTAACTATTATTTAAAGGTAAATCCTTCACTAAAAAATTATATAATTACTATTAGTTATTCAAAAATAGGAAAGATAGAGGAAATAGCTAGTCCAATAAATTAGCTTATTTCTTTTTTGATATGAGGTTTTAATATGATATACAACTTAACAAAAGAAGAATTAGAAAACTATTTTTTAGAAAGAAATGATAAAAAGTTTAGAGCTGAACAAATATTTAAATGGTTATATCAGAAAAAAGTAAAAACATATGAAGAAATGACAGATATAAAAAAAGAAACTCTTAAAGAATTAGAAGAAGAATTACCAATATATAGGGTAGAATTAGTTAGTGTTGAAAGAGACAAAGATGTTAATAAATATTTATTCCGTTTAAAAGATGGAGAACATATTGAAGCAGTTCTAATGAGACATGACTATGGAAATAGTATTTGTGTATCAAGCCAAATTGGTTGTAATATGGGATGCAAATTCTGTGAAAGTGGAAGAAGAAAAAAAGTAAGAAATTTAACAAGTGGAGAAATAGTTACACAAGTATTACAAGTTGAAGAAGATATAAATGAAAGAATAACTCATGTAGTAATAATGGGTATTGGAGAACCGTTTGATAATTATGATGAAGTAATAAAGTTCTGCAGAATAATAAATGATCCAAAAGGGTTAGCAATAGGAAGTAGACACATAACTATATCTACATGTGGAATAATTCCAAAGATAAGAGAGTTTTCTGATTTAAACCTGCAAATAAATTTAGCAATAAGTCTTCATGCACCTAACGATGAATTAAGATCTGAAATAATGCCTATTAATAAAGCGTATCCATTAAAAGATTTAATAAAAGAAATAAAAAAATATGTAGAAAAGACTAATAGAAGGGTTACATTTGAATACATTTTATTAAAGAATGTAAATGATAAAGAGCAACATGCAAAGGAATTAGCAAAACTCTTAAAAGGAATAAATTGCTATGTAAACTTAATTCCATATAATGAAACAGAAAATATTCAGTATGAGCGTAGTAACATGTTTCAAATTATGAAATTTTATGATATACTAAAAAAAGAGAATGTAAATGTAACAATCAGAAAAGAATTTGGTTCGAAGATTAGTGCAGCATGTGGACAACTTCGAAGCAAGAAGGAGGAAAAATGAAATCCTTTTATTTAACAGACGCAGGAAAAGTAAGAGACCACAATGAAGATAGTGTTATAATTGTAAAAAATGAAAATGATGAATATTTAATGGCTGTAGCTGATGGAATGGGTGGACATTCTGCTGGAGAAGTAGCAAGTTCTATTGCAATAGGATATTTGGGAAAACATTTCCAAGAAACTTTCTTAAGCCCATCAAAAGTTGATGCTGTTGAATGGATAAGAAATAGTGCAAATGAGATTAATTCACTTATTTTTAATCATGAAAAAACACATCCAGAAAGCAAAGGAATGGGAACTACTTTAGTTTTAGCAATTGTAACAGAAGCATATATATTATTTGGAAACATAGGAGATTCTTCAGGATATGTTTTAAAAGAAGATAAACTACATAAGGTTACTTATGATCATACATTAGTCAATTTACTTGTAAGTGCAGGAGAATTAACTAAAGAAGAAGCTAGTGTACATCCAAAAAAGAATGTACTAATGAAAGCATTAGGTGCAAATGATCCAATTGAAGTAGATGTTTTTGATTGTGATATGGAAGTAAGTGAACTATTACTATGTAGTGATGGATTAACAAATATGCTTGATAATTCCCAAATTGAAAAAGTATTATTAAGTGAATTAACAGTAGAAGAAAAAGTTGAAAGATTAATAATGAAAGCAAATAATCGTGGGGGAACAGATAATATTTCAATAGCTTATTTAGTGCGTGAAGAAGGTGAATTTTAGTGATAATAAAGGGGCAAAAAATTAATGAACGTTACGAAGTAGTTCGCAGCATTGGTGAAGGTGGAATGGCTAACGTATATCTAGGATATGATACTATATTAGATAGAAATGTTGCCATAAAAGTACTACGCGGTGACTTATCAGGTGATGAAAAATTTGTAAGAAGATTCCAAAGAGAAGCATTATCAGCATCTAGTTTGTCTCATCCAAATATTGTAGAAATGTATGATGTAGGTGAAGATAATGGAATCTATTACATCGTTATGGAATATGTTGAAGGACAAACATTAAAACAATTATTAAAAAGAAGAGGTAGTCTAACTCTAAGTGAAACAATAGATATAATGTTGCAACTAACAGATGGAATGGCTCATGCTCATGATAGTTATATTATTCATAGAGATTTAAAACCACAAAATATAATGATTCAAGATGATGGACAAATCAAAATCACAGATTTTGGTATAGCAATGGCTCTTAATTCAACACAATTAACACAAACAAACTCTGTTATGGGTTCAGTTCATTACTTACCACCAGAACAAGCAACAGGAAAAGGTTCTACAATTAAGAGTGATATCTATTCAATGGGAATAATTTTCTATGAATTATTAACAGGATCACTTCCATTTAAGGGAGAAAATGCAGTAGAAATAGCTCTTAAACAAATGAAAGAACCACTTCCAAATTTAAGAGATGATAATCCTTCAATACCAATGAGTGTTGAAAATGTTATCTTAAAAGCAACAGCTAAGAATCCTAAAAATAGATATAGTGATTCACGTGCTATGCATGATGACTTATTAACTGTTTTAGATGACGGTAGGATAAATGAAGAAAAGTATCAATACCCTTATCCTGAAAATGAAGAAAACACAAAAATAACAAAGAAAGTTGAAGAAACATCAAAAGAGGATGAAGAGGAACAAGAAGAGGAAATTGCATCAAAAATAGAAGATAAAGAAGATAAGAAAAGTAAAAGAATAATAATTATTTTATCAATAATCTTCGTAGGAATATGTCTAATATTAATAGTGGTTGCACTTCTTATACCAAAACTTACAGCAGTTAAATCAGAAAAAATACCAGATGTTAGTGGTATGACAGTAAGTAAAGCAGAAAAGATACTTACAGATAAAGGATTTGTTGTTGAAAGTAAAATTGAAACAGTCGCAAGTGATACAATTAAGAAAAACAGAATAGTAAAAACTGATCCTGAAAAAGGAAGAGTTGTTAAAACAGGTACAAAAATTACTCTATATAAATCAACAGGTGTAAAAACTTACAAACTTTTAAGCTATATAGAAAAGAATTACAAAGAAAGTGCATCTGAACTTCAAGAATATGGAGTAATAGTAGATATAAACAAGATAGATCCTGATGAATCAACATGTAAATATATTGGAAAAGATGTAATTGTTGAACAATCCTTGGCAGAAGGATCAGAAGTAAAAAGTGGAGATAAAATTACATTTAAAATATTAAACAGTGTTGAGTTCCCAGATTGGTTAGGACAAACTGCTGATACAGTGTCTGAATGGTGTAACAAAAACTGTGTAACATTAACAGTAACTCAACAAGAAACAGCTGATAGTAATTTAATTGATAAAGTAATTTCACAAAATAGACCGAAAGGATCAACTGTAAAAAATAATGACGAAGTAACCATAGTAATAGGTAAGAAATCAACTATAGTAGATGAAAAGCCAAAAGAAAAAGAAGAAGATAAAAAAACTGAAACTGAACCATCAGAAAATAATGGTGAAGATGAAGACCAGTAATAAATAATATAAGTATTTGGGGGAAATATGAAAGGACAAATTATAAAAATTGTAAGAGATTTACATGTGGTTAATTTTAATAATAAAGAGTATAACTGTAAATGCAGAGGAAAAATTAGAAATAATAAAGTAGTTCCACTAGTTGGAGATTACTGCATTTTTGATAAAGATAAATTAATTATTGAAGAAATTTTACCAAGAAAAAATGAATTTCAAAGACCCCCAGTAAGCAATATTGATCAAGCAATAATAGTTGTTAGTATTAAAAAACCTGATTTTTCAGTTAACCTTTTAGATAAGTTTATTATATCTATGGAACTTCATGGAATAAAATCAATAATTTGTTTAACAAAAGAAGATATTTCAACAAAAGAAGAATTAGATGCAGTATATGAAAAATTAAAGTATTATGAGAAAATAGGATATCAAGTTATATCAAATCAAAAACTAGAAAATATTTTAGAAGTACTTCCAAATAAAACTACAGTTTTAACGGGACAAACTGGAGCTGGAAAAAGTACATTACTAAATAAACTAAATCCAAATCTTGATTTAGAAACCGGAGAAATATCAGAAGCATTAGGAAGAGGTAAGCATACTACAAGAGTAGTAAGTTTATTTGAACTAAATAATGGAAAAATACTTGATACTCCTGGCTTTTCAGCTCTGGATTTCTATGAATTTTCTAAAGATGAAATAAAAAATAGCTTTGTAGAATTTAATAATTATGATTGTCCATTTAGAGATTGTTCTCATACAAAAGAGGAAGAATGTAGGGTAAAAGAAAAAGTAAGAGATAAAGAAATACTAGAAGAAAGATATAATGATTATATTAAATTTATAGAAAAGAGATGATTTTATGTTAGTTTCAACTTCATTCTTAAGTTGCGTAAATCCAGCAAAAGATTTAAAAATTCTTAATGAGACAGATACAGATTTTATACATGTAGATGTAATGGATGGAATATTTGTACCAGGACGAACAATGCCATTTAAGGAAGTAAAAAAAATATATAAATATACTTCAAAAAGACTTGATGTTCATCTAATGGTAGAAGAACCATCAAAATTAATTAAGAAATTTGCAAGTCTAAATTGTGAATTTATTTCAATACACGTAGAAAGTGAAAACGTAGAAAACAACCTAAAATTAATAAGAAAATATGCTATTAAAAGTGGTATAGCTATTAATCCAGAAACTGATGTAAAAGAATTAGTACCATACCTTCCACTTGTAGACATGATACTAGTAATGAGTGTTAACCCAGGTCAAGGTGGCCAACCTTTTATACCGAAAACAAAAAATAAATTAAAAGAAATAGAAAAATTATTAGAAGAATACAAAAGTAAAGCAATTATAAGTGTAGATGGTGGAATAACAGATGAAACAAAGAAAAATTGCACACCAGCATCAATATTAGTTGCAGGAAGTTACATTGTTAAAAGTGATAATTTTCAAGAAAGAATAAATAAATTAAGATAAGGGGAATTAGTATGAACGAAAATAGTAATAATAACATACCAACAGCTAGCGCGAATAATGAAACTCAAAAAGAAGCACAGCAAACTGCAGTAAACAATACACAACCACCAGTTCAAAACAACACTGCACCTGCACCTCAAACAGCAACTACACAAACACCATCATCATCTGCTACTACAATTAAAGCTGAAACAACACAACCTGTTGAGCAAAAGAAAGAAGAAACAATAACTCCACCAGAACCAGAAAAAAAAGAAGGCTGCTTTAAATATGCACTAGCATTTATTTTCATGATTCTATTTGCGGGATTTGTAATATTTATTCCTGATGTTACAAAATTTGTTAAGCAAAAGACAGGTGGAAAAAGTAAAACTACTTCAGAAACTAAAGTAGTAGAAGATGGTACATTAACATGTTCAAGAGTAAAAACAACAGATGAAACAGATGTTACTTATAAATTAACTTATTCATTTAAAGATAAAGGATTAACTACATCAAAATATGAAATAACATATGAAAGTTTAAACAGTGATTTTTTAAATAATAAGAAATTAGAATGTGATGAAATTGAAAAAGTATCAAAAGAAACAAATGGAATCGATACAACATGTAGTTATAAAAATGGAATATTAAAAATAACAGAGAATTATACAAATCAAGATATAGATAATTCAAAATTAACTGCTTACACAGAAATAGGTGGAACATATCCTGAATTTGAATATGGACACAATGCTTATGACATAAAGTCTAGCCTTGAAAAGCAAGGATATGACTGTGATGTGAAATCAGGACAAGAGTAACAATGAAAAAAATATTATATATAATATTTAGTTGTATAATGATAGCAGCATCATTGTATTTAAGCATATATTTAAATAAAAAAACATATAAAGCAGAAATTTTTAAATATACCAAGACACTAAACACATCACTTTTTACACCTATTAAGACAGAAATAACGATGGAAAAAGAAGATGAAAATAAAGAAGAAACAAAAGAAGAAAAAGTTTCTGAGCAAGAAATAAAAAAAGTAGAAGAAATACAAAATAATGTCGCAGTAAAAGAAGAAACAAGAGAAGTAAGTACTATAATAGAAGAACAAAAACCACAAGAAGAAATTAAAACAAATAATATTGATAGAGTATATGTCGGTTTAAGATTTTCTGGAAGTATGAGTGCTTATGGTAGTGATTGTTGTGGATCAAATCCAGGAATGACATCAAGCGGATTTGATTTAAAAAAGAGTTTATACTATTCAGATGGAACATATGGAAATTTAAGAGTTTTAGCATCTGACAAAAACTTTCCATTATACTCAGTAATAAAAATAAGTGATCCAAAAGATGGAACTTATATGGCAATTGTTTTAGATAGAGCAGGAAGTGTAATTGGTCTAAATAAAACAAAAAAATTTGACCTTGCAGTTGAAAGTGAAAGTTTTGCAGCAAATAACTATGGTATTCACAGTAATATTGTATTTGAAGTAATTAGAGTAGGACGATAATATTTTCTTGAAAAAAATATAACCAAGTGATATTATACCTATGAAATGAAGAGACATAAAAAACTAGTTTGTCCTTTGGATAACTAGTTTTTATTTAAGAAAGAAGGATTATGATGGTAGATTCAAAAGAACTATTCGATAATACAAAAAAATATTTAAATAAGGAAGTATTAATACAAGGATGGATTAGAAATCATAGAAAACAAAAAGAATTTGGATTTATAGATTTTTCTGATGGAACTTGTTTTAAACACATACAAATAGTATACGATAATACTTTAGATAATTTTAATGAAATAACAAAACTACATATTGGTAGTGCTATTGAAGTAAAAGGAAAAGTAGTTGAAAGCCCAAAAGAAGGACAAGAATTCGAAATAGTATTAAAAGAAGTAAAATTATTAGGAGATTGCCCTGAAGACTATCCAATACAACCTAAAAGACATACGAGAGAATTTTTAAGAGAGCAAGCGTACCTAAGACCAAGAACAAATCTATTTCAAGCAGTTTTTAGAGTTAGAAGTGTAGCAGCAAATGCAATTCACAAATATTTTCAAGATAGAAACTATGTTTATTTTAATGCTCCATTAATTACATCATCAGATGCAGAAGGAGCTGGAGAATTATTTAAAGTAACTAATTTTGATTTAAATAATATTCCAAAAGTAGATGGAAAGATTGATTATAGTAAAGATTTATTTGGAAAGAAAGCTGGTCTCACAGTTTCAGGACAACTTGAAGCTGAATCTTTTGCACTAGCATATAAAAAAGTTTATACATTTGGTCCAACATTTAGAGCTGAAAATTCAAATACAAAAGTGCATGCTAATGAATTTTGGATGATAGAACCAGAAATAGCATTTTGTAACTTAGAAGAAGACATGAGAATAATGGAAGAAATGCTAAAATATGTTGTTAACTATGTATTAGAAAATTGTAAAGATGAAATCGAATTTTTAGATGGATTTGTAGAAAAAGGATTAAAAGAAAAATTAGAGAAATTAGTTAAATCAAAGTTCAATAGAGTTACACATTACGAGGCAATTGAAATACTTCAAAAAGCAGATGTAAAATGGGAATTTGAACCTAAACAAGGTGAAGATATTGCTAAAGAACATGAAAAATATTTAACTGAATATTTTAACGGACCAGTATTTATAACAGATTGGCCAAAAGATATAAAGGCCTTCTATATGAAACAAAATGATGACAATAAAACAGTTGCAGCAGTAGATCTTGAAGTACCAGGAGCTGGAGAAATAATGGGTGGTTCAGAAAGAGAAGCTGACTATAACAAATTAGTAAAAAGAATGAAAGAATTAAAAATGGATCAAAATAGCCTAGAGTGGTATATAAATTTACGCAAATATGGTAGTTGTCCACATGCAGGATTTGGTATGGGATTTGAAAGATTACTTATTTATTTAACAGGAGTAGAAAACATAAGAGATGTAATTCCATATCCAAGAACACCAGGAAATTGTGAATTTTAAAATATTTAAGAAAAGTCAATACTTTTCTTTTTTTTATTAAACATATATAATTATAACGTTGGAGGTTACAAAATGAATGAACAAATAATTAAGCAAATAGCAATTTCCGAGAATATAACAGAACACCAAGTAAAAACAGTACTAGATTTATTAAGTGAAGGAAACACAATCCCTTTTATAGCTCGTTATAGAAAAGAAATGACTAATGCACTAGATGAAGAGCAAATTAGAAAGATAAATGAAGTATATGAATATCAATTAAACTTACAGAATAGAAAAGAAGATGTAATAAGATTAATTGATGAAAAAGGTTTATTAACAGATGAACTAAAAGATAGTATTTTAAAATGTAATAAATTAGTAGAAGTAGAAGATTTATATAGACCATATAAAGAAAAGAAAAAGACAAAAGCAACAGAAGCAATAAAAGCAGGTCTTGAACCATTAGCAAAAATAATTATGTCTTTTCCGACTAGTGGAGATATAGATTCACTATGTAGTAAGTTTTTAAATGAAACAGTTAAAAATACAGAAGAAGCAGTAACAGGTGCAAAATACATTATTGCAGAATGGATTAGTGATAATGCAGGATATAGAAAATGGATAAGGGGATATTTCTATAAGAATGGAGTAATTAATTCAAGTATTAAGAAAAATGCAGAAGATGAAAACAAAATATACGAAATGTACTATGAATACAATGAACCAGTTAAATATATAAAACCACATAGAATTCTTGCACTAAATAGAGGTGAAAAAGAAAAAATTCTGACAGTAAATATAAATGTCAATAAAGATGAGATAATTAGTTATTTAGAAAAGAAATTAATTAAAAATGACAAAAGTTTTGTAGTAAACTATGTAAAAGAAAGTATTGAAGATTCATATAAAAGATTAATTGCTCCATCAGTAGAAAGGGAAATAAGAAGTGATTTAACAGAAAAAGGTGAAGAAGCAGCAATAGATAACTTTGGAAAAAATCTAGAGGCCTTACTATTGACACCACCAATGAAAGAACAAATAGTACTAGCTTTTGACCCAGGATATGTAAATGGATGTAAATTGGCAGTTGTTGATAAAAATGGAAAATATCTTGACAGTACAGTTGTAAAACCATTCTTAAAAGGTCATGAAGAGCAAAATATAAAAATGAGTAAAGAAATAGTTTCACAACTAATAAAAAAATATAATGTAGATATAATAGCTATAGGAAATGGAACTGCATCGCGTGAATCAGAAAAACTATGTGCCGATATGATTAAAGAATACAATTTAAATTGTAAATATGTAATTGTTAGTGAAGCAGGAGCTTCAATATATTCAGCAAGTGATTTAGCAATAAAAGAATTTCCTGATTTAGCAGTTGAAAAAAGAAGTGCTGTAAGTATTGGAAGAAGACTACAAGATCCTCTTTCTGAACTTGTAAAAATACCACCAGAAGGAATTGGAGTAGGATTATATCAACATGATGTGAGTCAAAGTAAGTTAAGTAAAAATCTTGATTTCGTAGTTGAAAAATGTGTAAATAGTGTGGGTGTAAACATAAATACAGCAAGTTCATCATTATTAAAATATGTATCTGGTATTACAAAAAGAACAATTGATAAAATAATTGAATATAGAGAAAAAACAGGTAAGATTAAGAGTAGAGAAGAATTAAAAAAGAAAAAAATTCTTACAGATAAAACTTATGAGCAAGCAATTGGTTTCTTAAGAATAGTAGATGGTGAAAATATATTAGATAGAACAGCAATTCACCCGGAAAGTTATGAAGTAGCTCTTAATCTTTTAAATAAAATTGAGAGCAATCTCGATGAAGTAGGAACTGAAAAACTAATTAGTAAACTTAATGAAGTAAATATAGAAGAAGTGGCAAAAGAACTTAACACAGATACATATACTTTAGAAGACGTAATAGAAAGCTTAAAAAAACCAAATCTAGATCCAAGAGATGAGTATCCACAACCAATATTAAAGAGCGATATTTTAGATATTAAAGATCTAAAAATTGGTATGAAACTACAAGGAACAGTAAGAAATGTTGTCGATTTTGGACTATTTATAGATATTGGACTACATAATGATGGTTTAGCGCATATTTCAAAACTAAGTAAAGAATATATAAAACATCCATCAGATCTTTTCAGTGTAGGAGATATAGTAGACTGCTATGTAGAAGATATATCAATAGAAAAAGAAAAAGTCAGTTTAACATTATTAGAAAATTAATGTTATTTCATTGATTTTTTTCTTTTTTTTTGATTAAATATAATTATAATAGAAAGGAGTATAGGTTATGGAAAAAACAAAGGGGTTAACTGAAAAACAAAATAAGCTTTTTAGATACTATAGACTATTTACAATTTGGGTTGTTTCACTTATATTAGGACTATCAATATGGGCAATAATGATTAATAATATTGAGTGGACTATTTCTGATATAATTTATCCTGTAATAGGATTACTTGTAATTAGTATATCTGGTATGTTTGGAAATGCAAATAACAATTTTCCAATATTTCATATAAGAGGAATAAGGATAACAAAAGAAAGATTAATATCAATCTTAATTGGATTATTCTTCCCAATACTATTTTTGATATATATAATGGTAAATGATGAATCATTTATGGATTATGTCAGTAACATTTCATTACATAATTTCATAACTTTATCAGTATATGCAATTCCAGTATTCCTATTTATCACATTAATTATCTATTTTGGTTATTTAATAGTAGCTCCAAGAACAAAAAGAAAAAATGTGCCTCAATATAAAGAAGAAATTGAAGCAAGTTTAGATTCACATAAGAAAACAGCTATTAATGTAGTTTTTTTACTAAGTTTTATTTCAATTTGGACAAAAATTTCCTTAGTTGATACATGGACATTTAGTAGTATTATTGTTGAATTACTAGTTGTTATAGCTATACTTACAATAAGAATTGTTGCTAATAGAGATAATAAACTTCCGTGGAATTATAGACAAGGAAAAATACTAGATAAAATATTCTTTATCTCATTAGCTATACCATATTTATTAGTAGTATTATATTATTTATTTAGTTCTAACTTTAGATTAGTGATTTCAACAATAGAAATAAAAACAATAATTTCTACATTAGTTTATTTACTACCTTTATTTGTATTTGGAGCTGCAACAATTGAAGCAGTAATAAAATTCCAAGACAAATGTAAAAATGGTAATAAATCAGAAGTGAAAATAACAAAAAAAATGGCTAAAAGAAATGAAAATATATTATATTCATTAGTTTTAACTGCCATATTTATAATGCTATTGTTTATATATATCATAACTAGAATACTAACTGATATTAACATGGAAATATTATTACAAATTTGGACAATGTTAATACCACTAAGTGTAATTATATATATAGTACTTTATTATTCAGTGAAAGATATAAATAGATAACTATCGCAAGATAGTTATTTTTATTGACATAAATTATTTGTTAAGATAAGATTAAAATGTTGGAGGAGTTATGAAAAAATTTAAAATTGATCCTAAAGATATAAAACAATTATTAGAATGGGAAGAAGCAAGTGGCTGCATTGCAACTGATAAAATAGTAGTTGAGGGATTTAAAGTAGGTTATATGTATAGAGAAAAACCTAACCCAAATTATCCAGATAGTGGTTGGAGATTCTTTCAAGGAGAAGAATCAGATGAATATGTAAGTGATATAAAAAATTCAGGAATATATGATTTAAATACTATTTGTAATTATGATCCGTCAATAATTCCATTATTAAAATCGCCATATGGTACTTGCTATTATAGAGATAAAATGGGAACATTTAGAGGAGAAAAATTAAAGTAGCATGAAATATAGTATAGAAGAATTAAAGTCTATAATAAAAGAGTTAATGAGTGAAAAAAGGTATAATCATAGTGTAATGGTTATGGAAGAAGCAGGGAAGTATGTTGAAAAGTACAAAAAAGGTGATTCTAGTTTTTATGAGAAAACAATTAGAGCAGCCTTAATGCACGATATAGCTAAAGAAATGTCTGAAAAAGAGATAGAAGAGTATATCAAAGATAACAATATAAAATTAGATATTTCAAATTCTATAAATAAGCCATTAATTCATGGAATAATAGGAGCAGATAAGTGTACCAAACTATATGACTTTGATGAAGAGATGGGGCAATCAATTAGATGGCATACAACTGGAAGTACAAACATGAGTTTAATGGATAAAATTGTTTTTCTAGCAGATAAAACAGGAAGAACCAATTTATCCCCAAAATTGGTAGAAATAAGAAATAAAGCATTTGAAAATTTGGACGAAGGAATATATTTATATATTAATAACAATATGGAAAAATTAAAAACAAAAGGTATTCCAATTAATCCTATATCTATAGATGTTCAAAAGTATTTTTATGATAAAATTAAGAAAATTTGAAAAAAAGGTTGACAATGATAAGCTTTTTGGTATAATTATTATTGTCTACTTGATTTGCGGATGTAGTTTAATGGTAGAACCTCAGCCTTCCAAGCTGACTACGTGGGTTCGATTCCCATCATCCGCTCCAAATGATATACAGGGCTTATCAATTTGATAAGTTCTTTTTTTTTACCCACGTAGTCAGTTTAGAAAGGCCTCAGAAAAAAGAGAAAAACTTAATAGCAAAAAATTGAGTAAAGACTCCTATGTTATAAAAAATGTAAAAAAGGGATTTTTTATGAATAATACATATGAAAGGAGTCAATATATGAAAAAAATACAAGATGGTTATCAAAATGAGTTTTATTTTGTTATAGAGTTTAATAATAAAAAAATAAAAGAACTTAATCCATTACAAAAAGAATTAATAGAAGATTTATTTCCAAATTTTAATGAAAATTTAATAATAAAATCTTGGAGAAATAAAAATTCATATGAAAAGGGAGATATCTTTATGAAAATTAATAATACAATTAAAACAATTAGTATAAAAAAAGAAAGTAGAAACTCTGTACATGTAGAAAGATTAGATTCATTAAAAAAATTCTTAAGAGAATTAGGAATAAAAAATAAAGTTCTTGAATATTATGAAAACTTCCATTATGGAATTGATAAAGATAATTCTAATAAAGTTTTATCTGCAAAAGAATATAAAGCGAAATACAAAACTGAAATTGAAATTATTAATAAAAACTTATTAACAATTAACATTGAAAAAATAATAGATAGATTTATATTAAGTGGAAAATTTGCAAAAAATAAAGTAGATGCAATTGTCTATGGAACTCCCAATGATTTTTTATGGATTAACAAAGAAGATATAACTAAAATAATTAAAAGTAATTTAAATAATATTTCAAATGGAATACACATAAGCTGTCTTTTTATTCAACCATTGAATAGATGCCTAAATAACAACACAAAGTATTTAAAATATAGAGATTATATTCAAGTAAAATGGTATTCTTTATTTGATGATATAATAAAGTATAAAAATAATAAATTAAAATTTTAAAAAAAGAAGATAATGAATAAAATACATTATCTTCTTTTAATTTCTGACTTTATCATACTTATAAAATCTTCTATACTTACTGAAATAGTTTGACTACTTCCATACATTTTGAAACTTACTAAATTATTATCTCTCTCTTTATCTCCAAGTATTAATGTACATGGATTTTTCATAATATTACTTTCTCTTACTTTTTTGTTCATTTGTTCTTTAGAATCATCATAACTAACTCTTATTTCTTCATCTGCTAATAACTCTAAAACTTTTTTACAATATTCATCATGGTACTTTATATTAACAGGAATAATATTTACTTGAACAGGTGAAAGCCAAATAGGAAGTACGCCTTTAAATTGTTCTAATAATAGAACAAGGAATCTTTCATAAGAACCTAATACAGCTCTATGAACCATTACTGGAGTTTCTTTTTCACCATTCTCATTAATATAGAATAAACCAAATCTTTTTGGAGTTGCAAAATCAACTTGAACAGTTGGGATTTGTATTTCTCTACCAAGAGCATCCTTAAACATAAAATCAAGTTTCGGACCATACAAAGCCGCTTCTCCCTCACATCTTTTAGCATCTAGACATAGTTCATCAGATATTTCTTGTAATAGTTTCTCACATAATTCCCAATCATCTAAATCACCAATATATTTTTCAGGATGATCATAATCTCTAACTGAAAGCGAAACCCAGTGATTATTCCATAGACCCATATTAGAATAAAATTCCTCTATTAGTTTACAAATATTTATTATTTCTTGCTTTACTTGCTCACGAGTACAGAATATATGACCATCTTCAACAGTAAAAGCGTAAGTACGAGATAATCCATTTGAAACAGCACCTTGTAGTTCAGCCCTGTATTGTTTATCAGATTCCATATATCTTATCGGCAAATCTTTATAACTTCTTATTTTGGAAGCATATATTTGAGTATGATGAGGACATTGAACAGGTTTTAAAGCAAACTCATGCCCTTTAGGAGATGAAACTCTAAAAAGTTCATCATTAAATTTCTTGGCATGTCCAGAAGTTTCAAATAAAGAAATATCAGCAAGAGAAGGGCAGCTAACTTTTTCAAATCCATATTTCTTACAGATTCTTTCCATTTCCTTTTTTAATTCATCAATTACAATAGTACCTCTAGGAGTATATAATGGAAGTCCTGGACCAACATAATCAGAAAAACAAAATAAATCTAAATCTTGACCAATCTTCCTATGATCTCTAGATTTTGCTTCTTCTAAAAATTCTTCATAATCATCTAATTCTTTCTGACTATAAAAAGATTTTCCAGAAATTCTATTAATCATTTCATTATTAATAATACCTTCATAATATACACCACTTATTCTTAAAAGTTTTACAAAGATATTATTGTCAATTTCCTTCATTTTCTCTACGATTTTTGGAAAATCATTTTCACTTACTTTATCACTAGTTTTAAATTCATAATAAAATTCATCGTCATTAATAATTAGTTTATCTAAACTAATATTTGAATACATATTATTAATAACTTTTTTTAATATTCTTGCACATTTTTCATTCATATTATAACCTTCTTTCTTTTTACTTTTGATAGGGAAGAACTAAATAATATATCGTCTCGGTTTCTATTTCATTCATAATATCATCTCCTAAAAAAAAGAATGATACCTATTTAGGAGTCTAAATAGACGGTACCATCCTTTATTTATCTTAATTTATTTAACCGATATAATCGGGCAACATCTTTCGAGTGCAACTAATAGGTAGTAATTATTAAGTTTATTATTATCTTCCACCAACCGATAATTCTCTATGAATAAATAATTAATAATCATGTCCTATATCATAGTTATTAAAAAAGTCTATTACATGATTGTAATAGACTTATATAGCTATATTTTTATCAAAGACTAAAACAATCAATAAGACAATTGACTTAATTTTGTAGTATAAGTTGTTGTGGTTAATTGATTTTTTAGCATTCTTATTCTCCCTTTCAAAAGTAACTTAATAATACCACCAAACAAAGAAAAAGTCAATTTAGTAAAAAAAAGACAACCATAATAGGTTATCTTGTAAGTTTATATGTATTTACTATATCCTGAAATTCAGTACTTGAATCTGCATTAATAGCTATATAATGAAGTGCTCCGTTTTCATCTTGAAAACACCAAGTAGTCATATAAGATGAAAGAGAAGATAAATAAGCCTGTTGTTTTACTGCTTTATAATTACCAACATTAACTATTTCATAACTTACGTTATCTGCTCCATAACTTTGTATACGAGACTTAATACTATCTGCATATTGTGCCACAGTATAACCAGAATTTTTCATTGCATACATAGTAAGAATATTAGAAGTATTGCCATATATATATTGAAGCGTAGATTCATTACTACTACTACTATAAAAAGTCCAATCTTTTGAAACTGTTAAATATCCATAATCATCATTCCCGATAGTTTGGTAATTAATATTAGAACCATTTTCATAGTAATCTTTTAATCCAGAATTGTCACCATCGCCACTACTAGAAGTATTAGAACCATACATTACAGCTAGAATAATTACTACAGTAAGAACAAGAATTAATATTAAATTCAATACACAAGAAATTATTCCTAAAATAAAGCCTGATGAAGTATTATTTGTTTTCTTCTTATATGAACTTCCTAAACATATAGCAACTATAGCACAAGGAAAAATGAAAAAACCTAAAATACCAAAAATAAGTGATTTCTTGTTTAAATCTTCATAGGATTCTTGCTTTACATCCGTAATTAAGTTGACAGGGGGATTTTGGTTATAACTATTATTATAAGTATTATGATTATTATATGAGCTTTCCTCAGAATTGGTTGAAGAAGATTGCTCAAAATTGTTAGTAACGTTTTTTTCTTCAGTTGAGTTAGTCGTTTCTATATTTTTTTCTTCATTTAATACTTCAACCTCAGATTTCTCATTATCGTTTTCTTTTTTTTCTACATCTTTATCTTTTTTTGACTCACTAATTTTATTCCCACAATAAGGGCAAAAAGAAGTGTTCTCTTCAATTTTACTACCACATTTACTACAAAACATTTTAAAGACCTCCTATGTTAACATTATATCTAATTTGTAAAAAAAAGTATAGCCAAAAATGTAATAATATGTTATAATCTAATAGCTTATGAAAAAGAGGTGTACTTATGAAAAAAAGAAATGTTGCAATTATAGCACACGTAGATCATGGAAAGACAACCCTTGTAGATGAAATATTAAAATCATCAGGAATGTTCCGTGATAATGAAGATATGTCAAATGTTTCAATGGATTCTAACCAATTAGAAAAAGAAAGAGGAATAACAATACTTGCTAAAACTACAGCTTTAGATTATAACGACTATCGTATTAATATTCTTGACACACCAGGACATGCTGATTTTGGTGGAGAAGTTGAAAGAATAATGAATATGGTTGATGGAGCAATATTAGTTGTAGATGCTTATGAAGGTCCAATGCCACAAACAAGATTTGTTTTAAAGAAAGCTTTTGAAGCAGGAGTAAAACCAATTGTTGTAATAAATAAAGTTGATAAACCAAGTGCTAGATGTGGAAAAGTGTTAGATGAAATATTAGATTTATTTATTGAATTAGGAGCTGATGAAGAACAATTAGATTTTAAAGTAGTGTATGCAAGTGCTTTAAATGGAACATGCTCATTATCTGAAGATCTTTCTACTCAAACAGAAGGATTTACAGAGTTACTAGATTTAATAATTGAAGAAATACCAGCACCTTCAGGAAGTAGTGATGAAGAACTTCAATTACAACCAGCACTATTAGATTACAATGAGTTTGTTGGAAGAATTGGAATTGGTAGAATAGCAAATGGTAAAATAAAAGTTGGACAAATGGTATCTTGCTGTAGATTAGATGGAACAGTTAAACAATTTAGAATTCAAAAGTTATTTGGTTATTACGGATATAAAAGAATAGAAGTAGAAGAAGCGGAAGCTGGAGATATAGTAGCAGTAGCAGGGTTAAGTGATATTTCTGTAGGAGAAACCTTATGCAATGTTGGTGCTGAAAAGCCTTTAGAACCACTTCACATAGACGAACCAACTCTTCAAATGACTTTTGGTACAAATACAAGTCCACTAGTTGGAAAAGATGGAAAAATAGTAACTGCTAGAAAAATAGAAGAAAGATTATTCAGAGAAACACAAAAAGATGTCAGCCTAAAAGTTGAACCATATACAAATGAATCATTCTTAGTTTCTGGACGTGGAGAATTACATTTGGGAATCCTAATTGAAAATATGCGTCGTGAGGGATTTGAACTTGAAGTTAGTAAACCACAAGTTATATTAAAAGAAGAAAATGGTGTAAAAATGGAGCCATATGAGGAATTGCAAATAGATTGCCCTGAAGATGTAGTTGGAAGTGTAATTGAACAACTTGGTCTACGTGGAGCAAACATGGAAAATATGACTAACTTTGAAAGTCAAGTAAGACTAATTTATACAATACCATCACGTGGGTTAATTGGATTTTCAACTGATTTTATGACATTAACTCGTGGATATGGAATTATGAGTCATACTTTCAAAGAATATAGACCAATGACAAGTTTAAATGTTGGAGAGAGAAAACTTGGTGTACTAGTTTCAATGGAAAACGGAGCAGCAACAGCATACTCAATTGGAGGACTTGAAGATCGTGGTATTATGTTTATTGAACCAGGAACTGAAGTATATGAAGGTATGATTGTTGGAGAATGTAATAGAGATAATGATTTAGCAATAAATGTAGTAAAAGGAAAAAATCTAAGTAATGTAAGAGCATCAGGAAGTGATCACACAGTAGTATTAAAAAGGCCTAGACCAATAACACTAGAATATGCATTAGATTATATTAATTCAGATGAATTAGTTGAAGTTACTCCTAACTACATAAGACTACGTAAAAGAATACTAAATACTGAGGAAAGAAAAAAATTTGATTCAAGAAAAAATAACTAATTTAGTTGTTTTTTTTTAAATATTTAATTATAATGTAGATAAGGATAGGGTGATTATATGTCGAAAAAGAAAAAAGCACAAGAAGAACTAATGAAAACCCATGTACTTAATCTTAATGAAATAAGAGATGCTGAAAAAAAAGATAGAAGAGAAAGAAGAAGAAAAATTCCTAAAGTATTTGTAATAATAGGGTTAGTTTTAATTATCGTAGGCATATCTATCTCTTCATTATTAGCATATTTTAATGCAAAAAAAAGAAACTATGTTCCATATGAAAAAGATAAATCAAAATTAACATGCATTTCAAATTTAAAATCAACATATTACAAGGTAGATATACATACAGAGACTTTCTATACATTTGAAGACAATAAATTAAAAGAATCAATATCAAAAGTAACATCAAAACCAAATGGAGAAGTTAATTATTTAGAAACACTAAAAAAAGATTTAAATACTAATTCTACATATATGACTGATACATATGAAAATCCTAAAAATGGTATTTCATATAGAGTAAAATTATTAAGTAAAACAGAATTATATTTAGAATTCACAATAGAATATGAATATTTTAAGGATACAACTAAACAAGCTGTGCCTAATGATTTTAGTAAAGTTCCGCTTCTTACAAATAAAGATACATATAATGATGTAAAAGAAAAAGCTGAAGCAAAGGGAGCTTTATGCAATTAAAAAAATAGCTACATAATTATGCAGCTATTTTATTTTGTTTATTTAGAGTTCTAATTTCTCTTGCTGTTAATCTTACTTTTGTTCCATCTTGAAGTCTTACTACTTGTAAGTTAAGTTTTCTAGCTCTATTAGAAGTATTTAAAGCATGTGAACGATCTCTTCCTTTTAAAGGTTTTCTATTAGTTACTTTTATTGCCATAATATTCCCTCCTTGTTAATTACATCTGCTTTATAACTTTACCATAAAAACTGCTTAAAGTCAAATATTTTCTTTATTTTATTGGTATTATATAAGCAAAATGCTAATTATTCATTTTATGCTTTAAGAAAAGTAATCTTAATGATATAATTATAAAAGGAGGTAGTTATGGCAAATAATATCAGAATTAAAAGATTAAATCATGCATTTATGGAAGAAATAAGTAAGATTTTAATGGAAGAAGTTAGAAATGAAGATTTTAAATTCGTAACTATTACAGATTGTGATATAACAAATGATTTAAGCTATGCTAAAGTTTATTTTACTGTCTTAGATAGTGAAAGAAAAGAACTAGTTTTAAGAGAATTAAATAATAGTAGCTCATTTATTAGAGGAAAACTTAGTGAAAGAATAGAAATAAGACACACACCAGAATTAAAGTTTATATATGATGAATCAATTGAGTATGGAGAAAAAATGGATAAGATTTTAGATAATTTAAAATAGGTGGTGAATATAATGATTGATGCTCACGATACTAAAGTTAACTACATACAATATGGTAGTGGAAAAGATGTAGTTTTATTACATGGGTGGGGACAAAATATTGAAATGATGAAACCAATTGGGGACAATCTTTCAGATAAATTTAAAATAACAATAATAGACTTACCAGGATTTGGAGCAAGTCCAGAACCTCCTTTTCCATGGACTTTAGACGATTATATGATAATGCTTGAAGAATTGATTGAAAAATTAAAAATAAAGAAACCAATTATAATAGGGCATTCATTTGGTGGAAGGCTTACTATAAGATATAGTAGCGAAAATCCTGTTGAGAAAATAGTATTATTTGGAAGCCCTGTGACATTGGAAAAAAGTCCTAAAGATCTAAAAACAAGATTTTTAAAAAAAATGAAGACACTTCCAGGAATGAATAGAATTGGTGAATATATGAAAAAATATATTGGTTCGAGAGATTATAAAGCAGCTTCACCCACAATGAGGCAAGTGCTAGTAAATACTGTTAATTTAGATTTAACAGAAAATATAAAAAAAATAAAATGTCCAACACTAGCAATTTGGGGAGATAATGATTTAGAAGCAAGAATTGAAGATGCAAGGTTAATGGAGAAAACAATGTTAGATTGTGGTTTAATAGTTCTTCATGGAACACATTACGCATATTTAGAAAATTTAAATCAAGTAATAGGAATATTAAAAGAATTTTTATAGGAGTGAATTATGTTTATTTTATTGTCAATTATAGTAGTAATGCTATTACTACTTAAGAGTAAAAAAAGTCTGCATATGCTGCAGCAAAATTTATATAATGAAAACAACAGATATATAAAATGGAATATTAGAAATATTTCGCAATTTTTAAATTTGGAAATAATTATAGTTATTTTATCATTTATTGCTTTATTTGTAATGTACGATATGAAGTTTTATAGTCTAATTATTAAAATAGCAATTTGCATTATTTATCTAGTAAGAATATTCACTTTAAGAAACAGTATGAAGAAAGAAAAAACAAAGAAACCATTAGTTTATACTAAAAGAATTAAAAGACTAATATTTACAACAACAATATTATATTTAGTGATTTTTGCATTAATGTTTCTTAACAGATATGAAGAAAAGACAATGTGGTTATTAGTATGTATATTAGTAGTTTCGACATATTTAAATGCTCTAGTCATATTTATTGCAAACATAATTAACAAACCGGTTGAAAAACTTGTTTATAATTACTATAAAACCAAAGCTCAAAATAAACTTAAGAGTATGTCAAATTTAAAAATAATTGGTATTACAGGAAGTTATGGAAAAACAAGTAGTAAGAATATTTTAAGTGATATTTTAAATATTAAATATAATGCACTTCCAACACCAAGAAATTTAAATACATATAATGGTTTAATAATGACAGTAAACAATAATATGGATAAGTTTACTGAAATATTTATAGCAGAAATGGGGGCTTATGTTAAAGGAGAAATAAAAGGTCTTTGCAAACTTGTAAAACCACAATATGGTATATTAACAAGAATAGGTACAGCACACTTAGAAAGCTTTGGCAGTGAACAAAATATAGTAGATGGAAAATTTGAGCTTATTGAATCACTTCCAAGTGATGGAGTAGGTGTTCTTAACAAAGATGATCCAAAACAAGTAAGTTATAACTTAAAAAATGATTGCAAAATATTATGGATAGGTATTGATGAAGAAGATGTAGATGTAAGAGCAACAAATATAAAGTGTTCTTATAAAGGAACAACCTTTGATGTAATACTAAAAAATGATGATAAAAAGTATAAATTTGAAACAAAATTACTAGGAAATCATAATGTATACAATATTCTAGCTGGTATAGCTTTAGGACTATATTTTGGAATAGATATGGATGATTTACAATCTGCAGTAAAAGGTGTTAAGCAGGTTGAACACAGATTGGAGTTAAAGAAACTAGGAAATTTCTACATGATAGATGATGCCTATAATTCAAATCCAACGGGTGCCGCAAGTGCTTTGAATGTATTATCAATGATGCCAGGAGTAAAAATTGTAGTTACTCCAGGAATGATAGAATTAGGTAAAAAAGAGGATGAATACAATGAAATCTTTGGTGAACAAATAGCAGATGTAGCAGATTACGTAGTGCTAGTAGGTGAAGAAAAAACTAAACCTATATTACAGGGGATAAAGAGTAAAAATTTTGATTTAGATAAAGTTGTGGTATATAATGATGTTAGGGAAGCATATAAATTTATAAATACAATATCAAGTAATACAAAAGAAGAAGTTTATGCATTATTTGAAAACGACTTACCTGATACTTATAACGAAAAATAGGGAGGATTTAAATGAAAATTAAAGTAGGAGTCATATTTGGTGGAGAATCTACTGAACATGAAGTAAGTATTATTACAGCTATTCAAGCTATGAATAAAATGAATGAAGAAAAATATGAAATTATACCAATTTATATTGCAAAAGATAGAGAATGGTATACTGGTGGATTATTAAAGGATATAGATTCTTATCAAGATATAGAATTAATAAAGAAGTATGCAACAAATGTTGTATTAATAGAAAAAGACAATAGATTTATTCTAGAAAAGAAAAAAGGATTATTTAAGAAAGAAGTTTCTGAAATAGATATTTGTTTCCCAATAGTTCATGGAACAAATGTTGAAGATGGAGTTCTTCAAGGTTACTTACAAACAATAGGAGTACCTTACGTTGGACCAAATACATATGCAGCAGCTGTTGGACAAGACAAAGTATACATGAAAGCAATATTTGAAAAAGAAGATTTGCCAATTACAAAGTATGTTTGGTTTTATGACTCAGATTACAAAAATGATAGTGAAGCAGTATTTAAAAAGATATCAAAACTAAGCTATCCATTAATAGTAAAGCCAGCAACAACTGGTAGTAGTATAGGAATTAGTGTATGTGAAGATGAAGAAACTCTAAAAGATGGAATTGAAGATGCAATTAATTACGATTCTAAAATAATTATAGAAGAGAAAGTTGAAAATCTTAAAGAAGTTAATATCAGTGTCTTAGGAAATTATGATCATCAAAAATTAAGTATAATAGAAGAAGTTATTTCAAAAGATAAATTTTTAACATATGCAGACAAATATATTGGAAATGGAAAATCAAAAGGAAAAATAGGTGCTAAAAATGTTCCATCAGTAAAAGGATCAAAAGGTATGCTTTCTGCTACAAGAAAAATACCTGCAGAGTTATCGGATAAGGAAAAAGCTGAAGTTGAAAAAGTTGCAACAGAAGCATTCAAAGCATTGGGAAGTAGTGGATGCTGTAGAATAGATTTCTTAATTGATGACAAGAAGAATAAAGTATATATAAATGAAATAAACTCAATTCCAGGTAGTTTAGCATTTTATTTATGGGAACCAATTGGAAAAGATTATACTGAATTATTAGAAGATATGATAAATATTGGTGTAAAAGATTATAAAAAGAGAAGTAGTAAAACTTATACTTTTGACACAAATATTCTTGAGGGATTTGCAAATAATAGTTTAAAAGGTGGAAAAGGAAAGTTGAAATAGTTTTCCACTTTTTCTGTTTATAAAAATATAGGAGTAAATAAATGAAGAAAATAAGTAGTAATAGTCTAAAAAAATACTATTTAATATTCATGATGTATGCAGTTATTGGATGGATATATGAAGTTTTTTTAGAGGTAGTAGTATACAAATGGGGGTTTACTAATAGAGGTGTTTTGTTCGGGCCTTATTGCCCAGTATATGGAGTAGGTGCATTATTATTCATATTTATGATTTATCCATTAATAAAAGATAAATCATTAGTAAAAAAAATAATTATGATACCAGTTATATTTATTCTTTGCACATTGGTTGCAACAACAGTAGAATTAATTACATCATATATATGTGAACTATTTATGGGAAGCTGGCCTTGGCAAACATATGCAGATTATAAATATAATTTTCAAGCAAGAATTGCCTTATCTCCATCAATAAGATTTGGTATAGGAGGAGTTGTTTTCTTATACATATTTGAACCAATTTTTGAAAAATTAGTTAATAAACTATCAAAGAAAAATTTAAATAGAGTATTCTTCACTGTGTTAACAATATTTATAATTGACTTTATTTGGCTTATAATAAAGAAATTTATATAAAAAAGATTAATTATAATCTTTTTTTTATGACTTTAAACTCTTTAAAATTTTAATAAAGAATAGTAAGCAATTACCTTAATTTTTTTAATAATTACCGCTGCATAAGGAAAAAAATTATAAAAGATGAACAATTAGATCGGAAGAGCACACGTCTGAACTCCAGTCA
>ERZ842401.961-NODE-961-length-42752-cov-14.717474_pt1 | contig 42752 bp, 39 predicted proteins | sample MGYA00521270_ERZ842401 | MGnify/ENA primary metagenome ERZ842401 (study PRJEB31892, sample SAMEA3878208) | bioreactor metagenome | biome: Moose rumen | place: Sweden | collected 2011-10 | study: EMG produced TPA metagenomics assembly of the PRJEB12797 data set... | reverse complement strand
TTGAGTATTCCCTGTCCCGCCATCGGGGCGATAAGATGAACTTCAAGGCTGTTTCGGTAAGATGATTATGGAGAAATGAAGCCAGAAGTCAGCCTTTGGTATCCATACGATAATGGTGCACACCGCACAGCTTTTGAGAAATTTCTGAATGGGGCAAGCTCGTTCAGACAGGCCGTTTCCTTCAGGCAGGCGAATGGGACAGAGTTTGTACTTTTAGGCAATTCGCTATATAATATACCTATATATGAGCAAGGAGGACGGCCGTCGTGTTAAAGTATGAGGCAATCGCCAGAAAACTTAGAAAGGATATCCAGCAGGGCAGATATACACCCGGTGAACAGCTGGCTCTGGAAAAGGAAATGTGCCAGCAGTATGGCGTAAGCCGCATTACCATCAAGAGGGCTGTGGATGAACTGGTCAAACAGGGGCTGGTTGTCAAGCGCCGTGGTTCGGGAACCTTCGTCAAATCCCTCAAGGATGAGGACGTGAAGGAACTGAGCATGGCGAATCAGTTTTCCGGTTTTGCGGCAACTTTCAAGGGGCGAAAGGTCGCTTCCAAAATCTTAAAATTTGAGATTATTCATCCTGCCACTGAGGTGGCAGCCAAGTTGCAGCTGACGACAGATGATTTTGTCTATGATATTGTCCGGGTAAGAATTCTGGATGAGCAGCCTGTCGTAATTGAATATACGCAGATGCCGATTCAGCTCATAACGGGGCTCAAGCGACAGACGCTGGAGAATTCGATATACGGCTACATTGAAGGTGAACTGGGATATAAAATCCAGTCGGCGCATCGTACGGTTCGGGCTGTGATGCCTACGCCTTTGGAACGCGAACAGCTCCAGATAGAAGGGCAGATTCCCCTGCTGGAAGTGACGCAAGTTGCTTTTTTGGACGATGGACGTCCCTTTGAATATTCGATTGCCCACCATCGTGGTGACCGCAGCAATTTCCGTTCGGTCAGCATTCGTTGAAAGTATTTGGGAAAATGGAGTGATGTTTTTAATGTTAAAACCCATGCTGTTAAAGGCACCGCTGAAGGATTATCTCTGGGGCGGCAGCCGTTTGAAAAATGAGTATGGTAAGGCTTCTGATTTGGATATAGTGGCGGAAAGCTGGGAGCTTTCCTGCCATGAAGCCGGGCTCAGCATAGTGGACAGCGGCGAAGCCAAAGGCCGTACGCTGGCTGATGTTTTGTCCGGCGCAGGCAAGGCTATGCTCGGCACGAAAGCACAGTCTATGGATTATTTTCCTCTGCTGATTAAATTTATTGATGCCAAAGGTGAGCTGTCCGTGCAGGTGCATCCCGATGATGAATATGCTCTGCGAGAGGAAGGCGAGCAGGGCAAGACGGAAATGTGGTATGTGGTGGATGCTGAACTCGGTGCCAGCCTTATCTATGGCTTTCAGCAGGAAATCAGCAAAGAAGAATTTCAGCGGCGTATTGAGGATAACACGCTGCTTGAAGTCTGCAACAAGGTGCCGGTGAAAAAAGGCGATGTGTTCTTCATCAAGGCAGGCACCTTGCATGCCATTGGCAGCGGCATTTTGATTTATGAGGTACAGCAAAGCTCCAATCTGACCTATCGTGTCTATGACTATGGCCGCGTGGGCAAGGATGGCAAGCCGCGGCAGCTGCATATTGACCGGGCTTTGGCTGTGACCAGGCTGGAAGTGCCCGAAGCTGCGGCAGAAAAAATGGTTGATATAGACCTGTTCCCCGCTATGGATATAAAGCTTTTGGCACAGTGTAAGTATTTTAAGGTATATCATGGAGCTTTGCATGGAAATAGTGCCATGCACGCCGGAGAGGATTCCTTCCATTGTCTGACCGTGCTGGATGGAGCCTTGAAGCTGACAGGCAATGAGGAAAGCCTTACCATTGATAAGGGCAGGACAGTGTTTGTTCCGGCAGGACTGGGCACTTATCAGCTGCAGGGGCAGGCAGAATTTATTTTGAGTAAAGTGTGAAAGCAAACGGATTATCAGTTATAAGATATACAAAGACGCTCTCCCTGCCGGGAATGACTTTCTTTCGTTTAGGTAAGTTATCCCCGGCAGGGAGGTTTTTTGTATGCTGTAAATTTTTTTGTTTTACGTTTGGTAAAGGCGTTATGTTATAATAATAAATAATCTTTACAATCAGAGGTATGGAAAGTGAAATTTGGCGAGTTTATGGCCAGTCTGCAAAAAGACGGACTAAAGCATGTCTATTTACTGGCTGGCGAAGAACATTATTATATAGATAAAGCCCGTGAAAGTATTTTGGGGCGGCTGTTTACCAGCCCGCAGGAACAGGCTGATGCGGTGCAGAAGCTGACGGGAGCTATTGATACGGATGACCTGACGGGGCTTATCGAAACAGCACCTTTTTTTTCTAGTAAAAATGTGCTGATCTTGCAGGATACCAGCCTGTTTAAGGAGAAAAAAGATGAAGGTGAGAATAAGAAATCTGCCAAGGACAAAAAACTGGAGCGGTTGTTTACAACCTTAGCGGATATGCCGGAGTACAGCTATGTTATCTTTTTGCAGAGTGACAAGGCTGATAAACGGCGCAAGATTTACAAGGTCATCGAAAAATACGGGGCAGTGCTGGAGGCCGAGGCCATCAGGGCATGGAATATAAATGACTGGCTGCAGGGCAAGCTGCAATCACTGAATAAAGATATGGACAGGGAGGCGATGGCGTATTTTAGCGGCGTCGTCAGCACAATGAAGACTATATCCTTGGAATTTCTGGACAAGGAGTTTGATAAGCTCAACCTGTTCACCAGTGACAGGCGGATAACGCAGGAAATGCTTACCAAGGTTTTTGCCGGGCTGCCTGAGGTATCGGCCTTTGCCTTGCTGGACGCTATCAGCGAGAGAAAAACCAAAAAGGCTTTACAGCTTTTGCGGCGGCAACTTAATGATGGTACATATTTTACCATGATACTGGCCTTGCTCACACGTCATGTGCGGCAGCTGTGGCAGGCGCGTGTCCTGCAGGAGCAGGGAATACGGGGCAAGGCTTTGGCTAAGCCCCTGGAGCTTAATCCCTTTATTGCGGAGAAGCTGGGACGGGCAGCGATGCAGTTTCCGTCAGCTGTGCTGAAACGCAATATGCTGGAACTGATAGATGCAGATTATCTTTTAAAAACAGGACAGGCAGGAGAGGAAGTTCTGGAACATGTAGTGATAGACCTATGCCGTGGGACAGCGTAGGTAAAGGGGAGTATATTTATGGCTGAAAAGCAGGGAAATCAGCTAAAGCGCAAGGTTATGCTGACAGGGGCAAGACCTTTTTGGCATAATCAGCTGGCGCGTTTGTTTGTTAAGGAAAATTGGGAGTTTTTTAGTGCAACGGGCTCATTGGAGCAGACCAGAGAGACTTTGCGCATCCATAATATTCCTTTGCTTATTTATGTATGGCCGGCAGAACGGCTGGCTGCAGAACGCATTGACGCTTTGCAGCGGCTGGCCGATATTTTGGCGCTGGCCTATGAATATGAGGTGGAGTCTGTCTATTTCATCTCCACTGCCGCTGCCGTGAAAGGCGAGGCGGCAGAGCGTGCTGCCGATGGTATGGCGCTGGTAGCCGAAAAGGCGGTTAAGGCATGGTCGGAATGGGCTGTTGTGCCTGTGACCATTCTGCGCCTGCCGGAAGTTTACGGTCCGGACAGCAGCCCTAAGGACGGACTGGTGGCTCGTACCTTGTATGCAAGTATCAAAAAAGAAATTTTACCCCGCATGGACGATGAAACTACGCCTCGGGATTTTTTGTATTCAGCTGATGCTGTGTACGGCATTTATCGGGCGGTGGCTCGCGGCTGTCAGGGCGAGGAACTTAATCTGGGTACTGGCGTGGGCCTGACAGCAGGTGCCTTTGCGTCATGGATAAAAGAAGTGACAGATTTGCCGGGCATCTACGACGGGGCGCATAATTTTAAGTCTTTTCCCTATGTGCAGCCTGTACTGGAAAGCAAAGCGGCGCAGCATGAACTGGGCTGGCAGCTGAAATACGGCAGAAAGGAAGCCTTGGCCGAGACATGGAATTACATTCAGGCAAAGGTGGAGGCTGACCGGCTAGAAGCGCAGAAACGCTTCCGCAATATCCGTTGGCGGACAAGGTATAAGGCCTGCATCCCATATCTGGAAAATATCATCGGAGCTGTGCTGATGGCTGGTATTACCTGCTGGCAGCATGGTACAACGATAAATCCCCAGACACAGCTGGATGTCAATTTTGTCTATATTGGAACGATGGGCCTGCTCTATGGCAAGCGGCAGGCCTTTATCGCCATGGCGATATCTATAGTTATCTTTATTGCAGCTTCTCTGGCGCGCGGCGGAGAGGTTATTTCCCTTACCTATGTACCGGAAAATATTCTGCATGTCACGGCTTACCTGTTTACGGCGGCGCTGACTGGCTATTTTGCTGATGCCCGGCGCTTTGAACAGGAGTCCATGGCATGGCATAAGCGCCAGACTGCTGAACGGCAAAATTTTTTGCGCGGCCTGTATGAGGAAAATTTAGCGGTTAAGGACAAGCTTTACCGGCAGATTGTCAACTCCGATGACAGTATCGGCCGTCTTTACCGCATTATCAAACGGCTGGACAGCATCGAGCCGGAAAATATCTTCAACCGGGCGGCAGAAGTAACGGCGCAGATACTGTCAGTGGACAATATAGCTATATATGTGGTCGGTGCAGATGGCTATTATCTGCGGCAGAAAGTCCGCATGGGCAAACTAGCCGCCCGGCAGCCACGTTCTTTGCGTGTAGCTGATTATCCTTATTTGCAGAGCTTGTTGCAGGAGCATACGGTTTTTGTCAATCGGGAATTGGTTAAAGACACGCCGGATTTAGCAGCACCGATTGTTCATCAGGATAATGTTATTGCCGTAATCACGATTTACGGTTTAGGCTTTGAACAGTGGAGCCTTTATCAGCAGAATCTTTTGTCCATTACCACACGGTTGATTTCTGCTTCTATGGCCAGAGCTTACCGCTATGAGCAGACTGTGCAGGAAAAGCGGTTTGTGTCCGGTACACGTATTTTGCAGATAGAAGAATTTCAGAAAATCATCAAGGACTTGGAAAACCGGCGCAGCCTGCAGGGAGATTTTCCGGTGGCTGTGCTTAAGGTTGACATGTCAAGTCTTGACTATGCTGGCCTTGATGCCCGGCTTAGCCATGTTATCCGTAACGAGGATTTTGTGGGGCTGGGCAATAACGGCGTTTATATCCTGCTGCCGGATGCTGGTGAGACGGTTACGGCCATGGTACAGGAGCGCTTACATGGCGCCGGCGTAGCCACGGTTGTATGTGAGGCGGTGGACTGATGGATTTTTATGCACTTTTCCTGCTGCATGCCGTACTGACGCTGGTGTATTTTCTCGGGAATATACGGCGTAAGCCCCGGCTGCATGTGGTGACAGAGACGCTTATCGTCTTTGCTGTACCGTTTTTCGGTATACTGCTGATGCTGGGTTATCGGCTTATCTGTTATTTGCTGGATTTGGCCGATGGACATCAGCCGGAGATTGAAAAGGAGGCAGAAGCCTTTTTCCGGGGAACCCAGCTGGATGAGGATATTATCCCCTTGAATGATGCTTTTTTGGTAGATGACGTGCAGAAGAAACGCCATTATTTTACCGATGCCATCAAGCAGGCTGTGGTGGATAATGAGAGCATCCTGCAGATGGCCATGCATGACAGGGACAGAGAAATTGCCTACTATGCAGTGGCCATGCTGACTGCCAGAATGGAAAAACTGGAAAATGAACTGTTTGCCAAGGAGTCTATGATTATCAGCGGCGAAGGGCAGGAGAATGTGGATTTATTGGCAGAGTATGCCCAAATGCTGAAAAGCTATCTGGAACAGAAAAAATTTATTGACCATGTGACCTACCGAAAAAAACAGGGAGACTACATTGGTCTGCTGGATTATCTGAAAAAGATGTGCCCTGATAAGCTGGAATATTATACCGAGGAAATCGAGCAGCTGCTGTCCATAGCAAATTATGCTGAGGCAGAGTTTGTCTGTGCGGAATTAAAGGAACATTTCCCCAACAAAGAGGAAAGTTTTATGATGTATATAAAACTTTATCAAAGCTGGCGCAAACCGATAAAATTGCAGCAGAAAATCAGGGAGCTGAAGGCCTGTCCTATTGAACTGTCCCAAGAGGCGCTAAAAGCTATCCGTTATTGGGATAAGGATATAAACAGGGGGGCGGCAATGCATGGATAAACGCGGAATTGCAGGCATAATCGCCTTTGTTATTTTGCTGGGCTGTTTTTTTCAGTTCAGCCGCATGGATGGATTTCTGAAGCTGGACAGTGTAAAAAATCTGGTCAATGTGTCGGCGGTTTTGGATAAAAAGGACGAATTTGATGAGTCACGGGATAATTTCCTGATTATTTACGATAGCAGGGATGTTGCCAGTGTTTTTGCCGAACATCGCTTGTCCAAGCTGATTGCACAGCAGAAAAAACGTTCTCAGTCCGTCACTGTGTATGATAAGGATGTGGAGATAAAGGATAATTACCGTGGTGTTTTGCTGGTAACAGGTGATTTGAGCAGGGTGCCCGGTTTGGATAAGGTTCGTGCTTATGTGGAGAACGGCGGTACGGCAGCGCTGCTGATTGCGCCGGAGGCGGTAAATGCCCCCGGGCAGGAATTCCTGCGGGCTGCCGGGATAACCAGTCTGGGGGGCAATGTAAATGTCAAGGGAATCAACCTGCAGACGGACTTTCTCTTTGGCGGCAAAGGTTTTCATTTTGGCGAGGATTCGGCATACAATACTAATTGCAGCAAGGTAGAACTGGCCTTTGACGCGCTTGTGCATATCACCGGGATTGATGATACGCCGCTGCTTTGGGAACATCAGGCAGGCAAAGGTAAATTTCTGGTGTATAACGGCGTAGTACGGGACGATAAGACCAATATCGGCATTCTCACCGCAGTTTTGGCGCATTGCGGTCAGGAGACTATTTACCCCATTTTAGGCACGAAGGTATTTTATATTGACGATTTCCCGTCACCTGTACCCGAGGGTATAAATCCGCGCATTTACGATGAACTGCACATGACCACGGAAGATTTTTACCGTTACCGCTGGTGGCCGTATATGCAGCAGGTGGCGAAGGATTATGAACTGAAATACACGGGGCTGATTATAGAAAGCTACGGTGATGTGGTCAAGGCGCCTTTTCCGGCTCCGGCAGGCAGACGAGCCAGAGATAATTTTATCGTTTATGGCCGCGAGCTTTTGCACATGGGCGGTGAGCTGGGGCTGCATGGGTACAATCACCAGCCGCTGGCACCGGCAGGTTATAATGAGGATGAGCTTGAGTATGTCCCCTGGGCATCAAAGCAGGATATGGTGGAGTCACTGCAGGAGCTGCGGCGTTACATTGAGGCCTCTTATCCTGACTATACGATGCGCACCTATGTGCCGCCTTCGGATATTTTAAGTCCCGAGGGCCGGGAAGCTATTTTGGAGGTATTCCCGGAGGTGAAAATTTTTTCTTCTCTGTATGATGGTCCGGCAGAGGCCATGGCCTACATTCAGAATTACGAACGCAAGGCTGATGGGACTTATGAGCTGCCCCGGACTTCAGCAGGCTATCACCCCAAGCGTCAGAATATGTATGAACAAATCAGCATGCTGAATTACATTGGTAATTTTTCGCACTTCGTCCATCCCGATGAACTTTTCTATGAGGAAAGCCTTGCTTATAGCTGGAAAGATATGGAACAGGGGCTCAAGGACTTTTTGACGGAAATCAACAGTCGCTTTCCTTTTCTGCGGGCTGTCACCAATGTAGAACTGATGAATTACTTTGCTGATTATCTGGATATGGATTATAAGGTTGAGCGTGAGCAGGATAAAATGACCATCACCACGGGCAGCAACCGGCAGCCATTGAGGTTTATATTGCGGCAATGCCGGGATATAGAGGCTGTCAGCGGCGGCACCTTTAAAAAGGTGGGGGATGATGCTTACCTCATTGAGACAGGTGACAGCACTACCGTGATAAAATGGAAGGAGCCGGAAAAGTGAGAATATGTTTGCTAACTGAAGGCTCCTACCCTTATGTGGTGGGAGGCGTGTCCTCATGGTGTCAGATGCTTATTCAGGGACTCCCTCAGCATGAGTTTTTTATCTACTCTATCGGTGCCGAAGCCAAGGACAGGGGGGCTTTTAAGTACAAATTTCCACCGAATCTTAAAGGCGTGCAGGAAGAATTTTTGGATGAGATACTGAATCAGTATTCTGGCGGTATGCAGGAAAATATCCTGACGGCAGAAGAACGGGAGGCCATCTATGAACTGGTTATTGGCGGCAGGCCCTTAAACATCAGGAAACTGGCTTCGATTTTTCGTGAACGACGCCGCTTCGCCAGCTCGTTGGATATCTTTATGTCCAGTGATTTTTTTGATGTGATTCAGCAGGTCTATATGGAAAAATACAGTTACCTGCCATTTACGGATTTTTTCTGGACGATACGTTCCATGCTGCTGCCGCTTTTATATCTTTTGCAGCAGGATTTACCACAGGCGGATTTGTACCACAGCGTTGCTACAGGTTATTGCGGTGTGATTGGCGCCATGGCGGCAGAGATTTATCACAAGCCGTTTATCATCACGGAGCATGGCATTTATTCCCGTGAGAGGGAAGTAGAAATTATCAAAAGCGATTGGGCCAAGGGGGATTTTAAATCCGTTTGGATTCAGTATTTTTATAATCTGGCCAAGCTGTCCTATGCTACAGCTGACAGGGTATATACGCTTTTTGAGCACAATGCGAATCTGGAGAAGGATTTGGGCTGTGACCCCGGCAAGATTGGCATAGTGCCCAATGGCGTCCACATGGAGCGCTTTGCCGCTATCGGTGAATTGCAGGCACATGACGGCCCTTTGACCATCGGCGCGGTAGTCAGGGTAGTACCTATCAAGGATATAGTGACTTTGCTCAGAGCTTTTTTCCTGTTTAAAGAGGAATTTCCCGATGCCCGGCTGGTGATTATGGGCGGTTATGGTGAGGATAAGGAGTATTTTGATCTGTGTCAGCAGACTGTATCCATGCTGGGCATAACCAATGTGGAGTTTACAGGCTCAGTGAATGTGGTGGAGTATCTGCCACAGATGGATTTGATGATGCTTTCCAGTATCAGCGAAGGACAGCCGCTGGCGGTGCTGGAGGGCTTTGCCGCTCACCGTCCCTTTGTGACGACGGACGTGGGCTGCTGCCGGGAACTAATTTACGGTGACAGCAGTGATGATTTGGGCGCGGCCGGAGCGGTGGTGGCACCTATGGATTTTGAGTCCATGGCCCGGGAAATGATACGTCTGGGCAAGGATTTTGAGCTGCGGCGCAAGATGGGCAATATCGGTTATGAGCGCACCAAACGTGGTTACACTTATGAGCATTTCCTGGCGAGCTACCGGGATATTTACCAGATGTATGTGCAGGAGGCATAAGGAAAGTGGCAGGCGTAGGTTTTGAGTTAAAAAAATTATTTACGGCCCGCACGGCGGCCGGACATATAAAAGCATATTCCTATTCGGCCATCATCACCGCCGGGCCGTTTGCGCTGATGACCAGTATGGTGCTGGCGGTGCAGAGCCTTTTTGCCTATTATGGTGTTGAGGGGGAGGCTTCGCAGATTTTTGTGGCAACAGTGGTCTATGCCTTTGTCTTCTCCCAGATATTTTCTGCCGGTTTTATCATGGTGCTGACACGTTATCTGGCTGATTCCCTGTCGCTGGGCAGGTTTTCTGATGCCACTGCGTCATTGTTTGGCATGGGGGCAATACTCACGACCTTGGGGGCGGTAGCAGCAGGCATTTTCTTTTGGGATAAGCCGTTGCCTCTTTTGACAAAATGGCTGGGGTATCTCTTTTTTGCGGAACTGTTGCTGGCATGGACGGAAAGTGTGTACCTGTCGGCAGTAAAGCGTTATTTGCGGCTGCTGGCCAGCTATTTAATCGGTGTACTGCTGAGCGTATTTTTGGTCTGGGTGTTTCTTACGCAGACTGCCTTGCAGCCGGAGCAGGCCGGCCTGCTGGCTATGGATACAGGCATGGGGCTTATCAACCTGCTCTTTTTGCTGCATATCACCGGCTATTTCGGAATGCCCAAGGCCGGACAGAATTTTGCTTTCCTGCCGTATTTTGAAAGGCACTGGCGGCTTTTTTTGACGGCAACCTGCTATATGCTGGGGCTGTTTGTGCCGAATATCATCATCTGGCAGGGGGAATGGGGCGTGCTGGTGGGAGGCACCTATCTTTATTCACCCATTTATGATGTGGTGACTTTTTATGCCTTTTTATCCATCCTGCCTTTGATGACCATGTTTGTGGTGACGGTGGAGACGAATTTTTACGAGCGTTATGCCGAGTATTTTTCCTATATTACCCAAAAGGGAAACTTCAGGGAAATTGATGATGCCCGGAAGGACTTGCTGCATACCTTGTGGTTTGAACTCCGGCATATCATTGAGTTCCAGCTGGTGTTCACGTTGGTAGCGCTGGCGGTAGGCAACTATATGCTGAGCTGGTCTGGCATTACCTACAATCAGGTAAATATGTATAATGTGCTGCTGTTCGGAGCTTTTTTCACAGGGCTGCTGCAGCTGGTATACATTCTGCTGGTCTATTTTGATTATCAGAAAAGCGTCCTGAGCCTGTCAGCGGTATTTTTCCTGTCCAACCTTGTTTTGGGCTTATGGGGCTTGTACTTTGGCGGAACCTACAGCTATGGTTTTACCTTTTTTATAGCTGCGGCGCTGTCGTTTATTTGGGCGTTTATCAAGCTTAATCATTTTGCCCAGAGGATAAATTATCTGGTCTTTTGTTCACAGCCGGTGTTTTATCATTCTACCAGCGGCTATTTGACAAAATTTACTTTATGGTTATATGGTGATAAATACGTGAATCTGGAAACGGCAGGAGGTGAGAAAAAATGAGAATGAGCCGTAAGCGGCGCAGAAGGCTGGCGCAGGCGCAGGCCGGAGAGGAGCCCCGTTATAAAAGATTTGTCATGCAGGCTATGCGTATGACGCGCAGCCGTAAACGGAAAATGCGTGATGAGGCTGCTCTGCGGCAGACGGCTCAGGTGGCATCCATCAGTGCGCTGGCTTTACTGCCGCCTGTAACCAGTGAGGCGGCAGGCATCAGCAATGTAATGAATGATATACCGGCCGCTTTTGAATCTCTCCGCAATGAGCGCAACCGCATAAGGGATTTTCACGAGGCGCAGCGTAATGCCCGGGAGGCTGCTGAAGCACTTACTCAGGCTGAAAAGGATTTGCAGACAGCGCGGCAGGATAAGTCTGAGGCAGAAAAGGGACTGGCCGATGCACAACAAAACCTGGAAAAGGCGCAGTCTAACCTGCGGCGTATTGCGCAGGAGCTGGCCAATGCCCAGCTGGAAAGCGCTCAGCGTACCCGTGAGGCCATTGCCGCTCAGCAGGCTGCAGCTGATTTTGCGCCGCAGGTATGGGCACAGGAAGCAGCCGTGCAGGCGGCGCAGGGACGCAGGCAGAGTTTGCAGGCAAGTTACGAGGCGCTGGGTCGGGAACTCGGGCATCTGAGTGATGAACGTGACGGCCTTGAAGAACGTATTCGCAAGGCTTGGGAAAGTGTTGGCTATGCCCAGAACCGGCTGAATGATGTCATGGCCATGGTCAATCGTGCTCAGGAAATTGTCCCCGAACAAGCGGCCAAGGAAGCTGAGTGGCAGGCGTATGACAGTCAGCTGGAAGCTCTGGACGCCGAAGTGGACAGCGCCGAATCACTGCTGGATGAGCTGAACAGCCAGCTTGATGCCCTGCAGGATGCCAGAGAAGCTGCCGAAGATGCCGAGCGTGATGCCCGGGAAAGGGTACAGGACTTGCTGAATGAGCAGACCGATGGGGAAAAGGATTTAAAGGACAGTGAAACTTACTTAGGTGAAACGGAAAAATGGCAGGCAGAGGCAGAAAAAGGTGTGGAAAATGCCGAAAATAATCTTCGGTCAACCCGCATGTGGAAGCAGCAGGCGGATTATGATCTGGCCCATTTCGGTGAAGGCAAGGGAATTGGCAGCGGTTTTGAATACTACAACTGGCATGGCGCCGGGGTCAATGGACACCAGCTTTATCAGCCCCTGGAATTTTATTCTGCTGAAAAGAAATGGGATTTTTCACTGACTACGGGCTGGCTATCTTCTCATACCGGCCTGCCGGAGGGCGATGTCAACGGCTGGACGGATACTACTTTGGGGATAACCTATAAAAATGACCACAAGATAAATGATGTTCATTATTTTTTCAATATCAACGTGCCGACGGGCAAGGATAATGTACATCAAAATGCCATGATGGCTGATAATCTGGCCCACTTTAATTCCTTCAATGAAGGCTGGCAGTTCACGCCGGGGATAGAAGCAACGCATAAATATACGGAAAGGGACAGTATTACAGGCAGACTGGCTTATACCTTCAGAGGCGATTATAAGTACCGCAGAAGCTATAATAGTGATGAACGGACTGCTCTTCAGTCAGAACTGAACCTGCCCGGTTTGCCGCAAGGCGCGGAAGCTCAGGAATATATCGACCCGGGAAATAAATTTAAACAGGAGATCGAGTACCGTCATATTGGCGAAGATAATCAGTTATCGGTGAAATTCACCCATGAAAACGCATCTTATGCTGACTATAGAAGTGTTCTGCGCTATTATTTTGACTATGCCGGTAATATAATAAATAACAAAGATATTGCCGATGGCACAGGCCGCAATTATGATGGTGAGGACTGGACTTTGCAGGTATTCGGCAATAAAGATATGGACATAAGGAACTCATTGCAGTATTATGTCATTGGTAACTATCAGGCTGCGGACACAGGCGGTACGCACCGTTACTATGGTGGTTTGGGCTGGACATACAAGTTTGACAAAACGCAAAGCGGCTATGTGCTGCTGAACTTTGGCGAAACCCATGGCGAAAGCTATAACTGGCGTTTAAACAAATGGGATTCCAATCGCCACATGAAAGCCATTGTCCTTGGTTATGACTGCCGCCTGAATGATACTTCGGAACTGCGCGCCAAGCTGGAACGCTATAATATCAGCGGCAGTGCTTCTGATTCGTATCATGGCTGGAAGATGAGCCTGATGTGGAATAAATCATTTTAAGCGTTTAAGGGGGATTTGTACTTTGTCGGAAATTTTAGCTCAACCTGTTGTTATCTTGGCTCTGCTGGGGATACTGGCTTTGGCTGTCGGACTTTTTCATATTCGCCGGGAGAAAATTGATACCATTGCGCTGGTAAATACGGCTTTACTTCTGGCACTGGCTGTTGTTCTTGAGCAGCTGCGTATCTTTCACATGCCGCAGGGAGGCAGTGTTACCGCCGGAGCTATGGTGCCGCTGCTTTTGATTGCCTATCGTTATGGTGCAGGTACGGGGATGCTGGCCGGTTTTGCTTATGGCATGATAAATATGCTGCAAGACCCCTTCATCCTGCATCCTGTTCAGGTGCTGTTTGATTATCCACTCCCCTTTATGGCCATGGGACTGGCCGGCTTCAGCCGTCAGCACTTATATTTGAGCACAGGACTGGCATTTGCCGTCCGTTTTGTCTGTCATTTTATTTCCGGCTTTGTGTTCTTCGGCAGTTATGCACCGGCAGGCATGTCGCCGGTGCTGTATTCGCTGGCTTTCAATGCCTCCTATCTTATCCCTGAGATGCTTATTTGTTGTCTTATTCTCAAGGTATTGCCGTTAAAAAATATCCGAATGACTTTGGCGCACAACTAAAAATAAGCCTTCCGGTGTAGGAAGGCTTATTTTCATTTCTCGTTTTGGAAATATTGATAAACATCAACGACATCAAGGAAGGCACCGTCAAAACCGGCGGCCATGATTTCATCAAGATAAGAGCCGGGGCTGCCGTACAGGATATGTTTCCATTCCGGGCGCCAGAATTTGACACGGTAATTGTTTTGCCAATCCTCGTTTGGCTTGTCGAGCCAGTCGGGCAAATTGTTTTCCCAGTTTTTTTGCCAATAGTTGCGGTAGGTTTCTGCTTCGCCCACGCTCATGTAGGCAAAGACCAAGCGGCGGCCGCCGTTTTTTTTGCGTTTTAGGGTGTTGACTTCTTCTTTGGTCAGCAGGCGGTTTTCCATGTAGAGGTCAATAATCAGCAAATCGTAGTCGCTGTTTTGCAGGCTGCTCAGATAGTCAGCGCTGGAGGCAAATTTGCCGGGATTGAGGAGTACAAGATAGTTTTGCACATCAGTCAGGACATTTATATCCCGATTATTTATATGGGGCGGTGCATAAGGCGGAATGCCATCAAGCCCACGGTAAGGCGTGGCCATCGGCACATAGCCTTTTGCCAGATTTTTTTCGTTGGCTATAGCCGCCTGTTCAGCGTCTTTCACATAGTCGATTACAAATACAGGCAGGCCGCCCTGACGGACGGTATCAAGGGTGTGCAGGAAGAACTTGTTTTCCTCGTCAGGCGTTTCCTGTCCGTCCTGTAAATCAAAGCCGAAAAACACAGATTCTGCCAGCTGGCCGTCAACATTTTGCAGCATACGGGCAGCATTGTCAGCGGTGTTGCCGTCGATGGGCAGGTACAGAGGCGAGCCGCCGTTGGCAATCAGTTGGAAACTGTGATGGTGATGACCGGCGTAATCGTGCAGTTCACCGATAAGTTGTACCATAGCTGTGTCAAAGCGTGCCGGTGCGGAGGCTTCGCTCCCCGGCAGGGCTGCAGTGCTGGCTGTGAGTATCCCCAATCCCAGCAGCAGTCTTTGCCACCAATTTTGTTTGTTATTCATATTCGTACATCTCTCCTGTCACCCAACTTTATAGATACTGACTGCCGCTGTGGCGTTGGCAAATCCTCAGCATAGCAATCTGGGTGAAGCTCATTTAATAACATGCCTTAAAGTGACTTCATTTTAGCATTTTGGCGATAGGAGAGCAATATGTAACATTTAGCACAGCCAAAAAGGAAAAATCCTGCTATAGTTATAGCTGGAGGGAGTTGATAATTATGCGTAAATGGGCCGTGATTTATTCCTCGGTGACAGGCAATACGAAAAAAATAGCAGAGGCTATTGCCGAAGCGGCGGAAAGCGTGGATATCTTTCGGGTGCAGGAGGCGCCTGCCGATTTATCCTCCTATGATATCGTGGCAATCGGCTACTGGCTGCGTCTGGGGCAGCCGGATGCTTTGACGCTGAAATATCTGGCACAGGTGGAAAATGCCAAGGTGGTGTTCTTCCAAACCCATGGTGCCGCACCTGACAGTGAACACGCCATAACTGCCTTTGCCCGGGCAGGTTACAATTTGGGGGCAGGGTGTGAGATTCTGGGCACTTTTGGCTGCATGGGCAAAATAAATCCTGAGATGATTGCCCGGCGCAAGGCTGCTGGTGCTGATGACCCTCATGGCGGCAAGGAAGCACATGAGCGCTGGGAACGGGCGGCGTCCCATCCCGATGAGCAGGACTTAGCCGCTGCCCAAGAACTGGTAGGGCGTATGGAGCATAAGCTGGACTTAAGGGAAAAATATCTGGCCAGACAGGCCGCTAAAATGGCTGAATGCTAAAAGCGCGTATCGCGTATAAAGAAACCGACTGCCACGAGCAGCCGGTTTCTTTATTATGATAATTTTTGGGCGGCAAGTCCAAACAGGGGCAGAGTATCAAAGTGCATATCGGGGTCGACGTGCACTCTTGGTGCGATATCCTCGTCAATTGCGACTTTCATGCCCAGACTTTGGAGATACATGGCATCCCAAAGGGGACGGCGATGAGTGCTGATGCGCAGCTCGTCTTTGATTTCATTGCATTCCACGACCAATTCCTCTTTGATATTAGCGTGGACGTCAGCCTGCTCATCTTTGCGGGAAAAAGTCATAAGCCCGTAGTCAGAATCAAAATTGAGCAATCTTCCCTGAGGCCTGAGGACGCGGTGCCATTCCCGGTATGCCTGCATGACATCGGGCAAAGTCCATGTAAGATTGCGGCTGATAACGACATCGAAAGTTTCATCAGCAAAGGCCAGTTCCTGCGCGTTCATCTTGGCAAATTCAGCATGAACGCCGGCGGCCATTATATTTTGTTTGGCCTGATGGAGCATATCCGCTGACATGTCAATCCCCGTCACCTGATGCCCCTGCCTGCTGAGCAAAATGGCAAAGAACCCGGCACCTGTACCAATGTCAAGAATTTTGAGAGGCTTATCCGCAGCCAGTTTTTCCGCCAGCAATTTATCCCAAGCCGGGCCGCAGGGGCCGGTCAGCTCCTTGAGCCGTAATTTGCTGAAATCAGCGCTGCGTATATCCCAGTATGCTTCAATCTGCCTATCCAACTGGCGGTTGGGGCGGTAGCCATGCACTTGGGCAAGCGTATTTGTATTCATATATAAACTCCTTTAAAGAACCAATTTTATCTTCAATGTTAGTTTACAGCCCTGCAAAAAAAATTTTAAGCCCCCAGGGGGGATGAAAAAAATTTAGTTTACCTATTGTGCAACCGCCGTGATTATGTTATAATTTTTCGCGGTGTAAGAAAAAGCATGGGTTTCCGATATCTGCCCTGTGCCTTTGTCAAAAGAGGTGGTGCAGAAGATGAGGAGCCCAGAAGAAAAAAACAGGAGGTGCACCAACATGGCAGTTATTTCCATGAAACAGTTACTTGAAGCAGGTGTTCATTTCGGACACCAGACCCGCCGTTGGAACCCGAAGATGGCAAAATACATCTTTACGGAGCGTAACGGTATCTACATCATCGACCTGCAGAAGACCGTTAAGAAGGTTGATGAAGCATACGCATTCCTGCGTGACATTGCCGCTGAAGGCAAGAGCGTTCTCTTCGTTGGTACGAAGAAGCAGGCTCAGGAAGCTATCAAAGAAGAAGCTCTCCGCGCTAACATGTTCTATGTAAACGAACGCTGGCTCGGCGGTATGATGACCAACTTCCAGACCATCCAGAAGCGTGTAAACCGTCTGAAGGAACTGGAGGCTATGGAAGCTGACGGTACTTTTGAAGTGCTGACGAAGAAAGAAGTTCAGGGCCTCCGTCATGAGATGGAAAAACTGGAAAAATATCTCGGCGGTATCAAAGAGATGAACAAGCTCCCCGGTGCTCTGTTCGTAGTAGACCCGCGCAAAGAGCGCATCGCTGTTGCTGAAGCTCGCAAGCTCAACATTCCTATCGTGGCTATTGTTGACACGAACTGTGACCCGGATGAAGTTGACTATGTAATCCCGGGCAACGATGACGCTATCCGCGCTGTAAAACTCATGACCGGCCGTATGGCTGATGCCATCATGGAAGGCCGTCAGGGCGAAGGCGGCGACGCTGCTGAAGCTGCTGAGTAATTTTACTCGCTCAAGGTAAAACTTATGGGGTAAGGGACTGTTATCCCTTACCCCTTTGTAATATTGACGATTTTGGGAGGAAATATAAATGGCAATTACGGCTGCAATGGTTAAAGAACTGCGTGAAAAGACGGGTGCAGGCATGATGGACTGCAAAAAGGCTCTGACGGCTACCGATGGTGATGCTGCCAAGGCTGTTGACTGGCTCCGTGAAAAAGGCATTGCCAAGGCTGAAAAGAAGGCTGGCCGCGTAGCTGCTGAAGGTGCTGTAGGCGCTTTCGTTGCCGCTGATGGCAAGACGGGCTGCGTTGTGGAAATCAACTGCGAAACCGACTTTGCTGCTGGCAATGACCAGTTCAAGGAACTCTTGGCTAAGGTTGCTGAGCACATCGTGGCTACGAAGCCGGCTGACCTTGATGCCCTCAACGACAGCGAAATCGAAGGTAAGAAAGTTTCTACGCTGATCACCGAAGCTACGGCTACTATCGGCGAAAAGATTTCCCTGCGCCGTTTCGCCTGCTACGAAACCGAAGGCCGCCTCGCCAGCTACATTCACATGGGCGGTAAAATTGGCGTTCTCGTAAACCTGACGGGCGGCGATGATCAGCTGGGCAAGGATATCGCTATGCAGATTGCCGCAGCTGCTCCGATGGCTGTTGACCGCGATGGCGTTGATGCTTCCGCTCTCGAACATGAGAAAGAAGTTCTCCGCAAGCAGGCTGAAGAAGAAGGTAAACCAGCTAATATCATCGAACGCATGGTGGAAGGCCGTATCAACAAGTTCTACAAGGAAGTCTGCCTCAACGAACAGATTTTCGTTAAGGATTCCGAAAAGACCATCAAAGATGTACTCGGCGATGTAAAAGTTACCGAATTCACCCGCTTCCAGCTGGGCGAAGGCATCGAAAAGAAGCAGGACGACTTCGCTGCTGAAGTTGCTGCACAGCTGAAGTAATTAAAAAAAGTAAAACTTTACGGCGGATAGCACAAAACTTTTGTGTTATCCGCTGTTTTCATGTATAATATACTAAGTGTGAGTAAGAAGCAGGTACAGTGATGCCTGAATGGAGGGTAATAGTTTTGGAAACAGCGAAATATAAACGTGTTGTCTTGAAGCTTTCGGGTGAGTCCCTGGCAGGTGAACAGGGCTTTGGGATAAATCCCCCTATCGTGGAAGATATCGCCAAGCAGATTAAGACCATTCGTGAGCATGGCGTAGATGCGGCTGTTGTTGTGGGCGGCGGCAATATCTGGCGTGGCCTTGCCGGTTCGGCCAAGGGCATGGATCGTGCGCAGGCTGACTACATGGGCATGATGGCTACGGTGATGAATGCTCTGGCCTTGCAGGACGCTTTGGAAAAGATGGACGTGGATACGCGTGTGCAGACGGCTATCGAAATGCGTCAGGTCGCTGAACTCTATATCCGCCGCAAAGCCATTCGTCATATGGAAAAAGGACGAGTGGTTATCTTTGGTGCTGGTACCGGTAATCCGTATTTCTCGACGGATACGACGGCAGCTCTGCGCGCTGCCGAAATTGAGGCCGATGTAATCCTGATGGCCAAGAAGGGCACGGACGGTATCTACGATTCCGACCCCAATAAGAATCCTAATGCCAAGAAGTTTGACGAACTCACTTATCTGGAAATCATCAGCAAGGGTCTGCAGGTTATGGATACCACAGCTACCAGCCTTTGCATGGACAATAAGATTCCTCTTGTTGTCTTTAATATTGATGACCATGAAAACATCGTGCGTGCTGCTTTGGGTGAAGAGATTGGCACCACGGTAGGAGGTAATAAATAATGGTAAAAGAAATCCTGTCTACACATGAAGAACGTATGCAGAAATCTATTGAAGCATTGAAGCGTGAATTTGCATCCCTGCGCGCAGGCCGTGCTACGCCGTCCCTTTTGGATAAGGTAACGGTTGATTACTATGGCACGCCTACTCCGGTAAATCAGATTGCCAAGGTGGCTGTACCGGAACCGCGCATGATTATGATTCAGCCCTATGAAAAGACCATGCTTCACGAAATCGAAGTGGCAATTATGAAGTCTGATTTGGGCTTGTCCCCGAATTCTGATGGTACGGCTATCCGGCTGGCCATCCCGGCACTTACGCAGGAGCGCCGTCAGGAACTGGTGAAGACTGTTAATAAAAAGGCAGAAGAAGCCAAGGTCGCTATCCGCAATATCCGCCGTGATGGCAATGATGCGGTGAAAAAATTGGAAAAGGCCAAGGAAATCACTGAGGATGAATCCAAGAAAGCACAGGAATCTGTCCAAAAATTGGCTGACAAGTACGTTAAAGTGGTGGACACTACTCGTGCTGCCAAAGAAAAGGAAGTTATGGAAGTCTGATGATACCCGATATCATCGCCCTGCCCTGGGAAGAGGGAGAAAAAATTCTCCAAGGGGCACATATCGAATATACAATCGAGATTGCGAAATCTGTCAGGGATTTTTTCCCTGTGGATAGTTCCAGAATGTATGTTATTCGTCAGCGTGAGGCAGGGGGAAAACTCTGCGTAACGCTGGCGGCTAAACAAATGCCTGTAAAGGAGGTGTAATAAAAATGGCATACAAAATTGGTGAGGATTGCATTTCTTGCGGTTCCTGCGCTGCTACTTGCCCGGTTGAGGCTATCAGCGAAGGGGCAGAGCATTATGAAATCGACCCGGATAAGTGCGTAGAGTGCGGCGCTTGCGCTGCCGGCTGCCCGGTATCTGCTATCGAGGCTCCCTGACGCTATACAGGCCCCCTCGGGTGAGCTTCGCCTGCAGGGGGCTTGTTTACTTTTATGATGTATTTCCTGGTGAGGGATTTTTATATGTTAAAGAAGATATTGGGAAAAGCGGTCACTACGCTGGCTGGGCGTGATGATTTTGCGATTCCCCAGCAGGATTCGCCCTTGTTTGCCGGATTGGACTGGGAAAAACTTCCTCGGCATGTGGCTGTAATCATGGATGGCAATGGCCGTTGGGCCAAAGGACAGGGGATGATTCGGACTGCCGGACATTCAGCCGGGGTCAAGACCCTGAAAAATATTTTAAAGACCGCCATAGGCTTAAAACTTGATGCCCTGACGGTGTATGCTTTTTCCACGGAAAATTGGAAACGCCCGGAAACGGAAGTCAATTTTTTGATGAATCTTTTTTCAGAGTATCTGAAAAATGAATTGCAGGAAATGCATGCGGATAATGTGCAGATTCATTTTCTGGGCAGGCTGGACGGTCTGCCGGAAGCTCTGCAGCAGCAGATGCGTGAGGCAGAAGCCTTGATGAAGGACAATACCGGCGTGAAATTTAATGTAGCCACTAACTACGGCGGTCAGGATGAGATAATAAGAGCCGTGCAGAGTCTGGCTGCCAGAGCTGCTAATGGCGAGGTAAATCCTCAGGATATTGATGAGGAGATGTTTGAGGCAAGTCTGGACACGGCGGGCAATTTGCCGGTGGATTTGGTTATTCGTACCAGCGGTGATATGCGTTTGTCTAATTTCCTGCTGTGGCAGGCGGCTTATGCCGAATTTTATTTTACCGATGTGAACTGGCCGGAATTTTCCCCGGAGTGTTTCGTGGACGCTATGCGGGATTTTGCCAGCCGTGACCGCCGGTTTGGCGGCCTGACCAATAAATAATGGGAGCGTTGCTTTTTGTTAGTTAGAATTATAACGGGAATTATCGGCATAGCTGCTGCGGCTTTTGTCATTCAGACAGGGGGCGAGGTGTTTGCCGGTGTTACCCTTTTACTGATGTTTTTGGCATGGTTTGAATGTGCCCGGGCGTTTTCTGAACGTGGCATTGGATTGACGCTGTTTACAGGTTTTTTGGCTTTGGGGCTCATGTGGTACGCTACCTGGCAGAAGCCGGAGTTTTTGCCGCTGGCCTGTCCATTCATCGTGATGGTTACACTGCTGGAAAGCGTACTGATGCGTGGCTCTACCAATATCATGGAGGCATTGGCCTCCGGGGCCGGGATTATCTATATCGGCTTTCCCTTTGTCTGTCTGCTGCAGCTTCGCGGTATGCTGCCGGAGACTGTGTTTGCGACAGATATAGGCAGTTTTACCTTTGGCTGTGTCTTTGTCTGGATTATGTTCATCGGCACATGGGCCAGCGATACCTTTGCCTATTTCACAGGGACGGCTATCGGGCGTCACAGGCTATGTCCAACCATTAGTCCGAACAAGACGGTGGAGGGCTTTATGGGTTCTCTGGTCGGGACTACGGCTGCTGTGGCAGGTCTGGGGTACTATTTGGGGCTGCCTTTGCAGGAGATGGCCGTGCTGGGACTTTTGATTGCTGTACTGGCTACTTTGGGTGATTTGGTGGAATCTGTGGCCAAGCGTTATGTGGGCATTAAGGATTCCGGCAGCATTATCCCCGGTCATGGCGGTGTATGGGACAGATTCGACAGCGTGCTGTTTACGGCACCGTTGGTTTATTATTTTGTGCAGTTTGTAAACTTATTGGGCAAATGAGGAGGGCAGCGGATGAAAAATATAGCAGTGCTGGGCTCGACAGGTTCTATCGGAACGCAGACTTTGGAAGTGGTGCGCCGTAATCCCGAGCTTTTTCATATTGCCGTGCTGGCTGCCAATTCCAGTGATGAATTGTTTGAAAAACAGATTCGTGAGTTTGAGCCGGAGCTGGCTGTTTTGGCTGACGAAGCGGCTTATCAGCGGTTAAAAAGCCGTTATAGCGGCAGAACGCAGCTGGCTGGCGGACGGCAGGCCTTTATTGAGGCGGCGGCCTTTGATTCCGTGGACACGGTAGTTACTTCCATGATGGGGTTTGCCGGTCTGGAGCCCACGATGAAGGCTCTGGACGCCAAAAAGAACATCGCTCTGGCCAATAAGGAAACCCTCGTGGTGGCCGGTGAAATCGTTACACGCCGGGCCAGGGAGCAGGGCGTAAAGATTCTCCCCGTCGACAGTGAGCACTGCGCTTTTTTCCAGTGCCTGCAGGGCGAGAAGATGGATTCCATCGAAAAGCTCCTGTTGACCTGTTCCGGCGGCCCTTTCCGTGGCAAGCAAAGAGCGGACCTTGTGGGGGCAACCAAGGAACAGGTTCTGGCACATCCTACATGGAATATGGGGCAGAAGATTACCGTTGACTCTGCCAGCCTGGTCAACAAGGGGCTGGAAGTCATTGAGGCCAAATGGCTCTATGATGTGAGCTATGACAAGATTCAGGTGGTAGTACATCCCCAGAGTATCGTGCATTCCATGGTGCAGTTCCGGGATGGAGCTGTGATTGCCCAGTTGGGCTCTACGGATATGAAACTGCCTATTCAGTATGCTTTGACATATCCTGACCGTGTGCAGTCAGATTTTGACAGGCTCGATTTCTGGCAGATGAAGGATTTGACCTTTGAGCAGCCTGATACGGACACTTTCAAGGGCTTGAAGTTTGCCTATGAGGCCGGTGACATGGGGGGCAGTATGCCCTGTGTGTTCAACGCGGCCAATGAAGTGGCGGTGGGGGCTTTTCTCAGGGATGAAATCAAGTTTCTCGATATTTACGATATCATCGAGGAAACCATGCTGAAACGTGAGTGCATTATGGAACCTACGCTTGAGGAACTCTTTGCTGAAGATGCCTGGGCACGCAGCTTTGCCCGTGAACTTTTGCAGAAAAGATAAAGGGACGGTGACACTATGGTACTAACTATTGCCGCAGCCGTTTTTGTTTTTGGGCTGCTGGTGCTGGTGCATGAATTAGGACATTTTATTACTGCCAAGCTGACGGGGATGCGAGTGGATGAATTTGCCATCGGCTTTGGCCCGAAACTGCTTAGCTTTACTTACGGTGAAACTGTTTATTCCCTTAGGGCGGTGCCCCTGGGGGGCTTTAATGATATCGCCGGTATGGATCCCACCAACAATGAAGCCGGCAGCCGCGGTTATTGTGAAAAACCGGTGTTGTCGCGGATGATTGTTATATTGGCAGGTTCTGTCATGAATTTTATTCTGCCTGTCGTTATTTTCTTTGGTATTTTTCTGTTTGCCGGTGTCAGCACGCCCAATCCAGAGCCTGTCTTTGGCACGGTAATTGCCGGTAAGGCTGCTGACCAGGCCGGGCTTAAGGCTGGTGACCGTATCATCAGTATTGACGGCAGGGAAATTTCCACATGGACGGAATTTGTGGATAATATCAAGGATAACGAAGGTACAGCGGTAGCGGTGGTGGCCCAGCGCGACGGGGAAATTTTTACCACCTCGATGACGCCGGCCTATGATGCTCAGGCAAAGCGGGCCATGGTGGGCGTTATGAGTTCTGTGGATACCCGTTATCCCGGGGTATTTGAGTCCATCGGTCTGGCTGTCAATAAGACAGCTGTTATCATCGGCATGATGCTGGAAGCTCTGGGGCAAATCCTGATGAAACTTTCCGGTTCTGAACTGGCAGGCCCTATCGGTGTAGCGCAGATGGCCGGAGAGGTAGCGCAGATGGGATTTATTCCCCTGCTTAATTTTGCGGCGTTCCTGAGCCTTAATCTGGGAATCGTAAATTTGTTCCCGATTCCGGCGCTGGATGGCGGTCATTTTGTGACCCTGTGTGTGGAAGCTGTGCGCGGCAAACCTATGAGCCCGAAGGCTATGGAATACACTCAGAAGGTGGGCATTGTGCTGCTCATTCTGCTGATGGTGCTGGCCACGAAAAACGACATCGTGCGTGTCTTTACGGGAGGCTAATGTAAATGTTTGAACGAAAGATTACCCGGCAGATTCATATTGGCAAGGTGGCTATTGGCGGCGGTGCGCCTATTTCCGTTCAGTCTATGTGCAATACCAGAACCACGGATACGGCGGCAACCGTAGCCCAGATAAAGGCACTGCAAAATGCCGGCTGTGATATCGTCCGGGTGGCTGTGCCTGATATGGACGCGGCTAAAAACTTAGGCAGCATAATCAAAGAAATAAATATTCCTTTGGTCGCTGATATTCATTTTGATTATAAGCTGGCGCTTGAGGCCATCAAGCAGGGCATTTCTGCCCTGCGCCTGAACCCCGGCAATATCGGTGGGGAAGAAAAGGTCAGGGCTGTGGTAAAAGCCGCGAAAGAGGCGCACATTCCTATTCGTATCGGCGTAAATGCCGGTTCGTTGGATAAGAAGATTCTGGCTAAATACGGTGACGTTACACCGGAAGCCTTGGTGGAATCGGCTATGGAGCATGTGAAGATTTTGGAGGATTTGGATTTCCATGACCTCAAAATCTCTCTCAAGGCGCATGATGTTCCCTTGACGCTTGCCGCTTACCGCCTCATGAGCAAGACGGTGGATTATCCCCTGCACTTGGGCATTACGGAAGCCGGAACGGTGAACACGGGTATCATCAAGTCGGCTGTGGGCATAGGCGCGCTGCTAGCTGAGGGCATTGGCGATACCTTCCGTATATCGCTTACCGGTGACCCAGTGGTGGAAGTCAAAGTGGCCAACGAAATCCTAAAATCTTTGGGGCTTAAAGAATACGGGCCGACCCTTGTGGCCTGTCCGACCTGCGGCCGTACCAGCATTGATTTGCCGGCCATTGCGGCGCAGGTGGAAAAGAAGCTGGCGGGCATAAAAGACCCCATTGATGTAGCCGTGATGGGCTGTGTGGTCAATGGCCCCGGTGAAGCCAGAGGCGCTGATGTAGGCATTGCCGGCGGCAATGGCGAGGGGCTTATCTTCCGCAAGGGAGAAATCATCCGCAAAGTGCCGGAGGAAAATCTGGTGGGAGAACTATTTAAAGAAATAGATGCCATATTGGAGGAACGGAAAAACAATGCGAGCAAGTAATTTATATGCACCAACTCTGAGAAATACTCCGGCTGAGGCTGAGATTGCCAGCCATCAGCTTATGTACCGTGCCGGTATGATTCGCAAGGTAGCCGGTGGTATGTATACTTACCTGCCCTTGGGCTGGCGCGTCATCCGCAAGATAGAGGAAATCATCCGCGAGGAAATGGACGCTGCCGGCGGCCAGGAAATCGGCATGCCGATTCTGCAGCCGTCCGAACTCTGGGAAGAAAGCGGCCGCTGGGCTGCTTACGGCGATGAAATGATGCGCATTAAAGACCGTCATGGCCGTAACTTCTGCCTTGGGCCGACCCATGAGGAAATGATTACGGATTTGGTACGGGATGAGGTCAGCTCCTACAAGCAGCTGCCTTTGATGCTCTACCAGATTCAGGATAAGTTCCGTGATGAGCGTCGTCCGCGGTTCGGTCTTATGCGCAGCCGTGAGTTCATCATGAAGGATTTGTACTCCTTTGATAAGGACGTTGAAGGCATGAATGTGTCCTATCAGAAGATGTACGATGCCTACACGAATATATACAACCGCATGGGGCTGGAATTCCGTCCGGTAGAGGCTGATAACGGCGCTATCGGCGGCGGTCATTCCCATGAGTTCACGGTGCTGGCTGAGGCCGGGGAATCCAATATCGCTTACTGCACGAAATGCGATTACGCTGCCAGCGATGAAAAGGCGGCTCTATCCCCACTTGAAGCTGCTGACGAGGCAGAACTGCCCTTGGAAAAAGTGGCTACCCCGGGTACCAATACCATTGAAGGCCTTGTGGAGTTTCTCAATGTACCTGTTGAAAAGACCATCAAGGCTGTAGCTTACCAGTCTGATAACGGCAAACTGGTGCTGGCTTTCGTCCGCGGTGACCATGATGTGAACGAAGTTAAGGTTATCAATCAGGTTGAAGGTGCTTTAGAACTCAATATGGCAGAAGAGGAAGCCATCAGGAATGCCGGCGGCTGTCCCGGTTTTATGAGTGCCATTGGGATAAAGCCGGGTGAAGATGTAATCGTCCTCGTTGACCCGACGGTGATGAATATGCACAATGCTGTAGCCGGGGCTAACGAAGTGGACGCTCATTACAAGAATGTGAACCCCAAGCGTGACTTCAGTGCTGAAGGCATTATCGTAACTGACCTGCGCATGGTCAAGGAAGGCGATGCCTGCCCGAAATGCGGTGCTCCGATGAATATGACCAGAGGCATTGAAGCCGGTCAGGTCTTTACCCTGGGCACGAAGTACAGTCAGGCTATGGGGGCCATGTTCCTCGATGAGGCAGGCAAACAGCAGCCGCTTTACATGGGGTGCTACGGTATCGGTGTGGGACGTACCATGGCTGCTGCCATCGAGCAGAACAATGATGAAAACGGCATTATCTGGCCGCGTGCTATTGCGCCTTTCGAGGTAGTGGTGGTTGCCGTTAATGCCAAGAAGGATGACCAGCTGGCAACTGCCGAGGAAATCTACAAGGAATGCAAGGCTGCCGGCATTGATACCCTGCTCGATGACCGCAAGGAACGTGCCGGGGTCAAGTTCAAGGACTGCGACCTTATCGGCTATCCGCTGCGTGTAGTTGTCGGCCCCAAGGCTGTCGAAGAAAATCAAATCGAAATCAAGGTTCGCAAGACCGGCGAAATGTTTACCGTCAGCCGGGATGAATACCTGAATAAGGTAAAGGAACTGTTGGTGAATCTGTAAGAAAATAGACTGTTGCATGTCGTTACGTGCAGCAGTCTATTTTTTATCCCCCTACGGGGCTTACGTTCAGCGGAAAAATTTTGTATGATTAAAAATCATAGACAGACAGGAGGCAATAACAAGCATGAATTATGCCTTAAGACGCGTTGTTCAGCTGATACCGATTTTGTTTGGCATTACCTTTTTGTCTTTTTTGCTTATGTATCTGGCCGGCAGTGATGCGGTGACAGAGATGTATGCTAATCGTGGCGTGGAAGTTGCGCAGGAAATCATTGATGAAAAAAAGGCGGCTCTGGGGCTGAATCTGCCCTTTTTCCAGCAGTATTTTAACTGGCTGTGGGAAATGCTCCATGGGAATATGGGCATAAGCTATGTGACGGGGGAGGATGTGCTGACGGCCTTTATGCGCAAACTGCCGGCAACGCTCCTGCTGACAGTTTCAGCTGTAGCGGTCACAGTGCTTATCTCTTTGCCCTGTGGCATTTGGGCGGCAGTACATCATGATAAAAATACTGATTTGCTGCTGCGGTTCGTCAGTTTCCTTGGCAATGCCATGCCCAATTTTTTCGTGGCCATGCTGCTGATGGAGTTTCTAGGCATTCAGCTGGGGCTGTTGCCGGTCATTGCCAGCGGCATGGATATAGAGAGCGCTGTTATGCCGACCTTGACTTTGGCTATTGCCATGTCAGCCAAGTACCTGCGGCAGGTGCGCAGTGCCGTATTGGAGGAGCTTAATAAGGATTATGTGCAGGGAGCTAAAGCCCGTGGCGTGAGTGCGCGTGTCATTTTGTGGAAAAATGTCATGAAAGCAGCTATGCTGACCATTATGACTTTGCTGGCATTGTCCATCGGCAGCCTGCTGGGGGGGACGGCTATCATCGAGAGTATATTTATGTGGGACGGCGTGGGGAAGCTGGCCGTGGATGCTATAAATATGCGTGACTATCCGCTGATTCAGGCTTACGTCATGTGGATGGCGATTATTTATGTCTTTGTGAACCTCGCGGCAGATTTGCTCTATCATCATTTTGACCCACGCATCCGGCTGGGGGTGAATGGCGAATGAGCCAGACAGCCGCACCAACGGTGCGTATTCAGAATATACGTCAGAACCGGCTGCAGAGAAAGCTGTATATTTTTGGCAGTCTGGCTCTGCTGCTGATTGTGGCTGCGGTGTTCAGCGATGCGCTCTGTCCCTATGACCCTTATCTGCAGGACATGACGCTTACGAAGGCAGCGCCGTCGGCAGAACATCTGCTGGGAACAGACCGCTATGGCCGGGATATGCTGTCACGGGTGATTGCCGGCAGCAAGACGAGTATCTTTTCCACATTGCTGCTGGTGAGTTTTATTACTGTCTTTGGCAGTATCGTGGGCATTATCTGTGCCTGGTCGGGGAAATGGGTGGACACGCTGCTGATGCGCCTGTCGGATATGTTTTTGGCCTTTCCGGGATTGGTCTTTGCCCTGGCGGTGGCGGCAGTGCTGGGAGGAGGCGTTCATAACGCCATCCTTGCGCTGGCTGCCATCAGCTGGCCAAAGTATGCCCGGCTGGCACGGAGCCAGACGCTGGCGCAGCAGTCGGCGGCTTATATGCAGGCGGCCAAGATGGCTGGCAGCAGCACCTTTAAGCTGATACGCAAACACGTTATTCCCAATATTGCCGGTCCGATTCTGGTTACCGCCATGCTGGACATCGGCACCATGATGATGGAACTGGCCGGGCTGTCCTTTTTGGGATTGGGCGCCAAACCGCCAATCCCCGAGTGGGGGAGCATGATGAGTGATACCCGCAATCTCCTGCCCACCCAGCCATGGGTGACGCTGGCACCGGGCTTTGCCATCTTCTTTTCCGTTATGATATTCAATCTGCTGGGCGATACGGTCAGGGATTATCTTGACCCGAAGAACAGGCAGTAACAGGAGTTAATATGTCAGAAGTAATCCGTTATGAACATGTGGACATCAGCTACAACGGCGTGCTGACTGTTCAGGATATAAGTTTTACCCTGCAGGCCGGTGAAATTCTGGGCATTGTGGGGGAGAGCGGCAGCGGCAAGTCAACCCTGCTCAAAGCTGCGTTAGGCATGCTGGGCCGTGACGGGCTTGTGACCCGTGGCGATATTTATTACCGCGGCCTTGATTTGCCGGATATCAGCGACCAAGAAAGGCAAAAAATCTGCGGTGCGGAAATCGGCATGATTTTTCAGCAGGCAGGCAACAGCTTTTGTCCGATTCGTACCGTCGGGGCGCAGATAAAGGAAATGCTGGCGGCACATGGTCACGATAATGCCAAACAGGCGAAGCAGGAGACATGTGAGCTCTTTGCCAAATTTGGTTTTGCCGAGCCTCAGCGGATTTGGGAAAGCTATCCCTTTGAACTTTCCGGCGGCATGCAGCAGCGTGCAGGTGTAGCGGCGGCTATGCTGCTAAAGCCTAAAATTCTGCTGGCAGACGAGCCGACTTCTGCTCTTGATGTAACGGTACAAAAGCAGGTCATTGAGGAAATGCTGTTGGCACGCAAGCTGTTTGGTACGGCTATCATTCTGGTCACGCATAACATCGGTGTGATCAGGGCCATGGCCGATACCATGCTGGTCATGCATGAGGGAAAAATGATGGAATACGGTAAGGCATCAGATGTGCTGGCCAATCCGCAGTCAACTTATACCCAAAAAATGCTGGCGGCTGTGCCAAAACTGAGGAGGTCAGCAGCAGGCTATGAACAAACTTTTGCAAGTTGCGCATCTTAAAAAGATTTTCCCGAAAAAAGCTGGGACGGACATTGTGGCGGTGGATGATGTGAGTTTTTCCCTGCGACGGGGGGAGAAGCTGGCCATCATTGGTGAAAGCGGCAGCGGCAAGACCACAGTGGCGCGTATGATTGCCCGGCTTATAGACGTTACAGCCGGGCGGATAATTCTCGATGGTGAAGATATAACAAGAGCAAGCGGTAAACAGTTAAAAAACGTCTACGGGAAAATGCAGATGGTGTTCCAAAATCCCGTAGACAGTTTTGACCCCAGATGTACACTGGGGGACGGCATCAGCGAAAGCCTTATCAATCATGGTCGCAGTCAAAAGCAGGCATACACCATGACAAAAAGCCTGCTGGCCTTGTGCGGACTGGGGGAGGAATTTGCCCGGCGCTATCCTCATGAGGTCAGCGGCGGCCAGTGTCAGCGTGCGGCTATTGCCCGGGCATTGGCGATAGAGCCGCAGCTTCTCATCCTTGATGAAGCGACTTCGGCGCTGGATGTAACGGTGCAGGCTGAGGTTTTATCCCTGCTGAACCGTTTGCAGGAAGACCGGGGCATTGCCTATCTTTTTATCTGCCACGATATCGCGCTGGTACAGGATTTCTGCGACCGGGTCATTGTGATGCAAAACGGCAGAATGGTAGAGGAAGGCTCGCCAGATGAAGTAATTAACAATCCGCAGCAGGCTTATACCCAAAAACTGATTGACAGCGTTTTGGTATAAGTCTGCTGCGAGAGGGATACATTATGTAAACTGGAAGGAGATTTCAGCAAATGAAATGGAAAAAACTTTTGGCCGTGACACTGGGGATTTGCCTGAGCGCCAGTGTAATGGCTGGCTGTGGCAGTGACAAGGCGGCAGGTACGGGGGGAAAGGTGCTAACTATTGGTGACACCACCTTTAACAGCTCCAACGAAGAACCTGATGTAAATCCCCATAATGCTTATGCCGGCTGGGCCTGCATCCGCTATGGCATCGGCGAAACGCTGATAAAATACTCCGACAATATGGAGGTTCAGCCATGGCTGGCAACCAAGTGGGAAAACACAGACGAGCTGACATGGAAATTTACTCTGAGGGATGACGTGACGTTTTCCAGCGGCCGCAAACTTGATGCAGCGGCAGTAAAACAATGCTTTGAACATTTGCTGGAGAACAATAAACGGGCAGCTCTGGATTTAAAGATTGCCTCCATGGAGGCCAACGGTCAGGAACTCATCATCAAGACCAAAGAGCCAAGACCGGCGCTGCTGAACTACTTAGGCGACCCCTATGGCTGTATAATTGACGTAGAGGCCGGCTTTGCCAACGGCATTGTAGCTGGTACTGGCCCGTACATAGCGGTGGAGATAAAGACGGACGACCATCTGACCTTGAAGAAGAACGACAAGTATTGGGGGGGCACGCCCAAACTGGACAAGATTACCATCCGCACCATAACCGATGGCAATACGCTCGCTAATGCCCTGCAAGCAGGCGAAGTGCAGGCCGCTTATGGCATGGCTTATGAAAGCTATCCGCTCTTTAGAAATGACAAGTACAATATTTCGCAGATTTCAACTTCCCGGTGCTTCTTCGGCAAGATGAATTTTGCAGCTGATTCGCCCTGTGCTGACCCGGCGGTGCGTCAGGCAATTTCCATGGGCATTGACAAGGAAAATTTTGTGGCAAAGCTGCTGGATGGCAACGGCTTTACGGCTAACGGCGTATTTCCTGCCGGCCCGGCCTTTGGCGGCGACAAGGTGAAAGCAGAAAAATTTGACCCGGAGGGCGCGAAAAAGGTGCTGGAAGCTGCCGGCTGGGTGGATATGGATGGCGATGGTATCCGTGAAAAGAACGGTAAAAAGCTCGTTATCAAATGGCTTACATATCCCAGCCGTCAGGAACTGCCGCTGTTGGCCGAATCCGCGCAGGCAACCTTGAAGGATATCGGTATGCAGGTGGAGGTCAACAATACGGCTGACAACAATCAGGTGGTAAAAGACCCCAATGCCTGGGATGTTTACGCCATGGCCAATGTGCAGGCACCCACCGGTGACCCGGAATACTGGTTCACGGTATTTGCTACCTCCACGGCTACGAAAAATCAGGGTCAGTACAGGAGTGCCAGACTAGATGCTCTGGAAAGTCAGCTGAGCCGCGAATTTGACCCGGCTAAGCGTGCTGAACTGGCGCTCGCCATGCAGCAGACCATCCTTGACGACCATGCTTTTGTATTCTGTTCCTTCCTCAAAATGAGCATGATTTCCAAGGCCAACGTCAAGAACTACACCTCCCATGCCTGCGACTACTATCAGGTGACAGCGGATTTGGACGTGGAGTAAATCTTGACAAAATAGCTGTGCATTGATATACTAATTGATGTTTTCGCGGATGTGGCGGAACTGGCAGACGCGCTGGATTTAGGATCCAGTGCCGCAAGGCGTATGGGTTCGACCCCCTTCATCCGCACCAGATGAATTTAGGGCGATAGCTTTTGGGCTATCGCTTTTTTGTAATTTTTTCGTGTATTGACTTATTGCCTTCCATCGGTTACAATGTACGAGTGCTTGTTAAGAAAAGCACAAAGTAAGCAGAAATCCAGAGATAATAGTCCTGTTGTTCTGGTGTACTGAAAGAACATAATTTCTAGCGCAAGTTCTTGAAGGTGGAGCGAAATATCTTCAAGAAGACGAGGAGAAGGTTGTCGAAACGTCAGCGGATGCCTTCCGGCCTGCTCGGCCGATAGATGCAAACGAAAGTCCTGTCGTGAGGCAGGGAACAAGGATGCAGGGAGCGCAGCAGGATAGTACAATTTCATAGGAGGTACTATTATGTGTGGTATCGTAGGTTATGTTGGTGACAAAGAGGCAGCAGGTTTCCTGCTCGAGGGCCTGTCCAAGCTGGAGTATCGTGGTTATGACTCCGCAGGCATTGCTGTCTTTGACGGAGCAAAAATCGGCGTGGAAAAGAGTGTGGGCAGACTGGCTGCACTCCGCGACAAGCTGAAAGGTCATGAGCTCAAGGGCACCATGGGTATCGGTCATACCCGTTGGGCAACGCATGGCCGCCCGTCCGATGTCAACTCCCATCCCCATACGGATTGCTCCGGGGATTTCGTGGTTGTACACAACGGCATTATCGAAAACTATCTGACGCTGAAGGAAGAACTTATTGAAAATGGTCATTCCTTCAAGTCCGAAACGGATACGGAAGTAGTAGCCCATTTAATCGAAGAAGTATACAATGGTGATTTTGTAGCTTCTGTCCGCGAAGTTTTGCGCCGCATCGAAGGCTCGTATTCTTTGGTGTTCATGAGCAGCAAACATCCCGGTACACTGATTGCCACCAAGCAGGATAATCCGCTGGTCATTGGTGTCGGCGAAGGGGAAAACTTCATTGCTTCTGATATTCCGGCTATCATTGCCCGCACTCGCCGCACTTACATCTTAAGCGATGGGGAACTGGCTGTTATCACGAAGGACAGCATCAAGATTTCCAACCGTCAGGGTGAGCCTGTTACCAAGAAGATTTTTGAGGTAAACTGGAATGCAGAAGCTGCGGAAAAAGGCGGCTATGAACATTTCATGCTCAAGGAAATTCATGAGCAGCCGAAGGCTGTCCGTGACACCATGAGCCAGCGCATTGCCAAAGACGGCAAATCCATCGTGATGGATGAACTGAAATGGGATGCGGATTACTTAAATTCCTTTAACAAGATTTACATTGTGGCCTGCGGCACGGCTTATCATGCCGGCATGGTGGGCAAATACTATATCGAAAAACTGGCGCGTACAGTGGTAGAGGTAGACGTTGCTTCGGAGTTCCGTTATCGTGAGCCGATTGTGGACGAAAACACGCTGTTTATCGCTGTTTCCCAGTCCGGTGAAACCAGTGACACGCTGGCTGCCATGAAGGAATCCAAGCGGCTTGGTGCTAAGACGCTGGCCATCACCAACGTGGTTGGTTCGTCCATCGCCCGTGAAGCGGATCAGGTGCTCTACACCTGGGCTGGCCCGGAAATTGCAGTGGCTTCCACGAAGGCTTATACGACCCAGATTGTATTGTTCTTCATGCTGGCTCTGTACATGGCAGAAATCAAAAAGACCGTTGCAGCTGAGCGTGTGGCTGAACTCATCGGTCAGCTGCAAAAGATTCCGGCACAGATCAGCGAAACGCTGTCTGATGTGGAACCCTTGAAGACCTTTGCAAAACGCTATGGCTTCAATGATGATGTGTTCTACATTGGCCGCGGTCTGGACTACCATGTGGCTTTGGAAGGCTCCTTGAAACTCAAGGAAATTTCCTATATACATGCCGAAGCTTATGCAGCCGGCGAACTCAAACACGGCACGCTGGCCCTGATTGTGGAAGGCGTTCCCGTTATCGCTCTGGCTACGCAGAAGAGCGTTTACGAAAAGACGCTTTCCAACATCAAGGAAGTCAAGGCTCGTGACGCTGTGGTTATCGGTATCGCTACCGAAGGCGACGAGGAACTGGAAAAATATGTTGACCATGTGATGAAGGTTCCCGAAACGGACGAACTGGTTATTCCGATTCTGACCGTTGTTCCCCTGCAGCTGCTGGCATATTATGCCGCTATTACCCGTGGCTGCGATGTGGATAAGCCGCGTAACCTGGCTAAGTCCGTTACAGTTGAATAAGAATGGTTTTTATGGCAGGATGAGCATATTGTTCATCCTGTTTTTTATAGATTTTTACGATTAAATGTGATAATATGAATAGCGCAGGCCATTGACAAGACAGTACGGCCTGCGCCGATGTGCCTCAGGCATAAATACATGATAAGAAAAGGGACGATAAATGGAAAAAGAACTCCTGCGTCTTGAACGCGTAAACAAAAGCTATGATGGTCGACAGATTCTTGAAGATCTGGATTTGACGATTCACGAGAATGAATTTGTAACACTTTTGGGCCCGTCAGGCTGTGGTAAGACCACCATCCTGCGGTTGATTGGCGGCTTTGAGACACCTGACAGCGGTAAAATCTGGTTTGATGGTCAGGACATTACGAACCTTCAACCGGAAAAACGGCAGGTCAATACGGTATTTCAGAAGTATTCGCTGTTTTCCCATATGGACGTGGCGGAAAATATCGCCTTCGGTCTGAAGCTGAAAGGGAAGAGTGCAGGTTACATTCGCGATAAGATAAAGTATGCCCTGAAGCTGGTAAACTTAGATGGCTATGAACATGCTCAGGTGACACAGATGTCCGGCGGTCAGCAGCAGCGCATTGCCATTGCCCGGGCTATTGTAAACGAGCCTAAGGTATTGCTTTTGGACGAGCCGCTTTCTGCGCTTGACCTCAAGTTGCGCCAGAACATGCAGCGTGAACTGGTAAAGATAAAACGCGAGCTGGGGATAACTTTCGTTTTTGTTACGCATGACCAGGAAGAAGCCCTGTCCATGTCGGACACAGTGGTCGTTATGAATCAAGGCTGGATTCAGCAGATTGGCACCCCGGAAAATGTTTACAATGAACCGGAAAACGCCTTCGTTGCCGACTTTATCGGTGACAGCAATATCATTGACGGCACGATGATTCGGGACAGGCTGGTGCATTTGCTCGGCAAAGACATTCCCTGTATCAATACAGGCTTTGGCGAAAATGTCCCCGTAGACGTGCAGATTCGCCCGGAGGATATTCAGATTTGTGCCCCGGAGGAGGGGCAGTTCTCCGGCAGAATCAAGCAGGTGGTCTTTAAGGGCACGGTGTATGATATCACTATTGAAGCCGGTGGCTTTGAGTGGCTGGTGCAGACCATTACCGGTCATGAACAGGGCAAGGAGGTCGGCATAAAGCTGGCCGCTGCCAATATCCAAATCATGGCTAAACCTGAATCGGAGGATGAGGAGGCGGTGACCGATGAATGAGCGCCTCACAAGCCAGCGTTTTCTGGCTTTGCCCTTTGGACTCTGGGCGGCATTGTTTATCGTGCTGCCGTTGTTTTTTATAGTTTGGAACGCTTTTACGGACGGGACGGGCAGCTTTACGCTGGAAAATATCCAGACAGTGCTTCAATGGGAGTATTTGAAAGCGTTGGGCTTGTCGGTTGAACTGGCTCTTATCAGCACCTTTATCTGCCTTGTGCTGGCCTATCCCTTGTGCCTTATCCTGCGCGAGCGCCGGGAAAATTTGGGGCTGCTGGTCTTTGTGCTGTTTTTGCTGCCCTTGTGGATGAACTCCCTGCTCACCACCATGGCATGGCAGACCATTTTGGAAAAACACGGTATTATCAATATGTTTTTGCAGTGGCTGGGGCTGCCTGAGGTGCAGATAATCAACACGCCGCTGGCCATCATTATCGGCATGGTCTATAATTTCCTGCCGTATATGGTGCTGCCTCTCTATGTGGCGCTTAACCGCATTGATTCCAGTATTATTGAAGCGGCAAGGGACTTGGGGGCCAATCATTATCAGACGCTGAAAAGGGTATTGCTGCCTTTGTCCATGCCGGGCATTATCAGCGGTTCCACCATGGTCTATATTCCGGCGCTGACTACCTTCGTCATCAGTGCTTTGCTGGGCGGCAATAAGGTGCTGCTGGTGGGTAACATCATTGAACAGGAGTTCACCGCCGCCTATGACTGGCAGCTGGGCAGCGCGCTTTCCATGGTGCTTATGGTTTTCATTATCTTAAACATCCTGCTGGAGGCTTTCACGGATAAAGAGGAACGCCATCAGGTTGAGAAAGGAAGGCCATAATGCAGAAAGTAAAAAATATTTATCTTGGTATCATCGTGGCCTTCCTCTATGCGCCGATTTTAGTGCTGATTGCCCAGTCCGTTAACGCCAGCCGCTACCGCGGCCAATGGACGGGCTTTACCTGGGAATGGTATGCCAAGCTCATTGAGAGCGAAGATATCTTAAATGCCTTTACCAATACTTTGACCATCGGTGTGACCTCGGCGCTGCTGGCTACGCTGCTGGCTTTGCTTACGGCTCTGGGGATGCGGCAGATGGGGCGGCAGAGCCGGATGCTTATGCGCGGTCTGGCCAATATTCCTTTGCTCAATGCCGATATCGTTACAGGCATTTCGCTGATGCTGTTGTTTCTGGGGCTGGGACTGCGGCTTGGTTACGACACCATTTTGCTGGCGCATATCGTCATCAACCTGCCCTATGCTATGCTCTGCATATTGCCGCAGGTACTGTCCATGGACATGGTCTGCTATGAGGCTGCCCGTGATTTGGGGGCGTCATCGCTGCTGGCTTTCCGCAAGGTCATCCTGCCGGAACTCATGCCGGGTATTGTGGCCGCCTTCCTGTTGTCCTTTGCCATGAGCGCTGATGACTTCATTGTGACCTATTTCACCAAGGGCGCAGGCATTGAGACGCTGACTACGGAAATATATTCGGAATTAAAACTGGGCGTGCATCCTGAAATGTATGCTTTGTCCACCCTGTTCTTCTGTGGTGTTCTGGTCTTTGCGGCACTTCTTATGCTGAATTATAAGGTTATACGCCGTTATCGGCAGGCAGAAAGGAGTGGCAAGGCTTAATGAAATTCTTAAAAAATATGTATGGCCGCTCACTGTTATTAGTGCTGCTGGTGCTGAGCTCGTTTTCCCTGTCCGGCTGCGATATGTTCGATGATGATGCAGAAGACGGCGACAATGTGCTGTATGTATACAGCTGGGGTGACTACCTCAGTGAAGATGTCATCAAACAGTTTGAGGAGGAAACAGGCATCAAGGTGGTACTGGATGAGTACGACACCAATGAGAGCATGTATCCCCGGATCGCCGAAGGCGCTGAGGCCTATGATGTGCTGTGCCCGTCAGATTACATGATTGATAAGCTGATTCACAATAATCTGCTGCAGCCCTTGGATTTTAATAAGCTGCCTCAGGCCAGGGAAAATATCGGCAAGGACTTCTTTGAACAGTCCAAGACCTTTGACCGGGAAGGGCGCTATACTGTTCCCTACTGCTGGGGGACAGTTGGTATCATGTACAACACGAAATTGGTGGATGAACCGGTGGACAGCTGGAAGATACTGTGGCAGGAAAAATACCGGGACAGCATCCTCATGCAGGATTCTGCGCGTGATGCCATTATGATTCCCTTGAAGATTTTAGGTCGTTCCATGAATACGACCAATCAGGCAGAACTGGAGGCGGCCAGAGATATGCTCATCGCCCAAAAGCCGTTGGTACAGGCTTATGGTGTGGATGATATCCGCGATAAGCTCAGCTCGGGTGAGGCGGCTTTAGGCGTTATTTTTTCCGGTGAGGCCATCAATCTCATGAAGTCCAATCCTGATTTGCGTTTCCAGCCGGCGCCCAAGGAAGGTACAAATGTTTGGATTGACGGCTGGGTCATTCCGAAAAATGCCCGTCATGTGGAAAACGCGCATAAGTTTATCGACTATATGTGCCGTCCCGATATCGCGGCCGCCAATTTCGAGGAGCTGGGTTATTCTACGCCGAACATCGCTGTCCGGGAACTGGTGGAAGAGGATTTAGAAGATTACGTTGACATAGCTTTTCCGCCGGAGAACGTGTACAAGGGACAGGAATCCTATAGCTATCTGGGCGAGACTCTGGATAAGCTGTACACGAAATTATGGCTGCAGGTAAAAGTTAATTGACCGCAAACAGGAAATCAGCGCTCTGTTGTTGAATATCTCTTAAGGAACGATATTCAAGAGGAGGAATAGACATGAATGTAAAAGCAGAAGTGTTTAAGAAATATCTGGAAGAGAAAAAAATTGAGGCTTTCCAGATTGAAGAAGTAAAAGATGATGCACAGGAGACAGTGGTCTTTCGTTCGCATATCGTAGTGGAAGGCCAGCAGCTGCCCACACTGGTGCTGCTGGATGCCAGCGTATTTTCCATGATTCGTGTGCAGATTTCTCCCAAGGCCCGCACCGAAGAAAATGAACTGGCTGTGCTGCGTATGATTAGTGAGCAGAACATGAAATACAAACCCTTTAAGCTGTATTTTGACCAGAACGGCGCTTTGATTCTTGATGTCTGCCTGCTGACTCCGGGTAATGAAGAAAAGGATTTCCCCCTGCTGGGTGAAGAGGTTTACGGCATGTTCGATGTGCTGATTAAGTTCTTAGAGGAAAACTACCGCAGCTGGATGAAGGAAATCTGGTAAGGTAATCTTGCAAATGATATAGTATATAAGCCTTGTCCATGAGTTTTGGACAGGGCTTTTTGTTTACATATTTACAATGCCCATTGACATGATAGGTGAATATATTATACGATGGATACATCGTGAGATAACTTGGCAAGAAATGGGGAAAGTATATGCAGGATTTTACATTAGAGGTTCATGGCTGTCATGAGTACGACAGGACGGGAGCTATCAGCGAACCGCTTTACATGTCGGCTACCTTCCGCCATCCCGGCTTTGGCAGGAGTACCGGCTACGATTATGGCCGGGTGGCCAATCCCACCAGAGATACACTGGAGCAGGCTGTTGCCATGCTGGAGCAGGGACAGCGCTGCTGGGCAGTATCTTCCGGCATGGCGGCCATCAATCTGGTGCTGAAACTTTTCAGTCCCGGCGACCATGTGCTTTTGTCTGAGGATTTATACGGCGGTACAGTCCGGCTGGCAAATGAAGTATACAGCCGGTACGGTATCGAGTTTGAATATGTGGATACCACAGACACCAAGCTGGTAGAGGAAAAATTTCGTCCTGAGACTAAGGGCTTGTTCATCGAAACGCCCTCAAATCCCATGATGCTAATCAGCGATATTCAGGCGCTGTCACGGCTGGCTCATGCTAATGATGCGCTGCTGATTGTAGATAATACGTTCCTCTCGCCCCATTTCCAGAAGCCCCTTTCCCTGGGGGCAGATATTGTTGTGCATAGCGGCACAAAATATCTATGTGGTCATAATGATGTCATAGCTGGTTTTTTGGTAGTGGCCGATAAGGAGAGCGCAGCTGCCAAGCAGGTGGAACTGCTGGTCAAGTCAGAGGGGCCAAACTTGTCTGCTTTTGATGCCTGGCTCATGCTGCGCAGCTTGAAAACCTTGGGCGTGCGTGTGGAAAAACAGGCGGAGAACGCTTTGGCCATTGCCCGGTGGCTGCAAAAGCAGCCGCAGGTGACAGCAGTTTACTATCCGGGACTTCCTGACCATCCGGGCTATGAGCTGCAGGCCAGACAGGCCAAAGGCTTTGGTGGCATGGTGTCCTTTAAGGTGACATCTGCTGACCTTGCCAAGAATGTGCTGGCGAAGCTGAAACTTATCGCCTTTGCGGAAAGCCTTGGGGGCGTGGAAAGCCTGCTGACGTATCCATTGGCACAAACCCATGCGGAAATGCCGCAGGAACTGCTGAAAAGAACCGGCCTTGATGATAAACTGCTGAGGCTGTCCGTGGGGATTGAAGCAGTGTCGGATTTAATTGCTGATTTACAGCAAGCCTTGGAGGGTTGAAAGATGGTTGATTTTACAGAAGTAATCGACAGGCGGGGAACTGCCTGCCTTAAATATGATTTTGCCGTGGAACGGGGCTATCCTGCTGATGTGATGCCCTTTTGGGTGGCAGATATGGACTTTAGGACACCGGAGCCGGTTCGTCAGGCGTTGAAAAAAAGCAGTGAGCATGGAATTTTTGGCTATACGGATGTGACTGCTGAATATCGGGATGTGCTGGAAGACTGGTTCCGGCGCCGTCATAACTGGCAGACAGATAAGGAGGCCCTGGTGGTCACTCCCGGGGTGGTCTTTGCCATTTGTACGGCTGTCCGTGCGTTCACTGCTCCCGGGGACAGCGTGCTGATTTGTCCGCCGGTTTATTATCCCTTCTCAGAATCAGTCAAAAGCAATGGCCGTAAGCTGGTGGAAAGCCCTTTGGTGGAAAAGGACGGCCATTATGAAATTGACTTTGCGGATTTTGAGGCCAAGATTCAGGTTGAGCAGGTGAAGATGTTTATTCTGTGCAGCCCGCATAATCCTGTGGGCCGTGTCTGGCGGAGAGACGAGCTGCTCCGGCTGGCTGATATCTGTCAGCAGCATGATGTATTGGTGGTGGCTGATGAAATTCATCAGGATTTTGTACGCAAGGGGCATCAGCATACTGTTTTTGCGTCTTTGTCACCGCAGACAGCGCAAAATGTCATAACCTGTACAAGTCCCAGCAAGACCTTCAATCTGGCCGGCTTGCAGATATCCAACATTTTTATTGAAAATGCCAAGCTGCGCCAGAAGTTCAAGGCTGAACTCACCGCCGCAGGCTACAGCCAGCCCAATGCACTGGGCTTGTTTGCGGCTCAGGCAGCTTACCGGGAGGGAGAGAGCTGGCTGGAAGAACTGCTGGCCTATCTTGAGGAAAACCTTGGCAGGACGAAGGCGTTTCTGGCGGAAAAGCTGCCACAGGTAAAGCTGATTGAGCCGGAGGGAACGTATCTCTTATGGCTTGATTGCCGCGCTTTAGGCTTTGGCAGCAGAGAGCTGGATGAACGAATCATTCAGCAGGGGAAATTATGGCTGGACAGCGGCTGGGTTTTCGGGCGCAGCGGTGCCGGTTTCCAACGCATAAATATGGCTTGTCCATGGTCTGTACTGCATGAAGGGCTGAATCGTTTGGCCGGCTGTTTGAAAAAATCCTAATAAACCTATTGACATGATGGGTGTAATAGTGTAACATAAAGGCATCCTCAGAAGGGGATGAAAACTGACTGGATAACCAGAGGTTTTGCATAGGTATAGTTCTATGCAAAACCTCTTTTTCTATTTAAGGAGTGGTTTTTATGGCAGAGAATAAGAAAAAATTAGTATTGGATGTTATGGATGGCAAAACAGCTGCCCGGGTACCATCAGGTTTTTGGTTTCATTTTCTTGATGATGAAATTCATGCTGATGCCTTTAAGAAACCGGAACTGACTGATATTCTGTTGCAGGGCGAGGAAAAATACATTGAACAGTTTGCCCCGGATTTTGTAAAAATTATGACAGACGGTTTCTTCCCTTATCCCTATGAAGGGCTTAAGCACGTCAGCAAAGCAGCCGATTTGTTGGAGGTTCAGCCGCTGCCGGAGTATTCGCCTTGGTTTACCAGACAGCTGGCTTATGCCAAAAAGCTCACGGCTAAGTATGGCGATAAGGTGGCTATGTTTTACAACCTTTTCGGTGCGGCTACGACCTTTAAGTTTATGCAGCCCACGATACCTGAAGGGGAAGCGCTGCTGACAAAACTTCTGCTGGAAGATAAGACGGCAGTAAAGCATCTTTTTGATGTTATCGCCGGGGACGTGGCCAAACTGGCCGCACGGCTGATAAAGGAAGCCGGAGTGACAGGCATTTACTTTAGCGTCCAAAGCCCGGAAAGCGGGAAGGTCACCCGGGAACTTTACGAGGAGGTATTCAAGCCCGGGGAACTGCAGGTTTTGAAAGCGGCCAACAGGGAAAGCAATTACAATATTCTTCATATCTGCGGTTATGCCGGACATCACAACAAGCTGGAATGGTATCAGGATTATCCTGCCAAAGTGTTCAACTGGGCTGTGGTGATTGAAGGGGTATCCTTGGAGGAAGGCCGCAGCTTGTTCCCGGGCAAAGCCCTGCTGGGCGGCTTTGCCAACGGTGAGGATGGTATCCTCTATCGGGGCAGCAAGAATGAGATTCAGCAGGCCACGCAAAAGCTGCTGGCTGATGCCGGGGAAGGTGGCATTTTGCTGGGGGCGGATTGCACTGTGCCCCGTGACATAGACTGGCAGCGATTGGAATGGGTGCGTGAGGCTGCCGTGAAGAGCCGGGTAAATGTAGCATAAAGGAGCGGATTTGATATGGGGATAAAAAAATATTTACGCAGTGTTGTGGCGGTATCTTTGGTGGGGGCTTTAGCTATCGGTTTTTCCGGCTGCGGTTCACAGAGCAGTGAAAAGGCAGAGGAGGGCAAAAAGGTCATCACGGTAGCACATACAAATTATTATGTTCCTTATGATTATGTGAATGACAAAGGGGAGTCTGACGGTTTCGAGGTAGCTGTGATGAAGGAAGTGGCAAAGAAGCTGCCACAGTACGAATTTAAGTATGTGCCGACCTCAGATGATGATTTGCTCATCGGCGTGGAGTCAGGCAAATACACGGTAGGTACCAAGGGAATCTGGATTACGGAGGCCCGCAAGAAGAAGTACGTATTCCCCAAGA
>ERZ842401.960-NODE-960-length-42768-cov-53.032613_pt1 | contig 42768 bp, 24 predicted proteins | sample MGYA00521270_ERZ842401 | MGnify/ENA primary metagenome ERZ842401 (study PRJEB31892, sample SAMEA3878208) | bioreactor metagenome | biome: Moose rumen | place: Sweden | collected 2011-10 | study: EMG produced TPA metagenomics assembly of the PRJEB12797 data set... | reverse complement strand
CGACATCCTCGGCTCGCAGCGCTGCGACTGCGGCGAACAGCTGCACCGCGCCATGCAGATGGTCGAGCAGGAGGGCCGCGGCGTCATCATCTACATGCAGCAGGAGGGCCGCGGCATCGGGCTTATGAACAAGATACGAGCTTACAAGCTGCAAGAGCAGGGCTACGATACCGTCGACGCCAACGTACACCTGGGCTTCAAACCCGACGAGCGCGACTACGGCTGCGGCGCGCAGATGCTGCGCCACCTCGGCGTGCACAAGATGCGCCTGATGACCAACAACCCGGTGAAGCGCGTGGGACTCGAGGCCTACGGTCTGGAAATCGTTGAGAACGTGCCCATCGAGGTGACGCCCAACGCCTACAACCTGCGCTACCTGCAGACCAAGCAGCAGCGCATGGGCCACACCCTCCACCTGTAGCAGCACCTGCAAGCGCATTTCAGCAGTGTAGCTTTTTACTGGCAGAAACGAAAAAAACGACAGAATTGTTTCGTCTTCACGAAATAAATGCTTACTTTTGCACGTTATTTAAAACAAACAGATAGAATATGGCACAACTTTCCAACCGCTTGCAGCGGCTTGCACCATCGGCCACACTGGCCATGTCGCAGAAGAGTTCTGAGATGAAGGCTCAGGGCATCGATGTCATCAACATGAGCGTCGGCGAGCCCGACTTCAACACGCCCGACCACATCAAGGAGGCCGCCAAGAAGGCCGTCGACGACAACTATTCGCGCTACTCGCCCGTGCCGGGCTACCCCGAGCTGCGCCGTGCCATCGTCGACAAGCTCAAGCGCGAGAACCAGCTGGACTACGCCATCAGCGAGATTCTCGTCTCCAATGGTGCCAAGCAGAGCGTCTGCAACACGGTGATGGCGCTGGTAAACCCCGGCGAGGAGGTCATCATCCCCGCCCCCTACTGGGTCAGCTATCCGCAGATGGTGCTGCTGGCTGGCGGCAAGCCGGTCATCGTCGAGGCCACCTTCGAGCAGAACTTCAAGATGACGCCCGAGCAACTCGAGGCCGCCATCACGCCGCAGACCCGCCTCATCATCCTCTGCTCGCCCAGCAACCCCACCGGCTCGGTATATAATAAAGAGGAACTGCGCGCACTCGCGAACATTATATTAAAGCATGACGACCTCTTTGTGCTGGCCGACGAGATCTACGAGCACATCAACTACGTGGGCCACCACGAGTCGATAGCCCAGTTCCCCGGCATGAAGGAGCGCACCATCCTGGTCAACGGCGTCAGCAAAGCCTACGCCATGACGGGCTGGCGCATCGGCTATATCGCCGCACCGGAGTGGATAGTGAAGGGCTGCAACAAGCTGCAGGGCCAGTACACCAGCGGTCCATGCTCGGTCAGCCAGAAGGCAGCCGAGTTTGCCTATACCCAGAGTCAGGAGTGCGTCGAGCAGATGCGTCAGGCCTTCGAGCGCAGGCGCAATCTGATTGTTGAGCTGGCCCGCCAGATACCCGGTCTGGAGGTCAACGTGCCCGAGGGCGCCTTCTACCTCTTCCCCAAGTGCTCGTCGTTCTATGGCAGCAAGACCGAGGGCGGCAAGGCCATTGCCAACAGCACCGACCTGGCCCTCTACCTGCTCGAAGAAGCCCATGTGGCCACCGTTGGCGGCGATGCTTTCGGCGACCCCGACTGCTTCCGCATGAGCTATGCCACCAGCGACGACAACATCCGCGAGGCCATGCGACGCATCAAGGATGCACTGGCAAAACTGAAAAAATGAGGCCAGCATAGAGTTAAAAGTGGTTAAACAGGCTCAAAGTACGCTTTTTTATGCTATCTTTGCGCTTGATTCTGTCCGCACTGCTGCAAAGCATTGCGCGCGAAACCACTGAAACAGCTTTAAATCGTACATTTACAACTAATCCATTTTAATAACTAAAAAACAACATTTAAAAATTATGGCAACAACAACAAAGGCTGCAGCCCCAGCCAAGAAAAGCAAGGGCTTCGGAGGTATCAAAGCTGCATGGATTATCCTCGTAATCTGCTGCATTCTGGCTTACTGCTTCTATTTCTTCGTACTCGGTAATCCCGACAACTTCGTAGGTGGCGACCGCGCTGGCCATCCCGCCAACCTGATGGGTACCGTTTATAAAGGTGGCGTCGTCGTGGGTGTCATCCTCACGCTGCTGCTCACCGTGATTGTGCTCGGCGTAGAGCGTTTCTTCGCCATCAAGTCGGCTTCTGGCAAGATCAACCTCAGCAAGTTCACTGCTCAGGTGAAGGCCCTCATCAAGGATCAGAAGTTCACCGAGGCCAAGGCTCTCTGCGACAAGATGCAGGGTTCGGTGGCCAATGTGGTGCTCGCTTCCATCAACATGTACGAGACCGTTGAGAAGGACGAGACCCTGAAGAAGTCACAGAAGATTGCTAAGATCCAGCAGGCTCACGAAGAGGCTACTCAGCTCGAGATGCCTACCCTTACGATGAACCTCCCCATGGTGGCTACCATCGTGTCTCTGGGTACCCTGACCGCTCTGTTCGGTACTGTGCTCGGTATGATCGGTTCGTTCCAGGCCCTGTCGGCCGGTGGCGGTGCTGACTCTATGGCTCTGTCGGCTGGTATCTCTGAGGCTCTGGTGAACACCGCTTCGGGTATCTTGACCTCTTGGGTTGCTACCGTTGTCTACAACTTCTTCTCGAACAAGATTGACAAGCTCACGTTTGCCCTCGACGAGGTTGGCTACACCATCGCCGCTACCTACGACTCTAACCACCACGAGGCATAACCCTTTGTTTTACCTTTTAATTCCGAGTTAATCAATGGGTAAAATAAAAATTGAGAAAAAGGACATCTGGATCGACATGACGCCAATGTCGGACGTGATGACCCTGCTGCTCTGCTTCTTCATGTTGACATCAACATTCCTGACGCCAGAGCCTGTCAAGGTCAACACCCCGAGTTCGGTTTCCGAGGTCAAGGTGCCTGAGAACGATGTCTTGAGCATCCTGGTAGACCCGGATGGCAAGATATTCCTCGGCACTGAGAACAAGAACGACATGCTCGCCATGATGCAGGACGTGACCGACAAGTTCGGCATATCGCTCAATGCCACCCAGATCAAGCACTTCCGCGAGGATGCCATGATCGGTGCGCCCCTGAGCAAGTTTGCCGACTACCTGAGTCTCGAGCCTGAGAAGATGGGCGAGGCGATCCAGACCATGGGCATCCCCACCGATAGTATCGATGGAGGCATGAGCGAGTTCCAGGAGTGGGTGAAGGCCGCCCGCGAGGCCAACAGCGACATCAAGATTGCCATCAAGTGCGACGCTACCACGCCCTACAAGGTGGTGAAGACCATGATGTCGGAGCTTCAGGACATGAACGAGAACCGCTATCAGCTGATTACAAATCTTAAAACATCGTCGGAGGACTAATATATGGCAAAAAAGAAAGCGAGTAAGCAGAAAAAGATGGACACCCGCGTGAACTTCACGCCGATGGTGGACATGATGATGCTTCTGATCACGTTCTTCATGCTCTGTACGACGCTGAGCAAGCCTCAGGCCATGCAGCTGACGATGCCGAGTAATGATGATCAGTTACAGAAGGAAGACAAATCGGTGACTAAGGCTTCTTACACCATCACGCTGTATCTGGCTGCCGACGACAAGCTCTACTACGTGGCAGGTCTGCCCGAGTACGACAAGCCCGAGTGCATCAAGGAGACATCGTGGGGTTCGAAGGGCATCCGCGACGTGCTCATCCACCACACCACCGAGGACGGAACAAACCCCGTTGCACAGGTGATGCAGGCCAAGGTCGAGCTGGACAAGCAGAAGATTGCCGCCGGTGATAAGATGTCGGACGAAGAGTATCAGAAGAAGCTCTCCGACATCAAGGGTGGTGACATCTATGGCAATGGTCAGAAGATTCAGACCATGACCGTCATCATCAAGCCTATGGATACGGCCAACTATAACAATATGGTGCAGGCCCTTGACGAGATGCAGATTTGCAGTATTGGTAAGTATGTCATCGACAAGATCAACGAAGACGACCAGAAGCTCCTCGAGCTGGCTGGCATCAAGTAAGTCACGATGACCAACAATTAAAAACAAGAAAAGACTATGGCAAAAGTAGATCTTATTGACAATAGCTGGGTCGATCTCGTCTTTGAAGGCAAAAACCAGGCATACGGCGCTTATACCCTCCGCAAGGACACGGGCAAGCGCAACCTCAAGGCCCTGATCCTCACCATCGTAGCCATTGTGGCAATCATGCTGCTGGTGGCTGCCAAGGTGGCCATCGAGAACCAGCTGAACAGCCGCGTGGCCGTCGAGACCGACGTCGAGCTGTCTAAGCTGGCCCAGAAGAAAGAAGCCAAGGTGGAGCGCAAGGAGCCCGTCAAGGTGGAAATGGAGAAGCAGGTCGTCGAGAAGGTGAAAAGCTCGGTGAAGTTTACTGCTCCTGAGATTAAGAAAGATGAAGAAGTGAATCCTGAGGACGAGATCAAGTCACAGGACGACCTCTCGAAGTCGAACACCGCCATCGGTGCCTTCGACGTGAAGGGTAACGATGAGGAGGCTGGCGAAGTGCTGAAGGCTCAGCAAGTCGTCGTCGACGAGAAGCCCGCAGAGGAAGAGACCAAGATCTTCGACGTGGTTGAGCAAATGCCTACCTTCCCTGGTGGCGATGCTGCCCTGATGAAGTATCTTAACGACCACATCAAGTACCCCGTAGTGGCAGAGGAGAACGGCATTCAGGGCCGCGTCATCTGTACGTTCGTCGTTGAGCGCGACGGCTCTATCACCGACGTGAAGGTGATGAAGTCGGTCGACCCCTCACTCGACAAGGAGGCTATCCGCGTGCTGAAGTCCATGCCCCACTGGATTCCTGGTAAGCAGAACGGTTCGGCCGTGCGTGTGAAGTTCACAGTGCCTGTCACCTTCCGTCTGCAGTAAGTCTTAATAAGTCTCATGGGTCCTATAAGACCTATAAGTCCTATACGACCTATAAGTCCTATAGCCCATGAGACTTCAACAGAAAACGCAAAGTATGAAGAGAACCACATTCGGTACCATTACCGGATTAGCAATCGGCTTAGGCTTGTTCCTCGCTTGTGGGAACAAGCCTAAACCTAACTACGACTACGACACGGCGGCAAGCATCTTCACCGCCGACGAGAGCTTTTACCCCATCCTCGACGAAGAGCTCGACGTCTATATGGCCCTCCACGCACAGGGAGAGCTGAAGGCCGTCTACACCAGCGAGCAGGAAGCCATGGAGAAGCTCATGAAGAACGAGACGTGGCTGGCCTTCACCTCGCGCAACTTCACCCCCAAGGAGCTGCAGAACCTGAAGGACCGCAAGTTCATGCCGAGGGCCATACCCATCGCCTACGATGGTCTGGCCATCATCGTGAACAACCAAAACACCGACACGTGCATCACCGTGAAGGACTTCGCACGCATCTTGCGCGGCGAGGCAAAAGTGTGGAAGGACATCTACCCCACATCCAAGCTTGACAGCATCGACGTTGTGTTCGACAATCCCCAGTCGAGCACCGTGCGCTATTGCGTCGACAGCATCCTGGGCGGACAGCCCATCAACAGCAACAACATCGGAGCCGTGCTCAAGAGCAGCGAGGTGGTCGACTATGTGGAGAAGCACAAGAACGCCATCGGCATCATCGGCTCCAACTGGCTCAACGACAAGCGCGACACGACCAACGTCACCTTTAAGAAAGAAATCACCGTAATGAAGGTGTCCAAGATGGACTCTGCCACCGTGCAGAACAGCTGGCGCCCCTATCAGTTCTATCTATACAACGGCAACTATCCCCTTGTCCGCACCATCTATGCCCTGGTCAACGAGCCGCGCAGTGGCGTGCCTTCCGGCTTCGCCCACTTCTGCCGCCTGCCCAAGGGCCAGCTCATCATCTTCAAGGCCGGACTGCTGCCCGTGCAGGGCAACATGAACGTCAGAGAAGTTTCTGTCAGCACCGAATAAACCTTTCCCTATCTACCACGTCATATTGACATAAGGACAAACCATAAGACCCATAAGCCCTATAAGACCCATAAGAACTATAAGACTTATCAGCCATAAAAAGGATATTCAAACACTATTTAAACACTATTTAAAAAGAACGAGAGAATTATGAAAACAATGAAATATCTGATTGTAGGAGCCCTGATGCTCAGCCTCAGCGCTCCCGTTGTCGCTCAAGACAACAAGGCCGTCATCGACGAGGCCGCCACCCTGGTGAAGAACAACACCCCCATCAAGGAGGTGCGCTCGTTTGCCAAGAAGTATAAGAAGAACGGCGAGGTGCTCACCGGCATCGCCCGTGCCTACTATGAGAAGGAGGACACCGCCAGCGCACGCGAGTTTGCCGAGCAGGCCTCCAAGCTCAACTACAGCCCCGCCTATGTGCTCTTAGGCGACATCGCCTCCATGGCCGACGATGGCGGCACCGCTGCCAACATGTATATGCAGGCCATCTACTTCGACAACAAGAACCCCGACCCCTATCTGCGCTATGCCACCATGTATAGCAAGATCGACCCCGCCGGCTCCATCGCCAAGCTCGAAGAGCTGCGCGCTGCTGTGCCCGACTACCCCGTCGACCTGCCCATGGCACGCCTCTACCAGAACGCCGGCAAGCTCGACGAGGCCATCAAGGCCTACGACCGCTGGTACACCAGCACCGACTTCTCCAAGAAAGAGCCGGGCGACCTTGCCAGCTACGCACTCATCTACCATATGAAGGGCAACAACGAGAAGTGCCTGCAGATAGCACGCGAGTCGCTGCAGAAGTATCCGCGCAGCTCGTCACTCAACCGCGTGGCACTGATGAGCACCGTTGCCATGGAGAAGTACGACGATGCACTCGTCTACGGCGACCAGCTGTTCAACAAGTCCGACTCCACCAACTTCAAGGACTTCGACTACCTGAACTACGGTAAGGCATACATCGGCAAGCAGCAGTACGACGAGGCCATAGCCCTCTACCGCAAGTGCATGGAGGTCAGCACCGAGGACAAGGATGCCGTCAACAACATCCACAAGGAGATTTCCGACGCCTACATGAAGAAGGGCGACTTCGACAACGCCGTGACCGAATACCGCAAGTATCTCGACGGCACATCGAAGAAGACCGCCGAGGACTACCGCGTGCTCGCCGAGATGTACTATAAGCACGCTGCCGACCTCACTGGCGACGAGCAGAAGGCATCCATCAAGAAGGCCGACGAGGTCTACGAGCAGGCTCAGGCTCTCTTCGCCAACAACCCCGACGTGCTGTCGTTCATCCTCAACCGTCGCGGCACACTCAACGCCATCCTCGACCCCGACTCCAAGCTCGGCCTGGCCAAGCCCATCTTCGAGCAGCAGATACAGCTCATGGAGGCTAAGGACAACCGCAACAACACCGAGACCAACCGTCTCATCACGGCCTACCGCTACCTCATGTCCTACTCTCTCCTCGTGCAGGACGACAAGCAGGGCGCACGTGCGTGGGCACAGAAGATTCTCGACATCGATCCCGCCAACGAGCAGGCCAAGCAGGTTGTCGACAACATCAAGTAATCATTCCGTCTGTTTGCAGACACAACTAAAAAAATATGATTATCCTCTATCGTACCACCAAGGCCCTGAAAGGGCTGCAGAATACAGGCAGGGGTAGAACCCCTGCTAAATATGGCCAAGGACAGAACCCCAAAGGGGTGACAGAGCCTCTGTCGCCCATTCTGGGCTCATCCAGCATGCCGCATTTAGCAGGGACTTCAGCCCTGCCTATGGTCTCATCAGCCCTTCGGGCTTCGCTGGTGGTGCTACGATAGCGGATAATCATAAAAAAAACTGAGGGCGTGTAGAAACGTCCTCAGTTTTTTGCCCTATGCAGCCAGGGGAGGGCAAAGAAAATGCTTCAAAGAGAAGTACAGGGAAAAAACTTATGCCCGCTCCTGCACTTCCTTGATGAACTGCATGGGAGTCTTGCCGGTGATGCGACGGAACACCTTGGTGAAATGGGCATTGTCGGCAAAGCCTGTGCGGAAGGCCACCTCGATGATGGTGAACATAGGATACTGCCTAAGCAGCTCTTTTGCCTCCTCTATGCGGAGGTAAGTGACATATTTTGCCGCACTGACACCGGTCACAGCCGAGATCTTGCGACGCAGCTGTGTCTGACTCATGGCCATCAAGGGGGCCAGATGCTCTATGTCGGTCTTGTCGTGCTCCATGTGCTCTGCCACCTGCTCCCTCAGCCTTTCCAGGAACTGGCGGTCAAGTGCGTTCATCTTGTTACTCTCGCCTTCCACAGAAATCCCTGCTCCAGCAGCCACGGGTATTGCTTCCCCTGCGGTCTCCTGAGTAGCTTCTGCGGCTTTGCCGTCACTTACAGACGGGGACTGTATATCCCCACCATCGGCTTCGGGAACGAGGGCGTCATTCCCCATCATTCTTATAAATTTCTTTTGCATATCCCTTTGTTGTTCCAGCATGTTGCCCACAATGGTCAACAGCTCTTCAGCATTGAACGGCTTGTTCAAGTATGCCGTAGCGCCAGCATGCAGTCCTTCCAGCCTGTCTTTCTCCGTCACCTTTGCCGTAACGACGATGACGGGTATATGACAGGTCAGCTCGTCCTGACGGATGTGGCGACACAGCTCCAGACCGTCCATACGCGGCATCATGACATCTGTTATCACAATGTCGGGCACCAGCTCGCGGGCTTTCTCCAGGCCCTGTTCGCCGTCCTCGGCATAGTACACTTCGTAGTGTGGTGCCAGCAGCGTGCCGGTATAGTAGCCCACCTCGCGGTTGTCCTCGACAATGAGGATGCGGGTAGCCTCTCCCGAAGTATCTCTGAGGGTCTCCCCCATCCCCTCCAAAGGAAGGGGTGTCTGAATACATAACCCCTCTAAGACATCTGCCGAGGCATGCAACTCGACATCCCCACCTTTTGAGAGGCTTGTAGAGGCTTTCAGGGAGGCCTTTTCCGGCATCATTACCGTAAACGTAGTTCCCTTGCCCACAGTGCTCTCCACGTCGATGGTGCCGTGCATAGCCTCTACCAACTGCTTTACCAGCGTCAGTCCGAGTCCTGTGCTGTTGGCTTTCTGGCTGTTACGCCCCATGTAGAAAGGCTCAAAGATATGGGCCTTATCCTCTGGGGCTATGCCGCTGCCCGTATCGCTCACGGTGAGCGTGAAGTGTCCGTCGGCCACACGGCTGTGCATGGTGACGCTGCCGCCCTGTTGCGTATTCTTCAGTGCATTGGACAGCAGGTTGACCACAATCTTCTGCAAGTAGTCGCTCACGAAGTCTGTCTCCTGTTCCTTGGTGTCAGGCTCGTAGGCCAGTGTCACCTGTCGGCTGACAGCCAGCTGCTGCAAGCTCTCGGTAAGCATGTTTAACAGGGGCACTATGTTACCTCGCTGCCACTGCGGTGCGACAACGGCACTCTTCATCCTTGCCACGTCGAGCAGCTGGTTCACCAGCTGTAGCAGTCGGTTGCCCTCGTGCTCGATGAGGGTAAGAGCCTCAGTCAACCCCGAAGGGGCAGAAGCCTCCCCAAGCCCCTCCGAAGGAGGCGATGTTTGGTTAGATAAAGTCGCGGAGGTTGTAGTGTTATTATGTAACTCAACATCCCTCCCTTCGAGAGGGCTTGGGTGGGTTTTCAGGTTGGCCTGCAGCTGCCTGCTCAGCCCCAGTATCACTGTCAGCGGCGTGCGGAACTCGTGTGTGACGTTGGTGAAGAAGCTCTCTTGTGCCAACTGTTGCTGCTTCAGACTGCGGTTAATCCTGCCGCGCAGACGGTAGGCGTAGAACACAAACGCGATGACGGCAAGCAGCAGCAGGGCCACTGCCGACGAGACGATGATGATGAGCTGGTTCTGTCGGCGTCGGGCGTTGTTCTCGTCCTGCAGCTCGTTGTTGTGAAACTGTGCGTTGGCCTGTCCCAATGCCTCGTTCATCTGCGCGTTGTGTATAGAGTCGCGCATCACGATATACTTACGCAGGGCGGCAATGGCCTGCCGTGGCTCGACGGGCTCGTAGGCTTCAGCCAGCGAGCGGTAGTCGTAGCACACGGAGCGCGTGTTGCCCACCTCCTCTTCCAGCCTGATGGCCCTGAGCAGTATGGGCACGGCCTCGGCGTTGCGCTTCATGTCGAGCAGGTTGTAGGCCACATATTCTAAGCTGATGGCCAGCAGGTTGCGGTCGGGCACGTCCATCTTCTCCACGAAGTCTACGGCCTGCTGTGCCGTCTCCAGCCCGCGCTGGTAGTCGCCCTGCCGGTTGTAGGCATAGCTCAGCTGCGACAGGTGGTTCACCACGCCGGCATCGTAGCCTATGGCGCGAGCCTCCTCCACGGCGCGCTGTCCGTAGGCAATGGCTTTGTCGGTCTCTTTCACTATGCTGTATATCTCGCAGGCAATGCCCAGGATGTTGTGCGTGTTGTTGTTGCTCCCTATCTTTTCGTCCAACTCGATGGCTTTCTGTATGAAGAGCTTCGCCTGCTCGGGGTTGGGCTGGCAGTTGTTCACGATGGCTAAATAGAGGTATGCGCGTGCCAGATAGACCGACGGCCCGAATCTCAGGCAGAACTGCATGGCCTCTTCGCCGGCCACGGCGGCCTCTGTCAGTCGGCCCTGCTTAAACAGGCAGTAGCAGCGGTCGCAGAGCAGTGTGGCGAGCATGGTGGCGTCGTTCTTACTCTTCATCTGGCTGCCAACGGGGCCGTCGGCGGCTAAGGGCAGTGCCTGCTCTATGAGGGCGAGGCTTTCGGTGAAGTAGGCATTAGTATAGTAGTAGCGCTCGGCGGCATAGTAGACCAGCAGGGTGGTGCTGTCGGCAGGCGTGCCGCTCTTCACGCTCAGCTTTTTGTCGGCCAGCATGTCGTCGGTAAGGCACAGGCTTACGATGGTGCGCGCCACGTTCTCTTTGCTATGGGGGGGGTATTTTTGTAGGCTTTCAGCAAAGAATCCACCCTTTCCGGCGTGACCGTGGCCATGACGGAACACTGGCAGAAAGACGTCAGTAGCAGAAAGACTATTTTCAAAGTGAATCTCATATATTTACAATTATGTGAGTGCAAATTTAAGAAAAAAACTTAATGTGTGTGAGAAATTATTGTAGTTTTTGTCCAAACGTCCAAAAACGACAACGGATTGGACAGAATAGACAACGCAATAACATTAAAAATGCTTAATTTTGCAATAGTTTGTGTGCGATATCCTGCTCCATGGCCAATAGTGTTGAGGATATGGTTTGTGGGTTAATCGATACTGTTTCATTCAAAACTGCTAACAATCGGGGCTTCTCCCGCTTACATTCAACCAAATAATTTGCAGCAAACTTTTCCAATATGAAAGCGAACACGGATTAAAAATCTCACCATAGAGGCACTGAGACACAGAGTATGTCCATCTCCGTGACTCTGTGCCTCTGTGGTGAGTTATATAGAAGACAATAAATATCAATCAAAAACAGAACGAATATGAAAAAAGCTAACTATCTCCTGAAGTCACTGTTGCTGCTGGTCGCGCTGATCATCGGCACAGCAGTTCAGGCCGATGTTCGGAAAAACATCTACTTCAGCCAGGACTATGAGAGTGCGGCGGTTACCGACTGGCTGCCCTCCAAGGCTACCTGCACGCTGGTTCTGAGCGGTGGCAACACCTATGCGCGCATTACTTCTCCCGATGCCAATGGTGCTGCCCAGCTACCTATCAGTGGACTTCCCGATGCTTCAGAGCTCAACTACGTGTCGGACGAACTGACCGACCAGGGCTACGTCGTCGAGTTCGACATGCTCATACAGTCGGGCAACGTTTCGGGCGTCAGCCAGTCGCAGTTCATCGTCTCGTCTGCAGCCAGATTCCGCAATGAGGGCGATAAAGCATACACTGGTTCGACCGACCCATTCTCCCTCTCCCAGAAGGTCCGTACGGCAGACAACTACGACACAAAGTGGCATGTCAACAACCTACGTAACACCGAGGCCGACATGTTCCTCAAAACTCTTGCCGTCGATCAGTGGTATCACTACACCGTGACGATATCGTCGAAGGAGATACGCTATGAGATTTACACCAGCGACGGCAATTGGCTGGGTTCCGGCACAATGCCGCTTGACGAGGGGGCAAGCATCAAGATGGTCAAGCACATCAGTACGCTCGTGGGACAAGGCGGGCTATTGTGCTTCGACAACCTGCAAATCTACGATTGGGTTGAAGACACCTCTGGCGGCGAAGTAATCGACGAGAGCATCACCCCGCCTATCTTGCAGTATGATGAGGAGAGCAGCGACGGTGACTATATGGTGTACACCTACATCGTGGCCAACGACAACACGACCGGCATGACGCTCCACGTCATGTCTGGACTGCGTAAGGCGGCACCCGCACTCGATGACTACCAGTGGGAGACCTACGCCATGGAGGCAGGCTCTGCCATTGGTCGCAATTGGTGGGCTCAGGCCGGCGACTGGGGCTACATCTACGCCTACTTCACATACGTCGACGGCGCGGGCACGACACACCGCTCTCCTATGAGGCAGATAGCCATAGGCAATGTGCCGGACGAAAGCAGCTACGGCGAGTTAGACGAGAGCATCACCCCGCCAGATCTCGTTTTAAGTAAGACAGTAGAGAACGGAAACCAGACAACTTACGAGCACATTATGTGGAATCGCAACAGCATGACGCTGGATCTCCACTATACGCTTTCATTCTTGAAAAAGCAGCCCAACCTGTGGGATGAGGTGTGGGAGACAAGAAGTGGCTGTGAGCAGGGCTGGGGTATCGGACATTCTTGCAAGGTCGATGCCGGCGACTGGGGCTACATCTACGCCTACTTCACCTACGTCGACGGCTGGGGCGTCACCCACCGCTCTGACATCAGCCGCATAGCCGTGGGCAACGCTCCGGAAGAAGTCACTGCACTGAGTGCACCAGAGCTGACGTCGACCGATTATAGCGACTTTTATTATATCTTTTTCACCACCTCTCAGTTCATCGATGGGCAGGAGGTGAACACTACGGTCTACTACAAGCTCGACGACGACAACTATCAGGTCTATACTGGAGGCCGTCTGCAGGTGGGCTTTGGCACCACCCTGAGCTATTATGCCACGGCCGAGGGCTATGCCGACTCGCCCGTGACCACCGTCACCGTCCAGGCTCCTTTGTGGCAGACCATGACAGAGATATGGAGCAGCTCCTTTGGCAAGACTGCCGGCAACGTTTCACTCAGTGCCGACGAGCCTTTAGAGGGCTATCACTACATGCTGGCCAACGACGAGTTGTTGAGCGATTATGTGCTCACCCCCAACGTTAGCCTTGGCAACGGCTACAGGGTCAATTACACGGGTCTCTATAGCGACATAGAACGAACCTATGCCATTGCCGGGCTCTATAAAGGGCAGAAGGTTTTGGTATCTATCTACGACCCAACCGTCGACAGTGGCGCCTATGGGGCAAGACAGTCTGCCAGACAGGCCCCAGGCACTACGCGCCGCGTCATGCCCGCCGGCATCACCCCGAGGGTGAAAGCCGGACAGGGACTGGAGATAGACACGTGGTTCACCTACGACGACCCCAACAATGCCTATAAAGATTACTGGCTGACCGTCACCCAGAGCGGCGATGTGACGTTCAGCGTCGATGGGCTCATGTATATTAGTCAGATTTGCTTGCAGAGTGAGCGTGTGGCCGATCCGCCCTACTTCGAGCTGCTGAGCGTCGACGGTGCCAACCGCACCTACCGCATCTACAACACCAGCACCACGCTCCACTACACTACGGCCGTGGCCAACTCCATGCCTGTCAAGAACGGCGCTGCCTGGAGCACCACAACCAGCAGCTATGCCGACGTGACGCTGAGCGGCATGGGCTACCTCTTCGCCTATGTGTCGAACGAAAAGGGTGAGACCGAGGTGGTTGCTGAATATGTCGCTGGTGTGGAGCTCACGCTTAATGCGCCCACCATAGCCAGCAAGAGCCTCGATAATGGGGTGTGGACAGTGAAGCTCACCCACGACCAGAGCTTCATCGAAGGCAATCCCGATGCCTATATATATTATAAGGTGGATGAAGGCGCGGCCACGCTCTACGACGGGGCGTTCACCATCATGAATGGCGCCACCTTGTCCATGTGGACCCAGGCCACTGGCTACACCAACTCGCCTGTTGTCACCGCAACAGCCCTAAGCGAGCCTACCATGGCCTTGTCTTGGAGCGAGAACTACACCTATCTCTATTCTTCGACCAGCATGACGTTAGGCACCGAAGTGGAGCCCGGACTCTACACCTTACGCTACAACGGCTACGATCTCCGTCAGCAGCATCTGCTCACGCCCAACGAGAATATCGGTTCAGGATTCAATGCTTCTTACTACAATGGCATCTACTCTTCTTATGAGCGAACATACGCCGTCAGCGGACTCCTTGCCGGACAGCGCCTGCACGTGTCTTATAGTGGCAATGGGGCGAAAGTCACTCCGCTGCAAGGCGTGGCACTCGATGTGTGGAACTCTACAAGCTCCATGGCCAACCTGGTTGCCACAGCCGACGGCACCGTGAAGTTCTCTTTGAGCGGCGGTGCTTACCTGCGGGAGGTTCAGCTTTACGTCGAGCCTGAATATGGCGACGTCGTCCTGGCCGATGCCAATGGCAATCAGCTCATCTACCACTACGAGAACGCCACTTCGCCGGCCTCGTTCACTGGTATCGAAAGCTATGCCGCTGACGAGTCGAAGGCCGGACGCATTATTGTTGCCAGCCAGGTGACCGATGCCAAGGGCAACACCCATCAGGTGACCAGCGTTAGCTCGCTGAAAAACTCCAGCCAGCTGGTGAGCGTGATGCTTCCCGCACAGATAGAGAGCATCAGCAGTAGTGCCTTCTCTTACTGCAGCCAGCTCACCAGCATCAATCTGTCGGAGCTGCCATTGCTTACTGCTATTCCCAGTTATTGCTTCAGGAGCTGTGGCTTGCAGGAAATAACCATCGGTGGGAATATTACATCCATCGGCGACTATGCTTTCGATGGTTGTAACAAACTGATCAACATTAACATTGGTCCAAACGTGAAGACCATTGGCAACTACGCGTTTAGAGACGCCTATGCAGTGGAGCACGTCAACATCGATCCCGCCGTGAGCGGACTGACCATTGGCCACTCAGCTTTCCGCGACAACGACAGCTTGCGCACCATCACCATTCCAAAGGGCGTCACCTCTCTTGACGATTATTGTTTTGCCTACTGCGACTCTCTCCGCACTACTGTCTTCGACGAAGACATCACCCTGACAACCCTGCCTGCCAATTGCTTCTACAACGACGTGGGCTTGCTATCGGTGAGTGTGCCCAAGTCGGTAAGCACCCTTGGCGACTATTGCTTCTCTGGGTGCTCGTCGCTGCGCACGATGGAGTTTGCCACTGATGCTCCCATCACGGCCATTCCCTCCAGCTGTTTCAGAAACTGCACGTCGCTGGAGACCATCACCCTGCCCGACGCGGTGGAGACCGTGGGAAGCTATGCCTTCTATGGTTGTGAGAAATTGCTCGAGATTACGTTCGGCCCCAATCTGAAGACATTCTACAATAACTACAATGTGTTCTATAGCTGTAGCAAGGTGGAGAAGATGACCATTCCGGGCATCAACTTCCCCTTCCAGTGCAACATGAGAAATCTGCCCAACTCGATGATGCTCTTCGTCCATCCCGACATGGTGAGCACCTATAAGTCGAACTCCTACACAAGTCGCTTCCACATCTTGCCCATAGGCTCGCAGACCGACTTTGCCATCACCACCACCGCTGGCGGACAGGTGGCCACCATGATTCCTGCCGAGGTGGCAGCCAACGTGCTCAGCCTGAAGATTACAGGTCCTATCAACGGCACCGACGTCAACCAGCTGCACGAACTGATGCCCTTCTTGCAAGTGCTCGACCTGAAGCAAGCCCAGATTGTAGCCGGTGGCGAGGACTACTACCGGTTCAACTTCAACACCAGTACCAACGTGGCAACGAGGATCTCTTATACTTATTATAAGACCGCAGACAACATCGTGGGCCAGTACATGTTCTATAATATGCCCAACTTGAAGCGCCTCCTTCTGCCCGATGGAGCCACCTCGATTGAGCAGTATGGTGTGGCTGCGGCCGACACCTACAATACCAAGTTGGCATACGTGGAAATGCCCAGCAGCCTGACCGTCATTGCCAATTATGCGTTCTATCAGCAGCAAAGCCTGGCCGAGGCTGCCATTCCTGCCAGCGTGACCAGCATAGGAGAATCTGCCTTCAGATATGCAGGCATTACTGAGGCGGTTATTCCCGACGGTGTCACCACGCTGGCCAATAATACATTCGCTGACTGTCAGAAATTGGAGAAGGTCGTATTGTCAGACCAGCTCACGTCTATAGGCAATAATGCCTTCTCTGGATGTAAAAATCTTTCATCGCCCGTTGTCTTCCCTGCCTCACTGAAGACTATTGGACAGTATGCGTTCTATAATTGCAACTACCTGACAAGCGTCACCTTCAGCGAGGGACTGACGTCCATCGGCAACTCTGCCTTCTGTTATTGCTACCGACTGAAGGAGGCCGTCTTGCCAGCGAGCCTGACGTCGCTGGGCAGCAGTGCTTTCGCTTATGCCGACTCGCTGAAGACATTCACCTTCCCCGCCAACATCAAGCAGGTGCCTGACTACGTTCTCCAAGGCATCGATGCCCTGGCGAGCGTCACCCTGGCTGAGGGAACCAAGAGCGTTGGCTATGCCGCTTTTGCCGACTGTCCGAAGCTGGCAGAAGTGAACAACCTGAACCAGAGCACGCTGACCACACTCTACAACGACGCGTTCCGAAACACCGGCTTTGTCAGCATCACACTGCCCGAAAGCATCACGTCGATGGGGCCGAGCGTGTTCGAAGACTGTAAGCAGTTGGAGAGCGCTAACATTCCGTCGGCCATTACCCGTGTGCCTTATTACACCTTCAGTGACTGTGTGAAGCTGACCAGCGTCACCTTGCACGACGGCATCACGCAGATAGACGATAACGCTTTCTATAACTGCAAACTGCTGCCCACGCTGCAGCTCAGCGACCAGATCACCTCGATAGGCAATCAATCATTCAGCAATTGTGAGAACCTGGAACTCACCAGTCTGCCGTCGGCACTGACAAACATCGGCTGGAATGCCTTCCAGTACACCAAGAAACTGGGCGAGAGCCTGACCATACCAGGTACGGTGACCTCGCTTGGCGATTATGCTTTCTATCACAGCGGCATCAAGTCGGTCACCATTGCCCAGCCCATCAGCTCTTTCGGTCAAAGAGTGTTCCAGTATTGTGAAGACCTGGAGAGCGTCACCCTGCCCAAGAAGATGACCGTCATTCCCGCTTATACTTTCGCGGACACCAAGAACCTAAAGACCATCGCACTGCCCGACTCCCTGAAGGAGATAGGCGACTATGCCTTCGAGAATAGCGGTCTCGCTGAGATTTATCTGCCCGGCAAGCTGCAGACCATCGGTTGTGAGGCGTTCTACAGCACCCAGCTTGAGGAGATTACCGTTCCCAAGAACGTCACCTCGGTGGGCGATCGGTTTGCAGCCAATTGCAGCAAGCTGAAGACGGCCAAGCTGGGCCGCAAGCAAGACTATAGCGCCAACAGCTCCTTCGACTACTTCTATGGCTGCGACAACCTCGAACTGCTGCGCGTCTATGCCGGCACGCCCCCTGCAACATCGTCGTGGTCTCTGAACAGCTATATGGGCTACCGCACCAACTGTGTGCTCGAGGTGCCCGACGGACAGGTGGACATCTATCAGGCCACCGATGTGTGGAAGGACTTCAAGGAGATTCGCGCCTTCCAAAGCGAAGAGACGCTCTACTATGCCGACTTTGCCGCCTTGCAGAAACTCTACCGCCAGCTCGACGGAACCAACTGGACCAAGACATGGAATGTAGAGGAAAACCGCCACTCCAACGGTAAGTGGCAGGGCGTGACCACTGAGGTCGACGACGACGACGACGAGCTCTTCTACATCACCTCCATCGACCTGACTGCCTTCGGACTGAAGGGCAAGCTGCCCAAGGAGGTGTTTACACTGTCACGCCTGGCATCGCTCAACCTGAGCCACAACGCTATAGAGGCAAAGGTCGATACGCTGCTCAGTGTCGAGAACAATGTGCTGACCACACTCAACCTTGAAGGCAACCAGCTGCGCGGCGACCTGGCAAAGCTGGTGAAGTATCTGCCCGGGCTGACCAACCTCAACGTGCAATACAACCAGCTGACAGCCTACTCTGAGGCTACGCCAAACACCACGCTATCCCCCTACAACCTGCAGTACGGCTGCCAGTTCATCGACTGGCAGACCAAGGAGGTCAGCGTGCCCGACGACCTCTACGACCAGGTGGTCACCAACTACACACCCGGCCGGCCCGTGGCTATTGAGAGCAACACGCTGCAGACCTACCGCCATCGTTACGGCGACTGGGATTTCGATACTAACACCCTCTATCGTATGTTCAAGAGCTATAGCGATGTGACCAGCACCTGGGAGGGAGCCCTCGAAAAGAGCTTCCAACGTTGGGATGCCAGCACCTACTATGAGTTTAAGGCACCGAAGGGGCAGCTCGTAGCCTATACCAGTACAGGTTCCGATGTGAGCTACGTCACCCATATCCTCTACGTCGACTGGGACAACGGCGATGTGAACGCCGACCTTACCGTCGATGTGAGCGACGTGCAGAACGTGGTCTACTACGCTCTGAACGACGCCCGTCCCAATGCCAGCAATACCTTCAACTACTCGGCTGCCGACCTGAACAGCGACAATGTAATCAACGTGCAGGATATCGTAGGCACCGTAGGACTCGTGCTGAGCTACGACAAACCGTCCACTACCCGCGCGCGTATATATAATAAGGCGATGGCAGAGGGCTGCAGCAACCGTCTGTTCATAGACGGCAACAAACTGAAGCTGGCCAATAGCGATGCTGTGGCCGCCCTGCAGCTGACCATCAGCGGCATCAGCTCCGCCGAGGTGCCCGCTGCTCTGCGCAGCAACTTCTCGGTGAGCACGCGCCGTGTCGATGGAGGAGTGCGTGTGCTGCTCTACTCGCCGGCTGGTAACATCTTGAGTTCCGGACAGCATGAGCTGCTCATCAACCTGCCCGCAGGCGCCGCCGTCACCGACGCACGCCTCGTCGACGAGCAGGCCGGCTACCTGAGCGTCGACTTCAGCGGCGAGACCACCGCCATCAGCACTATCGACTACTCGGCCATCGACAGCCAGACACCCGTCTACGACCTCAGCGGACGTCGGGTAGGTCAGTGGAATACGCTGCCCAAAGGCGTCTACATCGTCAACCTCCATGGTAAGCAGTATAAGGTTAAGAAGTAAAATAAAAAAGCATAAGATATGAAACACCTAAGATTCTCGATTCTGGCAGTGCTGACCATGATGGCCGGCCTGCTACAGGCGCAGAGCAATGTGCTGCGCGTCGATCCGGTGGAAGGTCCCGCCGGAAAGACCGTAGCGCTGCCCATCGTGATGGAGAACCAGAGCGACATTGCCGGCGTGCAGTTTGAGATTGCTGTGCCCTACAAGCTCACGGTCGACGATGAAGACAAGCCCCTTGTGAGCCTGTCGAAGACACGTGCCGAAGGCTTCAACGTGGTCGCTCGCTACATGGGCACTGCCTACAACTACATCCGCCCGGGAGGTTCGGGCAGTGTGCAGACCGTGTATCACAAGTATCGTGTCATCCTCTACAGCGACGATGGCCGCCTCATCCTCGGCAACGAGGGCACGCTGCTCACGCTGGAGCTTGTCACCAGTGGCGACCTGACCGACAAAACCGAGCTGCCTGTGCCGCTCAGCAAGGCCACGCTCAGCGACCGCGACATGGTGAACAAGCTGACCTCGTCGGTGAACGGTCTTATCACCATCAAGGAGATACCGCGTCCCGACCTTACGCCCACCGACGTTGCCTTTGTACAGACCACGGTAGACCCCGGCGGTCAGCTCGATGTCAACTGGAAGGTGAAGAACATCGGCACGGCAGCCACCAATGGCGGATGGAGCGAGGAGATTGCTCTTGTAAGCCTGGATGGCCTGACCACCAAGGTGCTCACCACCACCCACTACGCGGGCACGCTCGCAGCCACTGAGGAGGTGAGCCGCAGCGTTGCCCTGACGCTTCCGTCGGTGCTCGGCATCGATGGCATCGCCAAGGTGCAGGTGACCATTATTCCCGATGCTGATGCCGACGAGCACCCCTCGCTGCGCGACAACAATACCAGCAAGAGTACCGACAACCTGCAAGTGTCCAAACGACTGACGCTCGAAATCAGTCCAAACCGCTTCGAGGAAGTAGGCGCGATGCCTTTCTACATCACCCTTACCCGAAGCGGCAAGTGGAGCGAGCCTCAGAGTTTCAAGGTGACCTACACCGACAGCAAGGGCCAGCCATCGACCGAGACGCGAGTGGCACTGCCCGAGATTATCAATATCTTGGCCAACCAGTCGGCGGCAAAACTATCTATGGTAATGAAAGGCAACAATGTGTCTGATGCCGACTCGCTGATACACTTCAAGGTAGAGCCGATAAGCGCTACTAACACCTATCCTCCTGTGGAGGCCGACCTCATTATCATAGACGATGAGCTCCCCGGTATTTCGGCAGTTGCGTCGAAGTCGTCGCTAAAGGAAGGCACCGACACGGAGTTCCAGCTGACCATCACCGTGGGGCGTGCACCGCAGCACGACCTGAGGGTGAGTCTGACCAGTGAGAACATGACGCGATTCTCGTTCCCCTCTTCCGTCATCATTCCTGCCGGAGAGACCTCCGCACAGGTCACGGTGAGGGTGGTGGACGACAACGTGGCCAACGGCACTATTGAGAATAAGTTTACCGTGTCGGCCGCCAACTACAGCAGAGGCGAGTGTCTCGTCATCCTTGAAGACAACGACCTGCCTGTGCTTGAGCTGACGCTCACCCCCACCACCGTGCAGGAGAGCGACGGCCCCACCAGTGTGGCCGGCAAGCTGAGGCGCACCTCCAACTTCGACACGAAGGTGACCATCCGACTCACCGACGATGCCAACGGCGGTCTCTACTATGGCAACAAAACCCTTACGCTCGACAAGGGCGTGCAGGAGGTGAATTTCAACTTCGGTCCCGTAGACAACCAGGATAAGGAGGGCGACCGCACCTACACCATCACGGCGGCCGTGTGGCTGTCGTCGTGCAGCTGTAGCGCTTCGGGCGAGACAGCAGGCCATGTGTCGGCACAGCTCACTGTGCTCGACAACGATGGCGAGGCCCTGCGCCTGAAGGCTAAGAACGCCACCGTGAAGGAGGGCGAGAGCACCATGCTCACCATCGAGCGCAACAATGCGCCCACCAGCGACCTCACCGTGACGCTCAGCTGCGACTATGCCGACATGGACTATCCCCACACCGTGACCATCCCGGCCGGACAACAGTCGGTCAGCGTCGACGTGACCTCGCTTACCAATAGTGCCGAGAACGACACCCACACCGTCATCTTCACCGTGAGCAGCGCCGGCTATGCCAGCGGCACCTGCTACATCATGGTGTCTGACCAGACGCTGCCCGACGCTGTGTTCAAGAGCATCAGCGTCAGCCCGGCGTCGGCTCTTGTGGGCGACCCCGTCGATGTGACCGTCGAAATAGGCAACGAAGGTAACAGCAAGGCCCTGGCCGCCAACACGCAGGTGGTCATCTACGAGCGCAACCAGAACGAGGCTCTCCTCACCTTTGTCATCGACACACCGTTGCCTGTGGGCGAGGTGCGCAGCATCACCAAGAGCATCACGCTGCCCAAGAACGTGGGCACGCACGAGCTCTATGCCGTCATCAACAGGGAAAAGAACGTGGCTGAGCTGTCGTTCAACAACAACACCTCGGACAATGTCTCCGTGGAGGTGACCTCGCCCTTCATGGCTACGCTGACTACCGACAAACAGACATACAACCAGAGCGACGTGGCCGTCTTCAGCGGACAGCTTAGCGGCCGCGACGTGGCCAACGCCGAGTTCGACCTCTACGTCATCTGCAACGGCACGCGCCAAGTGCAGCGCATCACCGCCGAGACCGACGGCAGCTTCACCTACCGCTGGGTGATGAACAACTCCTTCATAGGTCACTGCACGGCGGGTGTCTGCTATCCTAAAGACAGCAGCAAGGACGAACTGACAGCGTTCGACGTCTATGGCCTGCGCCGCACCAGCAGCAGCTACATTAGCATGGAACCCTCTGTCGGCGATCTCGTCGAAGGGACTATCGAGCTGGAGAATCCCGGCGTGCTGCCCCTCACGGGCGTCACCGTCGAGGTGGTGGAGAAGCCGGAGGCTTACGACGTGCAGCTGACCATCCCCGCGACCATCGCCGGAGGCCAGAAGCCCGTCATCAGCTATGAGATTGTGGCCAACGCCCCTGCCGATGGCAACGACTGGCAGCAAGTCAAGCTGTTGGTGAGCAGTGCCGAAGGCGCCCAGCTGCCCATCACTATCTATACTTATTCGCGCATGCCCGAGGCCAATCTGGTGTGCCTGAGCCAGCGCATCAACACCACGATGACCAAGGGTCAGACGCGTGAGTATCCTGTGATGCTCGTCAACACCGGACGCGGCAATACCGGCGAGGTGGAGCTGGCCCTGCCCGACTGGATAAAGTGTGCACAGGGCAAGAAACTCGCCGGCATCAATCCGGGCGACACGGCCACCATCGTGCTGCTGCTCTCGCCCACTGAGGAGATGCAGCTCAACGTGCCCGTCACTGGCACCATGGGCTTCAACGTGCAGTATGGCAAGGGCACTTACGCCACCTACAACATCACCCCCGTGAGCGACCTGACGGGTACGCTGAAGGTGGTCGTGGCCGACGAGTACACCTACTACACCGCTGAGAAACCCCACGTGAAGGATGCCGAGGTGGTGCTGCGCAACGCAGTGACCAACGCCATCGTCACTATCGGTGGACAACCTGCACAGGGCAAGTCTGACGATAGCGGTGTTGTCCTCTTCGAGAACCTGCCCGAGGGCTACTACAAACTCTCTGTCACGGCCGACAAGCACGACAGCTATACCAACAACATCCTGGTAGACCCGGGCACCACTACCGTTGAGGTGGTAAACCTGAGTGCCAATGCTGTTCAAGTGAGCTGGACGGTCGAGGAGACCGAGGTGGAAGACATCTACGAGATTGTGACCACCGTGAACTATGAGACCAGTGTGCCCGTGCCTGTCGTCGACCTTGTTGTTCCCTCGCGACTGCCACTCGACTCGCTGGCTGAGGGCGAAAGCCTTATGTACTACGCTATTGCCACCAACAAGGGCCTCATCACGGCAGAGAATACGGAAATCTTGACGCCCGACACACTCGACAATATCTATGTCTTTGAGCCGCTGGCCGAGAATATGAATCTGACCATTGCGCCGCAGGAGAGCTACATCGTGCCCGTGAAGGTGACGCGTATCGCCGACCAAACGGCCGGTGCCCGTCGGCGTGCAGGTTCAGGCGGTGGTTGTGTCACCTTTACTTCTGTGACTTATGAGTGGAAGTGTGGTAAAGACGGCAAGTGGCATAGGATAAGCAAGCCCATTACCTATGGGCATTGTCCCGGCGGCCCTGGCGGTGGCAGCGTTGTCGGCGGTGGCGGCGGTTTCGGTGGCGCCGGCGGTGGCGGTGGCGGCGGCCCCCGCGGTGGCGGCGATAAGACCCAACCCACTACGAATACTCCGAAAGTATCGAAAGAAGGTAAAAGCTGTAATCCATGCCTCGAGGCAGTCAAGGAGGCATTGGCCAACTGTTTGGCCAACTTCATACCCGGCTCATGCGCCTTAGGTATGATGAACTGTGCCTTCGACAAGGCACGAGGCAAGTCGGCAAATGTCGATTGTGGCCTTGCTGCTGCAGGATGTGTGCCCGCTACGGCTACTATGGCCGGAATCATCTCCTGCGAGATAGGCTTATGGGATGTATCTACAGCGTGCTGGGAATACTACTTGAGCAGCAGGCGACGTGCTTCTGCTACAGACATGTCGTTCCCCAATACACCGTTCAACTACGTAAACAATCTGTTTGAAGCCTCGGTGCCTATGTATAATGCTTTACGCGGCATGGCGAACTACTACACCGAGCTACTGGGCGACTCGGTATTCTTAGAGAGCAAAATCTCCGAACTTGAGAATCTGCTCGCTATCGTATCCACCTATCCCGACGAGGACTTGACTTTTGAGCATCTGCGCAACTATAAGCCCAGCAATGTCACCGACTCGGTGTTCAACAATTTCATTGAGCGCTACAACAACTCGCGCCGCTACGACGAGGACAACAGTTTAGACGTAGAGAACCGCATACACCTTGAAAAGTTGCAGAATAGCATCGACAGTATCAGTGAAGCCAACCAAATGGCCAAGGACAATGGATATGCCGGCCTCGATGATTGGTGGAACACGGCTGTCAGCACGGCCGACGAAAAGCTGATTGAATCTAATGAAAATGCTTCTGTCTGTGCCACTATCTCGCTACAGATAAAGCAGGAGATGGTGATGACGCGCCAGGCCTTCCGCGGCACGCTCACTGTGCTCAACGGCAATGAGCATGCTGCCATGGAAGACATGAAGCTCAGCCTTGTGGTGAGTGACATGAATAATGTGGTGGCTACGGCCCATGAGTTCCAGATCAATGCCGAGAGCTTGAAGGGCATGACTGGCCCGTTGGAGCTGGATGGCGGCTGGACCCTCGGCGCCGGACAGGAAGGCACGGTGACCGTGCTCTTCATACCCACGAAGTATGCTGCCCTCACTGCTCCTCAGCAGTACTCCTTCGGCGGAACGCTCAGCTACAAGGACCCCAACACCGGACTCTATGTGACGCGTGAGCTCTATCCCGTCACCATGACGGTGAAGCCCTCGCCCGAGCTCGACCTGACCTACTTCATGCAGCGCGACCTCTATGGCGACGATCCCCTGACCAAGGATGTCGTCGAACCTGTGGAGCCGGGCGAGTTTGCACTCGTCATCAACAACAAGGGTTATGGCGATGCCACCAACGTGCGCATGACTACTAACCAGCCCGAAGTGGTAGACAACGAGAAGAGCCTCTTCGTGGGCTTCGAGATTGTCAGCTCGCAGGTGAACGGCGGTCCTGCCACGCTTTCCTTCAGCCAGTCCATCGCCAACAACCTGGGCACCATCCCCGCACACTCGCAGGCCTACGCACAGTGGTGGCTGGAGTCGACAATGCTAGGCCACTTCATCGACTACGATGTGCAGGCCACCCACCTCACCAGCTATGGCAACGAAGACCTCTCGCTGCTCGACCAGGTGACCATCCACGAGCTCATCCACGGCTTCACGCCGCCGGCCACTGCAGGCCAGACGGCTCCCGCACGTGCTTTCCTCTGCAACGACATTGAGGATGCCGACGACCAGCCCGACCAGGTCTACTTCACCGACGCTACGCAGGCCGATGTGTATATGGCTGCAAGCAACAACGTGGTGAAGCTGTCGCGCTATGAGTACGAGGTGACCATCCTGCCCGTGAAGGAAGGATGGACCTACGCCAAGCTGCTCGACCCCACCGTGGGCAAGCAGAAGCTGCTGAAGGTGGTGCGCAAGAGCGACAACTTCGAGCTGCCTCTCGACAACGTGTGGCAGACCAGCCGCTCCATACGCGACGGACAGGATTGGCACTACGAGAACCGCCTGCATTTCGTGAGCGAGATGGCCGAGACAGGCGAGACCTTCCTGCTTACCTACGAGCAGCGGCCCAACGTGGAACTCGACTTCGTGTTCAGCCCCATTGAGTACGATCCCGAGTTTGCCGAGCAGACGCTTGTCACCACCGACGTAAACAAGCTCACCGTCACCTTCAACAAGCCCATACAGGCCGAGACGTTCACCGCTGAAGACATTGTCTATCAGGTGCAGGGCGAGAAGCGCGACCTGAGCCAAGTGGAGAACCTCATCACGCCGAAGGCGGGCAAAACGAACGCCTACGAGATAGACCTCACGACGGTCAACACACAGTTGCCCAACGGCTACTATGTGCTCACCGTGCAGGGCAACGGCATTACCGACAACGAGGGCTACAACGGACTCTTCGGCCGCAAGACCGACTGGGTGCTCTTCCGCGGCGGACTCGTCGTCCTGCACACATCGACATTCCCCGAGAACTCGGGCACGGTGGTCTATGAAACCGCCGACGCTCCCTCGGGCATGCGACGTGCTGGCGGCGGCGACGTGGAGAGCACAGAGTATGGCACAACGTTTATCCTGAAGGCTACAGCCAACGAAGGCTATGAGTTTGTCAACTGGACTGTTGGCGGCGTAGTGGTGTCTTCCGACCCGGAATATACTACTGTGGCCAACTCCGACCTGGACATTGTGGCCAACTTCAAGAAGAAGCAGTTCATGCTCGACGTGACGGCCGAAGGCAACGGCTCGCTGAGCAGTGCCGGCACGGGCTACTACGATTACGACACCGACCTGAAGATTGTGGCCACTCCCGATGCCGACTTCAAACTGAAGGAGTGGATTGTCGACGGCGAGACAAGGGCTGCCGACGGCAACACGCTGGAGCTGAACTTCAAGCAGGCCACCACGGTGAAGGCTGTCTTCGTGCGCGACATCTACACACAGACGCTCACGCTGGCTTACCACTGGAACTGGATGTCTACCTTCCTGCTCGAGCAGCAGTCGCTCGCCGAGATGTCGCGCTATGCCGACCGCATCGTGGGCCAGGAGGACGAGCTGTTCCGCGACCCGAACGTGGGCATGGTAGGCGGTCTGGATGCCATCGAGCCAGGCAAAGCCTATAAGGTGTATGCCACATCGCGCTTCTCGCAGAACCTACGTGGACACCTGAACGAAGGCGCTATCAGCCTCAGCAAGGGTTGGAACTGGGTGGCCTATCCCTATTTCGAGCTGAAGTCGGTGGCCTCCATCACCAATGCCGAGGATGGCGACTACATTGCCAGCCAGGCTGGATTCACCAGCTTCGACGGCAATACATGGGAGGGCACACTTGCCGACCTCGCTCCCGGACAGGGCTATCTCTACAAGTCGGCCACAGCCAAGAGCCTCGAGTTCAACTTCGACCAGACGCTTTCTCCCGCGCGCCGTGTGATTGTCCACGCACCTGTAAATGCTGCTGATGCCTCGTCGTTCATAGACATCCATCGCTATCCCAGCACGATGAACATCACCGCCCGCATCTATCGCGACGGAATCGAGCTGAACGGACAGGCCTACAGCATCTATGCCCTGTCGGGACAGGAGCTGCGCGGCGTCAGCCAGTTCGTGGGCAGCAACCACTACCTCACCGTCTATGGCGACGAGCCGGTGGCCATCACCTTCGTCGTGGAGCAAGCTGAGACGGGCGAGACCTTCGTGGCCAACGAGACGCTCACCTTCGTCAGCGACGTCGTGGGCAGCCGTAAGGAACCCTTCGCCATCAGCTTAGACAGCACTACAGGCATCGACCAGGTGGCCACCGAAAGCCGGCCGATGACCATCTACAATCTGGCCGGACAGCTCGTCAGCCGCGATGCCACCATCAAGACGCTGCAACGACTGCCTAAGGGCATCTACATTGTGAACGGACAGAAGTGTTACGTAAAATAAAATAGATCGCTATATGAGAACTACATTCAGAACTCTTTTGGCACTTGTGTGCTGTACCCTCGCTCTGGGGGTACACGCACAGGCTGCCCACTGGCAGGTGAACATCTATGACTACCAGTACGACATGACGGCCTACGTGGCACTGACCACCGACGGCCAGCCCGTGACCGACTATTCCGACTATGAGATTGCTGCCTTCTGCGGCAACGAGTGTCGCGGTGTGGCCACGATACAAAGCTATACGAAGGACAACCAGCAGGTGCCCTACGCCTACCTGCGCATACGCAGCAATGCTGCTGATGCCGCAGCAGAAACCATCACCTTCAAGGTCTACGTCAAGTCGGCCAACATGGAGGTGGCGGTGGAGAACACGTCGGTCTCCTTCGTCGCCAACAGCGTGCAGGGACTGCCCAGCGCGCCGCTCGTACTCGACTTCGAACCGTTTATGCCAGGCGATGCCGACGGAGATGGCGAGGTAACTGTATTCGACTTAGTGTCACTGATGGACTATATTGCCGAAGGCTCTGCTGACGGTATAAATATTGCTGCAGCTGACTTTAATGGCGATGGCGAGGTTGACATTTTTGACCTTGTGGAAATGATGGACTATATATCAAATCAATAGAACAATTATGAAGAAAGTATTGTTTTTCTTATGTGCTGTGCTCACATCCATTGTGGCATTTGGTGCAGAGGCGAGTTTCTATTTGAAGGACTTGAAGATTAAACCGGGAGAGACGAAACAGATTCCTGTCTACCTTTCTAGTGACTTACAGGCCAAAGGTTTCCAACTGGATATAACTTTGCCTGAGGGACTCACCTTTGTTGACAAAAACATTGTGCAAGGCTCCAGGCTCTCTGCTGCCGGCATGATGGTTACACCTTCACTGAGGGGTGGAGCTAACAAGGTGCTCCGGGTGCTTGGTGTTTACAATAGCGATTATATTGCAAGTGGTGACGATGTGTTCTTTACCTGTAATGTCACGGCTTCTGAGACAGCAGCACTTGGCACTTCGAAAATTACAATAACGACGGCCAAGATAACCCTCTATGACACATCCAATATCAACCTGACTCTTCCTGATACCGAATACGACATTAAGGTCTACACAACCTATCAGGTGACAGGCTCATCGGCAGATGAGGAGATGGGCGTGGTGTCTGGTTCTGGTGAGTATGAGAATGGCACCAACGCTACACTGACCGCCACTGCCAACGAGGGCTATCACTTTGTGAAGTGGTCTGATGACACAACGGAGAACCCTTATACCTTTGCCGTCAATGGAGCCGTCAGTCTTACAGCAACCTTCGCCCCCAACCAGTACACCGTGACCTTCGTCTTAGGCAACGGCGAGGACAACGTGGTGCTCACGCAGGACTACGGCTCGGCCCTTGCTGCCCCCATGCCTGTACGTGTGGGCTATACCTTCGCCGGATGGGATGCTGAGGTGCCTGCCACCGTGCCCCTGGGCGACAAGACCTACACTGCACAGTGGACGGTGAACCAGTACACCATCACGTTCGATACCGATGGCGGTACGGCTGTAGAGGCTATCACGCAGGACTATGCTACCGACGTCACCGCACCGGCTGCTCCCACCAAGTTGGGCTATACCTTCGCCGGATGGTCGCCGGTCGTGCCTGCCACGATGCCTGCTGAGAACGTGACCGTCACGGCGCAGTGGACCATCAACCAGTACACCATCACGTTCGACACCGACGGCGGCTCGGCCGTGGCTCCCATCACGCAGGACTACAACACTGCCGTCACCGCTCCGGCCAGTCCCGTGAAGGAGGGTTACACCTTCAGCGGGTGGTCGCCCGCTGTGCCTGCCACGATGCCTGCCGAGAACGTGACCGTCACGGCACAGTGGACCATCAACCAGTACACCATAACCTTTGTCTTAGACAATGGCGAGGCCAATGTGGTGCTCACGCAGGACTACGCCACGGCCATCACCGCGCCTGCTCCTGAGAAGGAGGGCTTCACCTTCGCCGGATGGGACAAGACCGTGCCCGCCACGATGCCCGCTGAGAACGTGACTGTCACCGCACAGTGGACGCGCAACAGCTATGCCGTGACGTTCATCGTCGACGGCGTGGCCGTCAGCGAGGGGACTGTAGACTACGAGGGCACCATCACCGCTCCGGCTGATCCCGTGAAGGAGGGCTACACCTTCGCCGGATGGTCGCCCGCCGTGCCCGCCACGATGCCCGCCAGCGACCAAACCTTTACGGCGCAGTGGACCATCAACCAGTACACCATGACCTTCGTCTTAGACAATGGCGAGGCCAATGTGGTGCTCACACAGGACTACGCCACGGCCATCACCGCGCCTGCTCCTGAGAAGGAGGGCTTCACCTTCGCCGGATGGGACAAGACCGTGCCCGCCACGATGCCCGCTGAGAACGTGACTGTCACCGCACAGTGGACGCGCAACAGCTATGCCGTGACGTTCATCGTCGACGGCGTGGCCGTCAGCGAGGGGACTGTAGACTACGAGGGCACCATCACCGCTCCGGCTGATCCCGTGAAGGAGGGCTACACCTTCGCCGGATGGTCGCCCGCAGTGGCTGAGACGATGCCTGCAGAGGACGTGACCTACACAGCTCAGTGGACTGTCAACCAGTACACCATCACCTTCGTGCTCGGCAACGGCGAGCAGGACGTGGTGCTCACACAGGACTATGCCACCACGCTCACTGCACCGGAGCCTGCTCGTACGGGCTTCACCTTCGCAGGATGGGACGCTGAGGTACCCGCCACAGTGCCCGCTGCAAACAAGACGTTCACCGCTCAGTGGACTCGCAACAGCTACACCGTGAAGTTCGTGGTCGACGGGGAGACCGTCAAGGAAGAGACTGTCGACTTCGAGGGTGCCATCAACGCTCCCGCCGATCCTGAGAAGGAGGGCTACACCTTCGCCGGTTGGTCGCCTGCAGTGGCTGAGACGATGCCTGCAGAGGACGTGACCTACACAGCTCAGTGGACTGTCAACCAGTACACCATCACCTTCGTGCTCGGCAACGGCGAGCAGGACGTGGTGCTCACACAGGACTATGCCACCACGCTCACTGCACCGGAGCCTGCTCGTACGGGCTTCACCTTCGCAGGATGGGACGCTGAGGTACCCGCCACAGTGCCCGCTGCAAACAAGACGTTCACCGCTCAGTGGACTCGCAACAGCTACACCGTGAAGTTCGTGGTCGACGGGGAGACCGTCAAGGAAGAGACTGTCGACTTCGAGGGTGCCATCAACGCTCCCGCCGATCCTGAGAAGGAGGGCTACACCTTCGCCGGTTGGTCGCCCGCAGTGGCTGAGACGATGCCCGCAGAGGACGTGACATACACAGCACAGTGGACCGTCAACCAGTATGCCGTCATCTACATGGTCGGCGGCACAGAGTGGGCACGCGACATGGTGGACTACGGCGCTGACATTCAGCTGCGCAGCTACGACGCCGAACAGGGTTACACCTTCAACGGCTGGATATCCACCGACGGAAACGAGTACACCACGATGCCTGCACACGACGTCACCTACACGCCAAACATCACCTCGGGCATAGAGCTGATACTCATGGGCACGGGCAAGACCAGCGTCGACGTCTACGACGTACATGGCCGTCTGGTGGGCCGCAACATGCCGGTCGCCAAGCTGCAGGAGCAGTTGCACGCCGGTGTCTACATCATCGCTGGCAAGAAGATCGTCGTGAAGTAAGCGCAACGCTCATACCTCACGAGACAACAAGACAATCGCAAGGCGGCAGGACGCACCCACGTCCTGCCGCCTTTATCTGTTCTACAAGAATTGTGGGGGTGAAAGAACAAAGATTAAAAGATTTATAAGATTATTCAACTTTCTGCACGTTCGACAGGATTTGCATGCACGTTCGACAGGATTTGCAATCCTGTCGCTATGAATATCAGCATTTGCAATGCGAAACATGCGGCGAAGACAGGATTAAAAATCCTTATATTCGTAGCGGTCGGATTGCAAATCCGACCGAACGATTGCAAATCCGACCGAACGATTGCAAATCCGACCGAACGATTGCAAATCCGACCGAACGCCTGCAAATCCGACCAAACGCCTGCAAATCCGACCAAACGTCCGCTAACATATACGCACAACACAAAAAAAGGCTTCCCGCGAGGGAAGCCCCAGATTTGGTTTATGAAGCTAATGCGAGATTAGCCGAGGCTGATAGCCTCAGAAGGACAAACGCTGGCGCAAGTACCGCACTCAGTGCAGGCATCAGCGTCAATCACATACTTTTCGCCCTCAGAAATTGCCTCTACGGGGCACTCAGGCTGACAAGTTCCACATGCGATGCAGTCATCACCAATTACATATGCCATAGTTGTAAATGTTTAAAGGGTTAAATACTTAATTTTGATGATGCAAAGGTAAATACTTTTTTCGAATATTACCCATATTTTGGTAGATATTTTTGCAATTTATACATTGTCGAAATAAAATCGGACATAATAAGCTACCGATTTTCGCGTTATATATAGGATAAAGGTATGAAAGAGAAACTGATTATCATATTGATGCTTGCCACTATGGCCATCGGTACGCAGGCACAGGAGCGAAAGGTGCAGAACAAGCCCTACATCGACCTGCGCACGCTGCACTTCGGCATACTGCTGGGCCTGCACATGCAGGACGTAGAGATGGACAACGTAGGGCCGCAGGTGATAGACCTGCCTGAAGGTGGACAGATAGACGGCAACGTGCTGTGCGACCAAGACAACTGGAACCCTGGCTTCAGCGTGGGCGTACTGGCCGACCTGCGGCTGTCGCAACACTTCAACCTGCGCTTCTCGCCCTCCATGCACTTCGGCCAAAAGCGTCTCACCTTCCGCAACATGCTCGACCTGGACGACAGCGGCAAGCCACGACTGCAGACACAGGACCTGAAGAACACCTACCTGTCGCTGCCCGTCGACCTGAAGTTTTCGGCCGAGCGGTTCAATAACTACCGCCCCTACATCTTGGCTGGCATTAACCCCATGCTCAACCTGGCCGGCAAAGACCAGGACTACGTGCAGCTGAAGAAGCAGGACCTGATGGTGGAGGTGGGGCTGGGCTGCGACTTCTACCTGCCCTTCTTCAAGCTGATACCCGAGCTGAAGTTCTGCTACAGCCTGAGCAATACGCTCGACAAGGACCACGTGAGCGAGTTGCGCGACACCAGCAAACTGCCCTACGCATGCAGCGTAAGCGGTGCCCACACCAAGATGGTGGTGCTCACCCTGTACTTTGAATAGCATAAGGCACATAAGCCCTATAAGACCCATAAGCCTTATAAGCCCTATAAACCCCATAAAAACAAAACCCTAAAACACTAAAACAATGAAGAAAACTCTACTCATCGCCGCTCTTGCCACACTGGCCATCGGCACCCCTGCCAACGCACAATTCCTGAAAAAGCTGGGCGAAGCTGCCAAGAAAGCCCAGCAAGTGAGAGAAAGCCTTACGGGCACCCAGCAGCAGACCACCCAGTCGTCGGGTCTTAGCAAGGCTATTAGACAAAGGCAGTCCGCTACACAGCAGCAGACAACCACCACTGCAACGACAACGACCACAGCACAGCCATTCACGGTAGACGCCGCTCCGTTCCTAAAATATGTCAAACTGAGCGCCACGAGTGTGAACCTGCGCCAGCGCCCCACCACCAGCAGTGCACGTCTGGTTTATGAAGAAAACGAGATGGGCGACCTGTCGCTCACTTGGACTACCAGCAGCCGACTGACCAGCGGCCAGAGCGCTGTCAACCCTGAGACACTCGCCGTGATGAGCGAGAGCGGCGACTGGTACGAAGTGGCCGTTGAAGACTACTTCGGCTCGCAGAGAGCCTGGGTGATGAAAAAGTTCTGCCAAGACATCACCACGCGACCGCTCAGTGCCAGCGAGACATTGTTCAAGCTCATCAGCTCAGGCCCCTACACTGGCTATTTCCTCGGTGCAGAAGAGGTAGAGGGCGGTTTCAAGCTGTGCATTGGCAAGGTGCAGGATGGTTTCTGGATAGTGGCCCGCACCGCTTTCTTCAGCATCGACGAAACGGCCAGCAGCACCACCATCAACGAGGGTTACATCGTCTTCGGTCGCCAATACCAAAAGGACTACTCGCTCAATCTCGACAAGGTTATTGCCGATGCCCCCTTGCTGAAGCGCATCATGGACAGCTGCAACCAGTTTGAGCGCTGCGCCGCCTACTACTATGGCATCGTGGGCCAGCAAGGCGTCTTCTGCGCCACCGTACCCACCGAATGACAGAGAGGCTTATTTCTTCTGCAATTCAAGGTTTATCTTGCCGATGAAGGCGGCGTGCTTGCCGTTCTGGTCGACGGGCACAAGGTGGCCGTCTTTGTCGGCAACGTGTTCCAACTGCTGTAGGTAGGTGTGCGAATGGCCACCCAGCACGAGGTCGATGCCTGTGGTTTGGGGGATAAAGCGGTCGTCGGGATACTCAGTGACCTGCCAGCCTAAGTGCGAGAGACAAATCACGAGGTCGCACTTCTTCTTATTGCGCAGCAGGTCGACCATCTCGCAGGCCTTCTCGGCAGGGTCGAGGAATCGCAATGGACCATAGTTCTTGGTAGACACAAGGCCCTTGAGCGGAGGACAAAGAGCGAAGACGCCAATCTTCACGCCCTTTCTCTTAATAACGATGTAGGGCTTTACAATCTTCTCCAGCTCCGTGCCAGTAAAGTCGTAATTGCTGCATACAATGGGGAACTTGGCCATGCGGAAGATACGCACCATATTGTCGAGACCAAAGTCGAACTCGTGGTTGCCAATGGTGGCTGCGTCATACTTCATCTGATTCATCAGCCCCACTTCTACATCGCCCTTGAACATGGTGTAGTAGGCTGAGCCTTGCGAAAAGTCGCCACTGTCGAAGAGCAGCAGCTTCGGGTCTTTCTGCCGCTCTTCGTGCAGCATGGCAATGCGGCGCAGATAGCCGCCACGGTCGGCCAACATGGTGTCGGCCAGGTTCTTGTTCAGCGGCATGATGCACGAGTGGGTGTCGTTGGTATGCAGAATGGTCAGATGCTTCTGCGCCATGCTGAACGATATATTACAAATGATAAATGATAATGCTATCAGCAGTCGTCTTGTATTCATAATCTCCAATGTTCAATGTTGAATGTTCAATGTTCAATTCTCAATCCTAATCCTCCCCTCCAGCTGGGCGTCAACAGCAATGCCTTGGGCATGTTGCTGACGGAAGTAGTCCATGATGATGTATCGACTGTTGTTGCTGTCTTCCTGCGGAGCGTTCAGGTCGGTGCCAGACTTGAAGGCGTCCATCTGGTCGTTTCCCTGTGCCAGATAGTCGATAGTAGTGAGACGGTAGCTCTTGGCTGGGTCAATCTCCTTGCCATGCAGGCGTGCCGAGCGCAGCTGTCCGTCAGCAGTGATAACCAGCTCGACGCCGTGGCTCACCCCCTCTCCCCCACGACGGGCAATCTGCCGGAACAGTTCCATGAGCTTGTCGCCAGTAAGCGTGAGAAAGCAAATCTTGTTTTCAAACGGTGCCACGTCGAGCACGTCGCCGTATGTCACCTCGCCTTTAGTCAGTGCTGCCCTGATGCCACCCACGTTGTAGATGCCCAAGTCGGGTTTCTCGCCATACTTGCTGCCTGCCCACACCAAGATGTCGGGCAGCAAGTTGCTCAGTGTACTCTCAGGCCTGCTGGCCACCATGTCGCGTGCCACCGTGCCGAGCACAGGTCCCATGACCGAGTCGACCTGCTGCTTGAATGGCGCGAGAAAGGCCGCAGCCCTGCTGTCAGGATTCTGGTCGTAGCGTTTGTCAACCACTATGCGCGAGCGTTCCACTCCAGTCAGTGCATAGTGCGAGCTGCATGCCGATGCCCCCACGAGCACCGCCACAGCCATGAAAAATAGTTGTCTGTTAATCATAAATTGCGGTTTTTGAGGGCAAAAATACAAAAAAAAGCCGTTTTAAGCAAATTTTTCACTTTCCTCTTTTCTGTTTTCGCTCTTTTTTTGTACCTTTGCAGCCGCTTTCCGCGTAATCGCTGGCAGGAAGATAGGAGAGTTGCCTGTTATGTTGCGCTGGAACGATAACAACAAATTTAATTATCAAAAGAAAAAATGGATTTAATTAAAGTTGCTGAAGAAGCATTTGCAACCGGCAAACAGCACCCCAAGTTCAAGGCAGGTGACACTGTTACTGTCGCTTACAAAATTATCGAGGGTTCGAAGGAGCGCATCCAGCTCTATCGCGGTGTAGTCATCAAGATTGTTGGCCATGGCGACAAGAAGCGTTTCACCGTGCGCAAGATGTCTGGCACCGTTGGTGTGGAGCGTATCTTCCCCATCGAGTCGCCGAACATTGACAGCATCGAGGTGAACAAGGTAGGTAAGGTGCGTCGCGCCAAGCTCTACTATCTGCGCAAGCTCACTGGTAAGGCTGCCCGCATCAAGGAGAAGCGTACAGCTATCAAGAAGGAGGATTAATCACAATTCTCCACAGAGAGACAACCAAAAAAGACCATTCAGAAGGCGTTGCACACCGTGTGCAGCGCCTTTCTTTCATAATAAATACAAAAAGTGTCGGTTAAACGCTTGCTTATCCGACTTTTTTATTTAACTTTGCGCCAAATATCTCTTTATTATTAACTAATTTACTAGCATTAGCTTATGAAAAGACTTTTTACTTTAGCTATGTTTGCTTTGTGCGTTCTTGGCATCAATGCTCAGGAAGAATCGCGCAAGGTATGGGACTTCAGGCAGGGATTCAGCCAGGAGACCATTGACAACATGACCGCCGCCGCAGCAGCTGGTGTTGGCTACACCAACAACTACAATGCCGAGACCGGCATAGGCTATTTCGAGTGCAAGGCCCGTACCGCAGGCCCCCTCACCATAAAGGTGAACGATGAAGACTGGGTGGTGCCCGAACTGAAGGGGCTCACCGTAGGTGCTGTGAGCAACCAGCACTTCAACGTAGTGATTGGCGAGAAGAACCTTGGCCCACACATCTGGCTCAACGGCAAGAAGGGCGAGGACTACATCCAGATTGACGAAAAGATTCCCGCTGGCGAGCAGGTGGTCATCATCTACAGCTCGCACAAGAACAGCGAGGCCCGCGGCTTCAAGGTAAGCGGAAACTTCAAGGATGCTAACGGCAAGCAGCAGTGGACAGTGTCTACCCGTGCCGGCATCGAAGAGGTGCCCGACAAGTACCTGGACACCGTCACTGTGGTAAACACCGGCGAGGAGGCTGCCACGCTGAAGCTGCAGACCACCAACGGCATGCACTTCCACCTCATTGCCATCGGTGGCATGCCCGGCACTCCTGAGACGAAGAAGCAGGTGGCCTACATCTACGACTCGGCCATCCAGGGCTACAATGCCGACGACGACTACATTCCCGGCACGCTCGAGGAGTATCTGAGCAAGCGCATCAGTGCCTTCGATCTGAAGACCATCGACGCAGCCAGCAAGACTATTACCCGTGAGCAGCTCGAGAGCTACGACGCCGTGGTGCTGGGCTTCATCACACCCAACAACGCCAATGTGGCCGTACTGAAGAGTGCCATCAGCTACACCCCAATTCTGAATCTGGGCACCGACCTCTACGAGGCATGGGGCTACGGACAGCCTGTCACCACCAGTGCCTTCGCACTGAGCGTGGCCGAGAAATATCGTGCCAACGACCTCTTCAAGAGCATCGACACCGACGAGTCGCTGGTGGGCGAAGACGGTTCGGCGAACTTCCTGGCCAACGATGCCGACCCCATCAGCGGCGTGTCGTTTGCTGAGGGCAGCTACTTTGCCGGCGACGAGGTCATCGCCACCGCTGGCGGTGCCACTGCCATGCACCTGCACAACCTGATTGGCCGCAATGCCTACCTGCTGCTGCCCATCGGCTACACCGGATTCATCGACGAGGAAGGCGGTCTCGACCTGCTCGTCAACGCTGTGAAGTATGTGGCCGACACCAAGAAAGACGTCACCAAGACCTCTAAGCCCCAAATCAATCCTGAGTACAAGGACCTGGTGAGCCTAGTCACACTGAAGTGCTCTACCAAGGGAGCCACCATCTACTACACCCTCGACGGCACTGAGCCTACACAGCAGAGCGCTGTCTACGACGGCCAGCCCTTCAGCTTCACCGAGAAGACCACTGTCAAGGCCGTGGCATACGCCGATGGTTACAACCTGAGCGACGTGGCCTCGTTCGAAGTCAACATCTTCCGTCTGGCCAAGACACCCGTCATCGCTGTAGAACAGCAGGAGGGCAAGGCCGTGGTCACCATCACCGCCGAGGATGCCGACGCACAGATCTACTTCAACTTTACGGGCAGCAAGCTCCCCGCCGAGTCGCAGCTTTATAGCACTCCGTTCGAGATGAGCTTCAACGGCACCGTCAGCGCCTTCGTGGCCGAGATAGGCGAACTGCTGCAGAGCGAGCTGGCACAGGAGGTGGTAAGCATTCCCGGCCTGCAGAAGCGCACCAAGCTGCTCACCTCGTTCGACGGCAACAGCTACAACGGCCCCAGCCTGGAGAAGGGCTATGCCTACTACACCGACGAGGTCATTGACACTCAGATCCTGAAAGACGTGAACGGCGAAGACTCGGTTGTCGAGGTCTACGCTACGGTCGACAGTGTTACATACGTTCGCATGAACAACTGGGTGGCCCGCACATGGGGTCAGGGCATCGGCAAGGTGAACGCCACCGTAGGTCACTCCATCCACGACGTAACGGGCTACAACCCCTACAGCGTGTTCGACGAGGCTGACGCCAAGGGCGAGATTACCAGCAACATCTTCCAGTTCTCGGCCAACAGTGCCAGCGGCATCCCCGCCAAGGATCTGGCAGCTCTCTACACTGTCGAGCCTATACAGGGTCCGTTCGACGTGGTGGTCTATGCCTCTGGCAAGAACACACGCTGCGACATCGTTGTTGCTACCGATACGGCTTTCACCGAGCCTATCGCACTGGGCAAGGTACAGGGTGGCACCGAAGAGCTGATGGACGGCACGAAAGACGCCTCTAACCGCATCTGGCGCAAGACCATCGTCTCCTACGAGGGCAACGACCAGGTCTTCCTGAAGCTGCAGTCGGGTGGCAACCTCTGCAACATCTTCAACGTTCTGGTGAAGGGTAGCGACGAGTCTGAGGGCATCGAGGAGAAGGCAGCCATCGTGAAGACTGTGGCCGCTGGCATCTACAGCCTCAACGGCATGCGCCAGCAGAGCATGCAGCGCGGCCTGAACATCGTGGTCGATGCCGACGGAACAGTGAAGAAGGTGATGGTGAAGTAAGCACCGAGCCATCCTACTCATACCAAATAAAGGCGATGGCCTCCCCGTTTTCACTGGGAAGGCCATCGCGCTTTTTTGTGCCCTCAGCGTTTCTCACTCAGCACCCTTGTCCTCACGCCACGCAGCGGCAATCTGTCCGATGTCCACACCCAGCAGGCGCATCTGACGGAACAGCTCGGGCAGCTGCTGCTCCATGAAGTCACTACGGCGCTGGGCCAAAATCTGCTTGCGTGCACCAGGCGTAACATAGTAGCCCAGGCCCCGCTTATTATATATAATATGTTCGCGCGCGAGTTGGTCGTAGGCCTTCATGGCCGTGTTGGTGTTCACTTCGAGCAGCACGGCATAATCGCGCACCGACGGTATGCGGTCGTCATCGCCATACTTCCCGGCAAGAATCTCATCGCAGAGGCGGTCGGCCATCTGCATGAATATGGGTTTGTCAGCATTAAAGGCCATAGGAGCGTAGGTTGAAGAGAGTTTTGAACAGCGGATAGCGGCAGAACAGCCTGTAGGCCAGGAGCAGCAGCACGAGGCCCAGCAGGATAAGCAGCACCACTTGCCAGTTGGCTCCGTCATAGTAGCCTATGAGGTAATAGGCGCAGCCCAAGACCGTAAGCCCCGAGAGCAGCCAGCCCACGTTGCCCGCCACCACACTGCTGAGCAGGCAGAAAGCATGGATGATGAAGAAGAGCGCCCAAGCTTGAACAATATAAACATGACCCGACAGCCATTGCCAGAAACAATAAAAGAAGGCAGGAATGGCACTGGGCCAGTGGCCTTGCTCCGTGAGCATCGGCAGCAGGAGCATGCGCAGCAGGTCGCTCACGCAGAAGGCGGATGTCAGCACTACCAGCAGCAAGGGTACATAGATGAGCCAGAGGGCCAAGAACTTCTCCATGTTCGAGGCTGGCAGCAGGAGCAGTTGACGCCCGGCATGGCGGCGGTGCAGGGTGCTGAAGGCAAAGGTGGCGCCAAAGCACATCAATGCGGCGAGGAAGAACAGGCTGATGTTGGCTACCTCGATGAGCATGTACGGGGTGCCATCCTGCAAAACAACACCATGGTAATAGCCGTTCTGCGAAAAGGCGTATAATGCATACGTCTGATACCAGGTGAAGACAGGGACCGCGAAGAGGAAGAGGTTCAGCACCTTCATATACTCGTAGATGTAGAGCCAACGGAGGACGCGCAGGAATCGCGTCAGGCAGAACTGAGGTTTCATAGCAGGGCAAGGGTTTTGTGTCCAACGAGCGTGCGACGGGGAAACAGCTTGTAGGCAGCCACGTAATGGATGGCGGCCAGGAGCAGCGAGAGAACCGACATGGGCAGCGTCCAGGTGTCGTAGAGTCCACCAGCCAAGTCGGTGGCCAGCTGGTCGCGCAGCCACAACAGCGGGAAGAGCAGGAGCAGCGGAATGAGCATGAAGAGAATGGCGTTGCGCCGGGCGATGACGGCACTGAGCACACACACTGAGTGCAGCCACAGCAGCGGGCAGAGGTCGTCGAGCAGGAGGAGCAGGCAGAAATGACCGTCGACGAAGTAGGTGCGCAGCAGCAGGTGGTCGGCCAGACTGGGCAGGCCGGAGGCGAAGACCGGCGGCAACAGCACGTAATAGAGACCGGCGCACAGCGTGTCGGCCACGACGAAGCCCGCCAGCATCAGCACCGCCATGCCCATCGTGTTGATCAGCACGCTGACGATGAACTTCTCCTGCATCGTGGCGGGCAACAGCAGGTAACCAAAGGACAGCGGTTTGTCCGACAGCCGGTTGAACATGTTGCTCACCGAGATGCAGAGCATGATGGGCGCAATGCTCCAGAAAGAGTCCACGGCGCCGCTGGCAGCCTCGCGGAGGGCTTCTTCGCTGAGATTGCTGAAGCCCACGTCGATCAGGTGGAAGATGACGAACATCACGACCCAGACAGCGAATATGAGGCTAATGCCCAGCATGCCGGGCATCTGCCAGCGCAGCAGCTTCCATAGGCGGGGAAGGGAAACATTCTTCATCGCAGGGCTCCTTTCGTTACGGCGTTGAACAGCAGTTCCAGGTTCAGCTGGGTCTCGGGCTGGTCGGGCGTGCACCCGGTGATGGCGGCCAGGCCCTGGGGCGTGGGCTCGCTGTAGAGGGCATCGGCTGACTCGTCGCCCACGGGACGGGTGGTGAAACTGTAACGCTCGGTGAGCGAGGCCACCGACTCGTTGAGCAGCAGCTGCGAGTCGTCGCCAAGGATGAGGATGTGGTCGAGCAGCGACTCCACGTCGTGCACCTGATGGGTAGAGACGATGAGCAGCCGGTCGTCGGTCATGTTCTGTGCAATGACCTTACGGAACTGACTCTTCGAGGGGATGTCCAGCCCGTTGGTGGGCTCGTCCATGAGCAGGAAGCGCGTGCCCGTGGCCAGTGCGAAGCTTACGAGCACCTTCTTCTTCTGCCCCATCGACAGCGAGAAGAGCGTGGTGGTGTCCTCCAGCTCGAACTCGTGCAGGCAGCGGTGGAGCACCTCGCGGCAGAAGTGCGGATAGAACGGGGCGTTCTGGGCCACATAGCCGTCGAGCGTGGTCAGCGGGAACTCGAACTCCTCGGGCACGAGGAACAGCTCCTGCAGCACCTCGGGGCGGCGGGCGCTGGCCTCCATCTGGACGGCAGCCCCATCGGCTGCGACAACATCGCAGCATACAGAACCGCGACCAGGACGCAGCAGACCGCTGATGAGGTAGAGCAGCGTGCTCTTGCCCGTGCCGTTCTTGCCTAAGAGTCCATAGATGTTGCCCTCCTCCAATGCCAGGCTGAAGTCGCTGAACACAGGTTTGCGCCGTGCCGAATAGCTGAATGTCATGTCTTGAATGTCTATCATTGCTTTGACTTTTATATAAAGAAAACACATCTGTTTAGGTGTACTACTTCACTAATACACCGCAAAAGTATAGTTTTTTTAGCTTCCTGCCAAATCATTCAACTGGAAATCCATTTGCCATAACATTTTTTAATACACGCTCTTTAGGCTTGACTACATCACGAACAACACCTAAAGCCTCACGAAAAAAGCTATAAGGCACAAAAAAAAGGGTCGCCGCTGCGACCCAACCTTTGTTAACCTTAAATCTAATACTATGAAAAACACGATGCAAAGTTACGATTATTCACCAAACTGGCAAATATTTCTTCAAATTAATAGTGTAAGAAGGATAATTAATTGATTTATGTCAATGTGCCGGTTTCAGGATTTCCTTCAGCAGGAAGGTGGCGTTCTGGTTGCGTGCTACACCTTGCGTGATGCGATAGCTGCAGGTAACGGCACCGCCCAGCTCTATATCTCGAAGCAGCAACTGTCTGCCAGGAACTGCAAAAGCACAAAGTTTTTCTCCGACAGGAACAGGCCGTCGCCCGAGTTTGAATACTGCAAACTAAGAGTTTGAACGTCACAAACTGAGAGTCCGAACGGTTCAAACTGTCAGTCCGAACGGTTCAAAGTACCCCTACTTCTGTAGTTTAACGATTTTAGTTGACTACTTGGAGTCTTACTCACTATAAGGGTTGACCCGGGTTATATCGACCGCGACAAGGATAGCAGCAAGGAAGTGCGCATTCTGAGTCAGGTGCTTGGACGTGCCGAGAAGGGCCGACTCAACGACCGCAACTATCAGGTTCGTCCCGATAAGGTTTATTCAGGAAGTCTCACAATTAGCGAATAGAAAATATGCGGTTTACGCTCCATTAGTATGCGGTTTATATCCCGTTAGTATGCGGTTTATATCCCGTTAGTATGCGGTTTATATCCCGTTAGTATGCGG
>ERZ842401.959-NODE-959-length-42774-cov-6.710784_pt1 | contig 42774 bp, 34 predicted proteins | sample MGYA00521270_ERZ842401 | MGnify/ENA primary metagenome ERZ842401 (study PRJEB31892, sample SAMEA3878208) | bioreactor metagenome | biome: Moose rumen | place: Sweden | collected 2011-10 | study: EMG produced TPA metagenomics assembly of the PRJEB12797 data set... | reverse complement strand
GGGTGAAAGGGGCAGGGGTGGGGTCTGTCTTTTAGCACTCTCTTCTATGAGGTCGAACGGCAACCGACAGAACTGGGCACACTCGCCTCGGTTGGCGGAGCGTCCGAAACAATGTTCCGAGGCAAAGCAACGTCCGTTGTAGCATACACAGATGGCACCATGCACGAACACCTCCAGCGCGATTTGCGGCACCTGTTGGTGTATGGCCCGCACCTCGTCCAGCGTCAGTTCGCGAGCCAGCACGGCTTGTTTGAAACCCAAACTGCTGAGCCAAGCCACCTTCTCCGCTGTGCGGTTGTCCATCTGTGTCGAGGCATGAAGCGGGATGGGAGGCAGTGACAAGTCCCTGACGAATCGCAAGTCCTGCACAATCAGGGCATCGACACCGACTCTGTAGAGTTCCCACGCCAGCCGCCGTGCCTCCTCCAGTTCGTCGTCGTAGAGGATGGTGTTCAGCGTGACGTACACCTTCACACCGTAGGGATGTGCAAAGCCAACCAGTTCGGCGATGTCCTCCACCGAGTTGCCTGCCGCCGCCCGCGCTCCAAAGCGTGGGGCACCGATGTACACGGCATCCGCTCCGTGAAGTATGGCCTCGCGTCCGGTCAGCAGGTCGCGCGCTGGTGCGAGCAGTTCAATTTCATTGCACCTTTCTCGCGACTCGGCATAGCCAATGCAAGCATCACTCTGCCCTCGCTGCTCCAAAGCTTCAATTTCATTCATCTTCTCTGCAAAGGTACACTTTTTTATCGGATCATGGACTATTATCCCACAGATTTGCTTCCTATACCCCGGTTTAGGGGGTTAAGTTAACCTGTGGCTCTAGGTTAAGTTAACCTTCGCGCCTAGGTTAAGTTAACCTAAGGCATAGGGTTAAGTTAACCCCTGGAGGGGGCTTGCGAAACATATTTCGGAACGTCGAAGAATATATTTCGGCATGTACTTGTTTCGTTCGTCGGATTGTGCTATCTTTGTACCTATCATTAACTGACACGACAATGAACAGAGGAAAGGTGGATGCCCTGCTGGGCATCGTTTTCGGAGACGAGGGTAAGGGAAAAGTGGTGGACTACTTCACTCCCAAGTACGACATCGTAGCACGCTTTGCGGGAGGCCCGAACGCTGGGCACACCATCATCTTCGAGGGGAAGAAGTTTGTGCTTCGCTCCATTCCCTCGGGCATATTCGACGAGGGGAAACTGAACATCATAGGCAACGGATGCGTGATTGCACCGGACTTGTTCATGGCCGAGGCGCAGGAGCTGGAGGCTGCGGGCTATGACCTCAGGAGCCGCCTCCACATCAGCAAGCGCGCCCATCTCATCCTGCCCACCCACCGCGTCTTGGACCGTGCCTACGAGGCTGCTAAGGGAAAGAACAAGGTGGGAACGACGGGCAAGGGCATCGGCCCCACCTACAGCGAGAAGGCAAGCCGTACGGGACTGCGCGTGGGTGACGTGCTGGAGGGCTTTGACGAGAAGTACCGCACGCTGAAGGCCCGGCACGAGGAGACGCTGCGCCAACTGGACTACACCGACTACGACATCACCGAGGAGGAGAAGAAGTGGATGGAGGGCGTGGAGTACATGCGGCGGTTCCCCCTGACCGATACCGAGACGGAGATTAACCATGCCTTGCGCGAGGGCAAGAGCGTCTTGGCAGAGGGTGCCCAAGGCACTATGCTGGACATCGACCACGGGACCTATCCCTTCGTGTCATCGTCGAGCACGGTGTGCGGCGGCGTGTGCACAGGCTTGGGCGTGGCCCCCAACGCCATCGGGGAGGTATTCGGCATCTTCAAGGCCTACAGCACACGTGTAGGCTCGGGACCCTTCCCCGTAGAGCTGTTCGACGAGACGGGTGACAAGATTCGCGAGATAGGCCACGAGTACGGGGCCGTGACGGGTCGCAACCGCCGCTGCGGATGGGTGGACCTGGTGGCACTGAAGTATGCCATCATGGTGAACGGCGTCACTCAACTGATAATGATGAAGGGCGACGTGTTGGACACGTTCTCCACCATCAAGGCTTGCGTGGCTTACGAGAAAGACGGGGTAAGGACGACCGACATGCCCTTCGACACCGAAGGGTGGCAGGCCGTGTACGAGGAGTTGCCAGGATGGCAGACGGACCTCACGCAACTGACGCGCGAGGAGCAGTTCCCCAAGGCCTTCAAGGACTATATCGCTTACTTGGAGAGGGAGCTGGAGGTGCCCATCACGATTGTGAGCGTAGGGCCCGACCGTGCTCAGACCATCGTCAGAGGCTGACGGGCACGCAAGTCCCTCACTTGAACATCGAGGCCATCTCCTTGGCATCGGCTCCGAGGCGGACAGCCATCTGAGCGTCTTGCCGAGCGAGTTTCTTCTTACGCATATCGAGATAGAGCGTGGCGCGGCATACGTAGAAATCGGCGTTTCGCGGTTCCAGTTCAATGGCCTTGTTCATATCGAGCAAGGCCGTTTCGAATTGTTTGCGCTGCTGAGCCATGCCCCCGCGCACGGCATAGAGCATGGCGTGGCGAGGATAGAGGGCAATGAGGGTGTTCATCTGCTCCATGGCCTCGCGCGGACGTCGGTCCTTGTCGTTCAGCAAGGCAAGGCCGAGCATGGCTTTCTCGTCGGCGGGCTGGAGGCGGAGCAGCGACTCGTAGTCAGCGCGTGCACGTTTGTAGTCACGCTTCTCGGTGAACAAGTGGGCACGGATGAACAGGGCCTCTTGGTTGTCGGCATGGACGTCCAAGACGTCGCTGTAGTCGTTGATGGCTCGCTCGTTCATCCCCATTCGGTAGTATAGGGCGGCACGGTCGAGCCTCAGTTCCTCGCAGTCTGGCTTCAGATTCAGCCCCATGGTGTAGGATTCGAGAGCCTCATCGGTCTGTCCTCGGTGCTCTTGTATCTGAGCGATGTAGCGATAGAGTTGGTAGTTCTGTGCATGGGCCGGGCGCAGTTGCATGGCACTGCGGAAGCACGTCTCGGCACGCATGAGGCTGTCCTCCTTCAAGGCATCCATGCCCTCCTTCACCCAATCCTCATAGGTGCTTTGGGCACCGACCACGGTGGCCACGAGTGCCCAGAAGACAAGGCTAAGGAGCAGGCGCGGCATTACTTGCGGCGAATGTAGTCCACAATCCAACTGCCCACCTCGCGTGTGCCGTACTTGCCTCCACCCTCGACTTGAATCTCAGGCGTACGCACGTTGGCATCCAACGAAGCGTTCACGGCCTCGCGTATCAGACGGCCCTCCTCCTTCAGGTCGAAGTACTCGTAGAGCATGGCCACGGAGAGTATCTGAGCCAAGGGGTTGGCAATGTTCAGCCCCTTGCCTTGCGGCCACGAGCCGTGGATGGGCTCGAAGACAGGCGTGTGCTCACCTGTCGACGCGCTGGGAAGCAGACCCATGGAACCCGTGATGCAGCTGCCCTCGTCGGTCAGTATGTCGCCAAACGTGTTCTCGGTCACCATCACGTCGAAGAAACGCGGGTCTTGAATCATGCGCATGGCGGCATTGTCCACGTACATGAAATCGGTGGTCACGTCAGGATACTCTCCCATCATCTCTTGAGCAACCTTGCGCCACAAGCGGCTCGAAGCCAACACGTTGGCCTTGTCCACCACCGTCAGATGCTTCCGTCGCTGGCGAGCGTACTGATAGGCCACGCGCAAGATGCGCTCCACCTCGGGACGGCTGTAGAAGTTCGTGTCGTAGGCCTCTTCGGTTCCCTCCTTCTTCTCACCGAAGTACATGCCGCCAGTGAGTTCACGTATGCAGATGAAGTCCGCACCACGCACAATCTCGTCCTTCAAAGGAGACTTGTGAATCAAGCAATCGAACGTCTCCACAGGACGTATGTTGGCATAGAGCCCGAGCTTCTTGCGCATGGCCAACAGCCCTTGCTCCGGGCGCACCTTGGCCGTGGGGTCGTTGTCGAACTTGGGGTCACCCACGCTGGCAAACAGCACCGCATCGGCCTCCATACACGTCTGAAAGGTTTCCTCGGGGAAGGGGTCACCCACCTCGTCGATGGCATGGGCACCACACAGGGCTTCCTTGTACGACACTTCGTGACCGAACTTCTCTGCCACGGCCGACATGACGGCCACACCCTGTTCCATAATCTCGGGGCCGATACCGTCACCGGCCAATACTGCAATACTCAGTTTCATGATTCTTATGTGTTTGTTTTCTATACCTTATTTATATATGTCCTCTATGATGTTGAGCAATTTGATGGTCGCCTTGATGGCAGCCTCCGTCTGGTCGGCATCCAAGGCATGGGTTCGATATGTCTTTCCCTCGAACTGCCATTCGATGATGGTCTGCACCAAGGCATCGGTGCGCCCGCCAGGGGGGATGCTCACGTTGTAGTTCGACAGCCAAGGGAACTTCCGTCCCAACTTGTCACGGTAGATGTGGCGGATGCAGCGGACGAAGGCATCGTATTGTCCGTCGCCCGTCGCCGTCTCCTCGTAGAGAATGCCGTTCACGTTCAGTTTCACGCTGGCTATCGGGCGCAGCCCATAGGACGTGCTCACCATATAGCTGTCGAGCGTCACCCTCTCGTCGATGGTGGCATGCTTGAGCACGTCGCTCACGATGTAGGGCAAGTCCTCTTGTGTCACCAACTCCTTCTTGTCGCCAAGTTCTATGATGCGCTCCGTCACGCGACGCGTCTGCTCTGCTGTGAGTTCGAGTCCAAGCTCCTCGAGGTTCTTGAGTATGTTGGCCTTGCCAGAGTTCTTGCCCAAGGCGTATTCGCGCCTACGGCCGAACCGCTCGGGTATCAGCCCATTCTGATAGAGCCCTGCCTTGTTGTCACCATCGGCATGCACGCCTGCCACTTGAGTGAAGACGCTGTCGCCCACGATAGGCTGATTGGGTGGGATGGCTATGCCTGAGTAGCTCTCCACGAGACGCGAAACCTCGTTCAGCCGCCCTTCGTCTACGCTTGTGGCAACGCTCGTCAGTTGATCTTTCAGTACAGCCTGCACGCTGGCCAACGAGGCGTTTCCTGCCCGTTCGCCCAGTCCGTTCACGCTCGTATGCACGCCTTGACAACCAGCCGACACGGCGGCCAGCACATTGGCGATGGCAAGGTCGTAATCATTATGCGCATGGAAATCGAAATGCTTGTCTGTATAGCGACTGACCATCTGCCCCATGTAGTGCTGTATATCCATCGGACTCAGCACGCCCAACGTGTCGGGCAGCATGAAGCGCCTGACGCTTGTATCCTTCAGCGCATCCACCAATCCGAACACATACTCGGGGCTTTCCTTTATCCCATTGCTCCAGTCCTCCAAGTAGACGTTCACCCCCACCCCTTTCTTGTCGGCATAGGCTATCACCTCCAAGATGTCGTTCGTGTGCTGTTCGAGTGTCTTGCCAAGTTGTCCTTGGCAGTGGCGAAGCGACCCCTTGCACAAGAGGTTGATGTTCACACCGCCTGCCTCCTTTATCCAATCCACGCTGACATGACCGTCCACGAAGCCGAGAACCTCCACCCTATCCAAGCGTCCCGTCTGTGAAGCCCACCGACAGATGTTGCTGACGGCTTCTTGCTCACCGACCGACACGCGCGCCGAGGCTACCTCTATGCGGTCGACGTTTACGTCTTGCAGCAGCGCACGGGCAACCATCAGTTTCTCATGGGGCATGAACGATACACCACTCGTCTGCTCGCCGTCGCGCAGCGTGGTGTCCATTATCTCTATATGTCTCTTCTCCATGTCGTCTCTGTTCACCTAAAAGTAGTTTCTTGCCACGCCCAAGGCACGGTTCATGTCAGCCTCCGTCTCCATGTCATCGCCCAAATGGCACAAATCGCTCAAGGCATACGTGTCGGCAGCCTCATCCGTACCTCCTTGCGGCAACGTCTGAAACAAGTGGTTACGGGCATCCACTATTCTCACGGCTCCCTTCAAGTACTCTCCGTCTTGCACACGAAGTTCCTCGCTCACGTGCCTGCACAAGGCTTCGGCAAAGGCTCTTACTTCCTCTCCCACGCCTCTATCTTGTCCTTGTTGTTAAGCAAGAAATCGATGTCGTCGAAGGCATTCATGAGGCAGTACTTCTTATAGCCGTTCAACTCGAAGTGCTCACTGTGCCCCGTGGCCAGGTTCGTCACCGTCTGCATAGGCACATTGACCTCCACCTGGGTCTGCGCGTCACGCGCTATGCTCTCAAAGAGCTCCTGCTGAAACTCACGGCTTACCGTCACGGGCAGCACGAAACAGTTCAGCAGATTGTTACGGTGGATGTCGGCAAACGAGGACGAGATGACCACGCGAACGCCATACCCTGCAATAGCCCACGCCGCATGTTCACGACTGGAGCCAGAGCCCCAGTTCTGCCCACCTACGATAATCTGATGGACACCCTCACGGGGAGGCTCGGAGAACTCGGGGCGGTTCATGACGAAGTCCTCGACAGGCCGTCCCTCGCCGTCGAAGCGCAAGTCGTGCATGAAAGCATCGCCAAAGAACTTCGGGTCACGCGTGGTGGAAGCCAGGTAACGAGCAGGAATGATTAGGTCCGTATTGCAGTTGTCTATATCCACAGGGATACAGGTACTCTTGATAATGTCAAACTTCTGTTTCATAATTTCCTTGGGTCTGTGATTACACCTGTAACAGCCGATGCGGCCACCGTCAACGGGCTGGCCAGCACCGTGCGGGCACCAGGTCCCTGGCGACCCACGAAGTTGCGGTTGCTCGTAGAGATGCTGAGCTTCCCTGCGGGAACTTTGTCGGGATTCATGGCCAGACAAGAAGAGCAAGAAGGCAGGCGCAGCTCAAAGCCAGCCTCCTCCAGCACCTTGTCGATGCCCTCGTCTATGATTTGCTGCCGCACGAGCCAACTGCCAGGTACGAGCCATGCCACCACGCCCTCGGCCTTTTTCCTTCCCTTCACCACACTGGCAAAGGCGCGGAAGTCCTCGATGCGCCCATTGGTGCAGGCCCCGAGGAAAACATAGTCCACCGGGTGACCTTCCAACTGCTCGCCAGGTTGGAACTGCATGTATTTCAACTGAGTCAAGAAACCCGCTTGCTCGGCTTCGGGTATGCTGTCCAAGGTGGGTATCCGTCCGTCTACGGCGATGCCTGCCCCTGGATTGGTGCCGTATGTAATGCGGGGAGCGATGTCTTCTGCCCGATAAGTCACTTCCTTGTCGAACACGGCATCGTCGTCACTGCACAGCGTCTTCCACGTGGCTACGGCCTGTTCCCATGCCTCCCCCTTGGGGGCATACTCGCGTCCTTTCAGGTAAGCAAAGGTGGTCTCGTCGGGAGCAATAATGCCTGCCCGACTTCCCATCTCGATGCTGAGGTTGGAAAGCGTCAGCCTGCCTTCCATACTCATATTGCGTATGGCACTCCCGGCATACTCCACGACATAGCCCGTGGCTCCGCTGGTAGTCATCTGAGCCATGATGTAGAGAGCCACGTCCTTAGCCGTCACCCCAGGCTGCAGTTCGCCTTCGATGTTGATACGCATACTCTTGGGCTTAGCCTGCAAGATACACTCACTGGCCAACACCTCGGCCACCTCACTGGTGCCGATGCCCATAGCCAAGGCCCCTACGGCTCCGTGGGTCGACGTATGCGAGTCACCGCACACGATGGTCATCCCTGGCAGGGAAAGTCCCTTCTCAGGTCCCACCACATGGATGATGCCATTATCCTTGGTGCCCATGGCAAAATGGCGGATGCCAAACTCACGGCAATTGCGCTCCAGCGTCTCCACTTGCTTACGGCCGACAGGGTCATGAATCACCTCCTGCTGGTCGCTGGGCGTGTTGTGGTCAGGCATGGCAAACACATGGTCGGGCCGAAAGACTCCGATGCCTTTGTCACGCAGCGTGTCGAAAGCCTGCGGCGTGGTCACCTCATGACAATACAGACGGTCGATATACAACTGCGTAGGGCCGTCCTCCACGTTCTGAACTACGTGAGCGTCCCATATCTTCTCAAATATACTCTTTCCCATGCTGTGTCGTTATTTCTTGAACTTGTTTATACAGTCGATGTAGGCCTCGACGGAAGCCGTGACTATGTCGGTGTTTGCTCCGAAGCCATAGTAAAGATGACCGTCGTGCTCCACTTGCATGTGCACCTTGCCCACGTCGTCGCTCCCCTTCGAGATGGCTTGTATGGTGAACTCCTTCAGCACCATCTGACGACGGATGATGTTCTTCAGTGCCTTGATGGCCGCATCCACGGGACCGTTTCCACTGGCCGAAGCCTCAAACTTCTCGCCAGCCACGTCCAACCCGATGCTTGCCACACTGCGCACGCCCTTTCCTGTGGTCACCTGAAGGTAGTCCAACTTCACGCTATGTGAAGCGGCCCTGTCTGCCCCTGCCAGCATCAGCACGTCGTCGTCCGTCACCTCCTTCTTCTTATCGGCAAGTTTCAGGAACTCCTCGTACACCTGATCCAAGCGTTCGCCGTCCAGCTCTATGCCATTGACGTGCAGGCGATGTTTCAGCGCAGCTCGACCACTGCGGGCGGTGAGAACGATGGCGTTGTCGTCGATACCCACATCCTTGGGGTCCATAATCTCGTAAGTGGAGGCATTCTTCAGCACACCATCTTGGTGGATGCCACTCGAATGGGCAAACGCATTGCGTCCAACGATAGCCTTGTTGGGCTGCACGGGCATGTTCATCAAACTGCTCACCATACGGCTGATGGGATATATCTTGGTGGTATTGATGTTTGTTTCTATACCCAAATCGGGGTGGGTCTTGAAAATCATGGCTACCTCCTCTAACGAGGTATTTCCAGCACGCTCACCGATACCATTGATGGTCACCTCCACCTGACGGGCACCAGCCAATACGCCTGCAACGGTGTTAGCCGTAGCCATGCCCAAGTCGTTGTGGCAATGGGTAGAGAGGACGGACTTGCCTGCGGCAAAAGCATCCACATGCTCGTACAGGTATTTTATCTTCTCGTGGTATTCGTTAGGCACACGGAAACCAGTCGTGTCGGGGATGTTGCACACTGTGGCACCAGCCTTGGTCACAGCGTCTATCACGCGAGCCAGGTACTCATTGTCCGTACGTCCCGCATCCTCGGCATAGAACTCCACGTCCTCCACGTACCGCTTGGCATATTTCACTGCTGCCACAGCACGCTCGATAATCTCCTCGGGCGTAGAGTTAAACTTGTATTTGATATGACTTTCGCTGGTACCGATTCCCGTGTGTATGCGCTTGTGCTTGGCATACTGCAGAGCCTCGGCAGCCACGTCTATGTCTTTCTGCACAGCACGTGTCAAGGCGCATATCGTAGGCCATGTTACGGCCTTCGATATCTCTACCACCGAGTTGAAGTCACCAGGACTGCTGACCGGGAAACCTGCCTCTATGACATCCACTCCCAAGGCCTCTAACTGCCGGGCCACCTGTATCTTCTCTACGGTGTTCAACTGGCATCCGGGCACTTGCTCGCCATCACGGAGAGTGGTGTCGAAAATGAACAATCTTTCACTCATACCTTAACCTTTAATTTCAAAGTGTCACTAATATCGGCTGCAAAGTTACGAATAAGTAGGGAGATAAGCAAATTTATTACGGGGTTTCGTCTCCTGCTTCCAATCGCTCGACGGGAGGGTTACTAATGCAGGAGGCGGAGGGTTCGGACGCTAACCGCTAAGGGTTCGGACGCTTATCGCAAAGGGAACGGTCACTCGCCATAGAGGCGAAGGACAAGTTCACCGAAGAGCGTATTTGCCCACGCAAACCAAGAACGGGTGAAACGAGTGGCATCGTCCTTCTGGAAACTCTCGTGAACGAATCCCGTGCCTCCATCAGTCTGCATGACCAGCTGAAGACATTCTTCCTGCTCCTGACGGCAGGTAGAGGTCAGAGCCTTCATGATTAAGCTCATGGGCCACACGTTGTCGTACCCCGTGTGCGGACTGCCTATTCCCTCAGCGGCCCGTCCTTGGAAGAAGTAGGGATTGGCTGTGCTCCATATCATGCGACGAGTATTCTGGTAGACGGGGTCGTCAACAGGAACATCGGTCAGATAAGGCAGGGAGAGCAGCGAAGGTGCATTGGCGTCGTCCATCAGCAGATGGGAGCCAAAGCCGTCAACCTCAAACGCATAGACCCGTCCATACCGAGGATGGTCAACTATGGCATACTGTTTCAGCGCATTGGACACCTCGGCGGCCAACGCAGAGCAACGATTGGCAAGTTCCTCGTCGTCATTCACCTTCTGCAACACCTCGGCAGCCTTGCGCAGTACGCTGACGGCAAAGAAGTTGCTGGGTATCAGGAACGGGAACACGGAGCTGTCGTCGCTCGGACGGAACGTACTGGCTATCAGTCCAACAGGATTAGCAGGATGGCCATACCCGTAGTTGGAGACAGTATCGTGAAGGGCACTGGTAGTGCGAGTAAAACGGTAAGATGTACGATTTCCCCGCCTGCGTTGTTGTTCTGTAAACACACGGAGCACCTCGTTAATGGCTTGCAGCCAACGGTCGTCAAAAATCGTATCGTCACCCGTCAGTTTCCAATAGGCATAGGCCAGACGTATGGGATAGCACAGGGAGTCTATCTCGTACTTACGCTCGTGCAGCTCGGGCTTCATCGCAGTATTGTCTGTCTGCCACTCGCTGCCCGTTGGGCCGATATTGAAGGCATTGGCATAGGGGTCGATGCAGATACATGCCAACTGACGGCGTATCACACCCCGAATCATGCTCTGCAGGGCCTTGTCCTTCTTCATATAAGGCAAATAGGGCCACACCTGGGCTGCAGAATCACGAAGCCACATGGCATGGATGTCGCCCGTGTAGACAAAGGTATCGTCGTCGCCGTCGTCCGTTCGCTGGTAGTGGACCGTCGTGTCCAGTGTGTTGGGGAAACAGTTCTGGAACATCCACCACAACTGGGGGCTGACGGCCCGCAGGCGTTTCTCCATCTCCCTTATCTTCTCGTCTATTGCCTTACTGCGGAAGAGACGTTCCTTGGGTGCAGGACGGTGGTCGGTGAAGGTATCCTTCGTCACGCGTGCCAATTCGGCGACGGAAGGCAGCGGAAGGGCCCTCAACTGCCCCTGGATTAAGAAGAGGAGGGCGGCAAAAAGAATCTTTCTCATGGACGGTAGGCTGGTTTAGTTCCCCACTTGCTGGGCTTGTCAGACATATAGAAGTCCAGTTCCCCACCTGCCACGATGTCGGCATAGCGCAGGTAACTGTAAGGATAATCCTTGCCGTTGAGTTTCACGTTCTTGACATAGATAGCCTTGTCGCTGTTTCCGTGGGTACGGATGGTGAAGGTCTTGTCCTCACCTACACGCAACACGGCACTCTCCACAATCGGGCTTCCCAACACATAGACACCGCCACAGGGTGCCACCTGGTACAAGCCCATGGACGAGAGTACGTACCATGCCGACATCTGCCCCACGTCCTCGTTGCCACAGAGTCCGGCGGGCTGGTCGGTGTAGAGCTCCGACATCACCTGACGCAATCTGCGAGCAGCCTTCCAAGGCTGACCGACGTAGTTGTACAAGTATATGGTATGGTGGCTTGGCTCGTTGCCGTGGGCATACTGGCCAATGAGACCTGATATATCGGGATTGGCCCCCTCGTTCAACTGGCTGTCGGCCAGGAACAGGCTGTCCAGACGGTCGACGAAAGCCTGCTCGCTGGGGAAGCAAGACACGAGGCCGTGAACATCGTGAGGCACCAACCAAGTGTACTGCCAAGGATTACCCTCGGTGTATGCACGGGTCTGATGACAGGGATTGAATCCCTCACGGCTTTCCAGTTCTCCCTTACTATCGAGCGGACGTATGCATTGGGTCACAGGGTCGAACATCCGCTTGTAGTTCATACTGCGATTGTGGAAATACGCGCTGTCCTCCTTCTCCCCTATCATGCCTGCCACCTCGGCCGCACTCCAGTCAGCGATGTAGTACTCCAGCGACTTGGCCACGCACTCCCAGTCACCCAGGTCATAGGGTACATAACCAAACTGCTTCATGCGATTGAGGCTACGGTTGTCCTTCAGCAGGCTTGCCTTCATGGCATTGAAAGCCTCACGAAGGTCGAAACCCTTCACACCCTTCAGGCACATGTCCGCAAGCACGGGAACGGCAGGACACCCCACCATGCAATAGGTCTCGTTACTCATCAAATGCCATACGGGCAACTCTCCCTGCTCCTCGTAAATCTTCAGCATCGACAAGGCGAAGTCCCTCAATTTATCGGACATAACCAACGTTGCCAAAGGATGTAAGGCACGATAGGTATCCCAGAGTGACCAAGTGGTATAGTTCTGGAAGTCGGCAGCGTGACGTATGCGTCCGTCGCTTCCCATGTAGTCGCCCGCCACGTCGCTCCACACCGAAGGGGCCACCATCAGATGGTACATGGCCGTATAGAAGATACGTCGCTCGCGGTCGCTGCGGAAGTCGGCACGTATGCGCCCAAGTTCTTCGTTCCACGTTTCATCGGCCAACTGGCGTACGGCATTGAAATCCCATTCAGGCATCTCCACGGCCATGTTCATCCGTGCATTCATCTCGTTAGTGGGTGAGAGTGCCACCTTGGCCATCACCGACTCCCCAGGTCCGACCTCGAAGGTGGCCTGTGCATAAGGCGAATTCAGTCCGCTACTGAGCCAATTGTGAATAGGACGGGAAAACTGGATGTAGAAGTACAATTGCTGGCGGTTGGTCCACCCGTGACTCACACGATAGCCTGCCAGCGTAAATTCGTCCAACTGATAGATGCGAGCCTCGGTCAGCAGGTCACCCACACCATTGGCCAAGTCGATGACAATACGTGCATTATTGGAGCCTCGGGGGAACGTATAGCGGTGCAGAGCCACACGTTGAGTGGCCGTAAGCTCCACCTTTACCGCTCCACGGTCCAGCACCACGCTATAATAGCCGGGACGAACCGTTTCGTTTTCGTGGCTGAAGGGGGAAGCCAGTCCCTGACGAGATAGTTCCACATCACCATAAAGGGGCATCAAGGCAATATCACCCAAGTCACTACACCCCGTTCCGCTAAGATGAGTTTGCGCAAACCCAACTATGGAATCACCCGAAATATGATAGCCAGAGCACCAGTCCCAACCAGTCTCCAACTGAGTGGGCCCCACATTCACCAAACCGAAAGGCACGTTAGCTCCCACAAATACATGCCCGTGGTCACCCGTCCCTATCATTGGGTCTACATAGTCTGTCAGTCGCTGAGCAAATACACTCACATTCAAGCCCCATATCAGCAAGGCTTGCAGCAGGAATAATTTACGTTTCATCCGAATAAAGTGGTTAATTACGGACAAAAGTAATAAATATATCCGAGATACGAAAAAAAAGTCGTACCTTTGTCTTACATTTAGCAGCGAAGCATAGCTTTATGGAACGAAAAGGAACCTATATCGCATTCGACGCAACGGGAGTCATCGACCGTGTGAACAGTAACCTGCACACCTTTCAGCAACTTGCCGACTGGCAGCGCAACTATCCCAGCCGATTTAATTTCATCAACATGGATGGAATCAACTTTTCCGCCGAACACGACGACACGCTGGACAGCACGATGAAGAGCCACATGATGGCAGAAATGGCAGTGGCAGACAACATGCTGGTCATTGCCAGTCCCGTAACCAACACCGAGAGTCCCATTCTGAACTGGCAAATCTCGCGCGGAGTGAACCGTTTCCACCTGCCCGTCATCATTGCCTACGCTGGGTTGGACGAGGTGAGCGAGCAGACCATCGAGGACTACTGGACATGGCTTCCCCAGAAGTTCAAGAAATACATCACCCGCTACAGCTGGGCACGCATGGCACACATCCCCCTCACACGCGACAAACTGGAACGCGCGCTCAAGACCTATTCGGCAGAGCGCCAGTCCTATCCATGGGATGCAACCACCATATTCTAAACAACAACAAACGACACTATTATTAAATGTTTAAGGTTATGAGAAAGAAACTACTGACATTGGTAACCCTCTTGATGGTTACATTCTCCGCTTTCGCACAGGCAGACAAGATTGTAGGCACCTACAAAGCCGTGCAGGCCGGAGTGAACTCAAAGGTAAAAATCAGCAAGGTGGGCGACGGATACAAAGCCCAGATAATCTGGGTGGACAACCTCATCAACGAGGATGGAACCACACGCACCGACACGAAGAACCCCGACAAGGCGAAGCGCAACACACCAGCCAACAAGATTGTGCTCATCGAGAAGGTAACCTATAACGAAAAGGGACAGACCTGGGAGAACGGTAAAATCTACGACCCCACGAGAGGAAAGAGCTTCAAGGTTGTCTGCTCCTTCAAAGATGCCAAGACGCTGAAGGTAAAAGGTTCGTTCGGTCCCTTTAGCGAGACGGTTTACTGGACAAAGCTGGACTAAAATGAAACGAGGATTGGTCCTTGAGGGCGGGGGCATGCGAGGCATGTTCACGTGTGGCATTCTTGACCTCCTGATGGAGCAAGGTGTCCGGTTCGACGGTCTTGTGGGTGTCTCCGCTGGTGCCGCTTTCGGATGCAACTACAAGTCGGGACAGATTGGACGCGCGCTCCGCTATAACCAACGGTTTGGCCGTGACAGCCGATACATGGGCGTACGTTCGTTACTGACCACGGGCAACTACATCAACGCAGAGTTTGCCTACCACACGGTGCCCACCCAATACGACGTGTTCGACGGGGAAGCATTCGAGCGGAACCCGATGGAGTTTCACGTTGTCTGTACCGACACCGAGCAAGGCTCTCCCGTTTATCGCAAACTTGACAAAGTGGACTACGAGGCATTGGAATGGATGAGGGCTTCGGCATCTATGCCTCTGGTATCCCGTCCCGTGGAGTTGGATGGAATGAAACTGCTGGACGGCGGCATCGTAGACTCCATTCCGCTTCGGTACTTTCAAGAACAGGGCTACAAGCGCAACATCGTCATCCTAACCCAACCCAAAGGCTACTTCAAGAAGCGCACACGCTTGATGCCCATCTTCCACCTCTTCCTGCGCAACCAGCCAGTCGTCACCCGTCTGATGGGCGAGCGTCACCTCATGTACAACGCTCAGTTACAATACATCTCGGAACAGGAGAAACTGGGAAACGCGCTGCTCATCTATCCCGAGGAGTCCATTCCCATTAGTCGCACATGCAGCAATCCCGGGAAACTGAAAATGGTGTACGACATGGGACGGAAAAAGGGTGAGCAGATGCTCACCCAAATTACCGATTTCCTTGCCGTCAGCTAACCGCCCCATCAACGGTTCTCCTCTTGTGGCGGAGTGGTTTGTACCATGGCCGTGAACACTATCGTGACCGCATCTTGCTCCTTCACCTCTCCCATGGTCTGCAAGGCCTGCAGTTTCACTGGTGACGGGAAACGCAGACGAAGCCATGTCTTCATGTTCAAGGCTCGCTCGTCTGCCAGTTCCTTGGTGGGTGCCAGTCCGCGCACGGTCATCCCGTAAATTACAGAATGGTCGCTGTTGTAAGAGGCCGACACGGCCTTTTTCACCCGTTCCAACCGCAGGGCCACAATGCTGTCCGTGGTGTCCACCACCGCAGATCCCTCGGCAAAGGGAATCGTAAACTGGTAGTCCTTCATCTCATACCCGCCTCTTCGCTGGGCACAGAGAGCGACAGACCACAGGCAGCAAACCGCCATAACCATAAGTCTCCTATTCGTTCCTTTCATAGTTTTTCGTGTTTAATAACCAAAGATTTCCTTCGTCGTCACACGACGGACAGGACCTAACGTCTTCAGTTTGTCCATATCCAGTTCCTTCTCATCGCCCAGCACCAGCGTGCGATACGTGCGTCCCTTCACATACTGGCGGTGGAAGCTCGAAAGGTCGTCCATGTCCATCGTCTTCACCTTATTATATATATAGGCGTTGGGATCTTCCTTCAACCCCAAGTCGCGACACTGCATGTAGTACGACAACACCTGACCGCGGATGACACTTTCCGTGGCCAGACGCTTCAGAATGGCAGACTTAGCCAGCGAGAACGAAGCCTCGCTGAGTGGCAATTGTTCCGTTATCTCTTGGAAGACATCCAGACAGTCACTCATTTTATCGTTCTGGGTGATGATGTGTGTAAAGAACAGATTCGTCATCCCCTTTCTGCGAGGTGTCTGATAATAGGCGTTCGCATTATAGGCCAGCCCTCGGCTTTCGCGCAGCTCTTGGAACACGATTGTGTTCATGCCACCGCCGAAATACTCGTTGAAAAGGTCTATCTGCGGTTGCAGGCTAAGGTTATACACTTGCCCGTTGTTGCTATACTGTCGCATGTAGATATTCTTTGCTTCGTAGGGAGCCAGAACTACCTCTGGTTCACTGACTTGCTGGGGGACAAACTCGTTATCCTCACCCATCGGTAATGGATTCTTCACACTCCGATGAATCTTTTCCACCAACTTCATTACCTCGTTATCTGCCATAGGCCCATAGTAGGCCACCGTCTGATGCACGAGTCTCAGGTCCTGAAGAGATTTCAGCACAACCGTGGGTGGTATCTTTCTCAACTGTTCAGCTGAGAGCACATGGGTGTAGGTGTTGTCGGGGCCATAGATGCCGTAAGCCACCAGCCGCTGGTAGTTCTGCCGCTGCTCCAGTTTATTGTCCTCACGCAACTTCAGTATGTCGCCAACCAGGTCGGCATACACGTCCTCATCGGGCTGGGCATTGTATATCCAGTCTTCAGCCAGTTTCATGGCAGCCTGCATGTTCTCACTCAGTCCGCTAAGCACAATCGTCGTACGCTCGTCACCCACATGGATATCCACGTCACATGCCAAACGATAGAGTTCCCTCTGCAAAGCCTCGGCATCCATGTGTTTGGTACCCAGATAACTGATATACTGCGACGCAACATCCAGCACAGGGTCTGCCTTCTTCCCACGGTCCACTGCATAAACAAGGCGGAACAGCCCATTGGCATCGTTATGCTTGTAGAGGAAGTCGTTGCCGTTCTTGAACGTCCCAACCTGCAAGTCCTTCCCGAAGTCCACAAACACGGGCTCCACCTCGTGCGGCACGTCGGCCAGCACCTCTGCAACGAAAGCACTCTGCTTGTCGCGGTTCATCTCTATGGGGTTTATCTCCGGTTTGTCTATCTTCTTCTCGTCAGGGTCTTCGCCCATGCGTTTGAACACACAGACGTAGCCGTCAGTGAGATAGCGGTTGGCAAAGTCCACAAGTTCCTTCTTGGTAATACGAGAAAGGCGGTCCAGTTCCTCCACCTGGTCCTTCCTGTCAATGCCGTTAATGAACGACTGAACAAAGAGGTCTGCCATGCGTTCGTTACTCTCCGTCAGACTCATACGCTCACGCCTCAGGTTATTGATAATGGCCTCCAGCAATGCCTCGTCAAAGTTTCCTTCCCGCAGTTTCCTCACCTCATCCAACATCAAGTCGCGAGCCTGCTCCAGTGTCTGTCCTTCCTTGGGAAGAGCAATGGCATACATCGTACTGTAGTCACTCATTGGGCGCAGCTCCACCGTGGCGAACAGCACCTGCTGACTCTGGTTTAGGTTAAGGTCGAAGAGACCGGCATGCTGGTTGGTCAGAATCTTGGAGGTTACCTGCAAGAGGTCACTCTCCCGTTCCTTGGCACCAGGGAATCGCCAGCCCAGGGCAACCATATCGGACTCGCGTCCCACCACCTCGCGAACCACGGGACTGGTAAGTGGCTGCTCCCGAGGGAAAGAGAGCACGGGGAGTTGCTCGTTGCGCTTCCATGAGCCAAAGTACTTATCCAGTATTCCCACTATGCTGTCGGGGTTCTGAAGGTCACCGCTCATGCAGATTGCCACATTGTTTGGCACATACCAAGTGTGGTAGTAACGGAGCACATTCTCCAGCGAAGGATTCTTCAAGTGCTCTTGCGTTCCGATGACAGTCTGCATACCATAAGGGTGATGGGGATAGAGCACCTGATTCACCGTCTTGTCTATCTTGTCAAAGTCACGGGTCAGCGAGATGTTGTACTCCTCATACACGGCCTCCAACTCGGTGTGGAAACCCCGAATCACCAGATCCTGAAAGCGGTCGGCCTGGATACATGCCCATCGCGCCACCTCGTTAGAGGGTATGTCCTCGGTGTAGCAGGTCACGTCCACGTCGGTATAGGCGTTCGACCCATTGCTCCCGATGCCAGCCATCAGTTTGTCGTATTCGTTGGCAATAGAGTACTTCGAGGCCTCATAGCTCAGGCTGTCGATGCGATGATAAATAGCCTTGCGCTGGGCGGCGTCGGCCGTATGGCCGTACACCTCATACTGCGCACGGATGCTGTCCAGCAACGGACGCTCGGCCTCATAGTTCTGCGTGCCAAACGAACTGGTCCCCTTGAACATAAGGTGCTCCAGGTAGTGTGCCAGTCCCGTGCTTTCGTGCGGGTCGTTCTTTCCTCCGGCGCGCACGGCAATGTAAGTCTGTATACGAGGCTGGTCGGCATTCTGCGACAGATACACCTTCAGTCCGTTAGGCAACGTGTAGATACGGGCCTTCATGGGGTCTCCGCTCACACTTTCGTAGGCATACCGTTCGGCATTGGCCGAAGAGAAAACCATCACAAGAATGGCAAAAAGAAGTTTCTTCATCGTCGCTTTTTGTTTGAATATGCCACAAAGATACGAAAAAGTCTTCGTTTTCGTTCCTCTTCTCGATTTTTATTTCTACCTTTGCGCTCGCTTAACCACCAACGCTGCTGCTTTAGCTCAGTGGTAGAGCGCATCCTTGGTAAGGATGAGGTCCCGAGTTCAACTCTCGGAAGCAGCTCTGCAGAACGAAGAAAGGAGTCCCAGATGGGACTCCTTTCACCTTATTTATATACGCGCAGGCGCGGGGGAACTTACTGAGCATCCAAATCCTTGGCCATAATCTTCTGTACCATCTCCTCAATCTGGCTGAGCGTGGCGTTACCGTCCAGGGCATCCTGAATCAGTTGTACCAGTATGGCCAGGCCCACAGGCTCCTCCTTAATCTTATAGGTAAGGTTCAGTGCCACCAACTTGGAGGTCTCCTCGTCACCGATGTAGAATGTGGCTGTATAGGTGTCACCCAAAGCACAAGTGCCGGGCTTCTGACCGATGTTCAACTGTGAACGGTCACTCAGAATCTCTACATAGTAGCGTGCTCCTTCATCGGAATAAGCTACAGGATAACCAGTAGAGGCAAGGAAATAACCACTATTAGCGGTATAGATGGTAGTTATCTCTTCTCCATTACGATTAGCATAGAACTTGGTGTTTGTAAGGCTATCAAGTCCCAGAGCAGTCTTAATACCAGAAATATCAAGCATCAGAGAGTCATAGCTATAGTCTAATTTCACGGTGTCGGTAACCAATGAGATATCATAGCTCTTTACCACAGTAAAGTCTGCGAGATACAAGGGCTTTAACTTATAAATGAGGTTAACGTTCAACATAACAGCATTCATGTCTGCATCCACAAAGGCATACTTGGCTGTGTAGGTAGCTTCCTCGGAAGTGTTCTTGCCATTCATGCCACCAATTTGGTATAACTGTTCCTCATCTTTAGTGAAGTCTGCCTTTACGTAGAAGTAGGCATTATCACCATAACTTTGCCAGTCACCATCGGCATTACGCCAACCATCGGTGCTGCCGAGCTGATAACTATCGTCGAGGTCACCATTACTCTGTACCGCATAGACGGTCAGATCAGATAGCGAACTTACATTCAGCGCAGTATATATGGAGGACATATCCACAGTTGCGGCCAGTCCTTCAAAGTACCGTCCTACCTCAGACGTGACATTTACTTCCTCCGTATCCACAACAGTGATGTCGTCAACAGTAATCTCTGCTGCAGGTTTTTCTACGAAGGTCACATTGATGGTGAAGGTGTAGGTCTTGCTGTTGGCAGTAAGTGCCCATTTAACAGTGTAGGTAGTACCTACCACGTCGGCACTATTCATGTCGCAAATGTTGTACGAACTACCGTTCTCTACAGCTTGGAAGAACTTGACGCAAATCTTGGTATTGTCGCCCCATGTGGTAGCCGTACCCGTGCCATCAAACCATCCATCGTAGTTACCGTACTCACTGACGGTTGAGCCATCGGGATTGACGATGCTGAGCATGCTGGTGGTAATCTCAGTCACGCCGAGGAATGCCTTTGCGTCAGTGAAGTCCACAGCACCCTGCGTAGAGGTGTATCCCAGTCCAGGGTAGCGCTCCACATTCAGAGTCTCGCCAGGTATACCCTCCACGGTGACGGTGATGGGGAAGTAGACCACGTAGTTTCGATTTGAGGTATTTCTACGAAGCATGCCTACATAAACAGTGTAAGTACCTGCCGTGCAGTTGTTGGTGGCTTTCACCGTAAACTTGGCATTGGCACGATCGTACGCCACCTTAATGCGAGTCTTATTCAGATTGTCCGTGCAGTTGCCATCGGCATCGAAGTAATAGACATACTGTCCGCTGAAGTCTGCATCGTCGGTAACGGGCTCCACTTGATAGTAATTCATGGTACCTTGCGAACTAGCAGTAGCTGTAGGTGCACCATTCAAGGCATAGAAATAAACATAGTTGCCCGAAGTCGGAGATGTAGCGTAGCCCTTGAAATAGGTAGCGTTAGTCAAGTATGTGTTTGTAAGATTGTTCAGTGCCGTGCACACGGTACTAACGGTTAACGCACTCTCAACGGTCTCACCCTGCGTAACAGTTACCGACACGGGGATACTCGTTGCACGATAGGCCGTCATAGAGCCTTCTGTCACCGTAGGTTCCGTATAGTCGATGTTTGTCAGGTAAGCGATGGGAGACGCACCCGTCTTGAAGGTAATGTTGTAGACAAACGTTGCAGTTGCTTTCTTGCCATTATTATCCTTGTAGACGAGACCCTCACGGATGGTGCGCGTTGTGCCATTGGAACTTGCACTGGGATACTGACCGACGGTAACGTTCGTATAGGTCTCATCAATCTGGGTGAAGGCCACACAACCGCTACCCCAGCTTACCACGTTACCACTGGAGTTGAACCAGTGTCCGTAGGTGCCATTGGTGTTGTTCGCGCTGCCTATCACGTTGCCACTGCTGTTGATGGCACAACTCATGATTGTGCCGTTCGACTGCGAACTGGTATAGTCGACGAGTTTGCTTGCATTAAAGATATTGTTAGTCTCCAACTGGAAGGCTGTACACAGGGCATTGGCTGTGCTTCCCGTATTGAGGGTCAAACCAGCACCGGTGTAGTCCGACGAGGGAGGCAGAATGACGTTGTAAGTAAGTGTTACGTCAGCAATGTTACGACCGTCCATAACCTTCGTAAACTCAGGTTCATCAGGGATGGCCTCGGTGTAGATAGTATTAGCACTGCTCTTCAGGTCAGTTCCTGTAAGCGTGAAGCTATAGGGCCACTGGTCGTCATTCAGCACATTGTCATCCCAAGGATGGCGTACGTAAGTCGAGAGCGCGGGTGTCACCACGAGGAAGATACGCGATGTGCTGGAGGGCACAGTGGTGCTGATGTTCTCCGTCGTCTCTGCAGTACCGGTACAGTGTACGATGCCGTCGTTGTAATAGGAGACCGTACCATTCGAATTCAAGAATACGTAACCTACGCGGAAACCACGATACGAGGCGGTGCCTGCCGAGTTATAGTTCTTCACTCCCGCACTTACCAGCGAGTTAGCCACACCATTGTTGTATTGTCCAGGGTCGCATTCGTTCAGGGCACAGCCGTGGGTGAGGGCCTTGAAGGCCGTGGTGATGGTGGTGCCGCTGGATGGCACGGTCAGTTCGATGACGTTGAAGCCCGTCGATTGAGGTGCGCTGGCGTAAGCCACCTGATATTGTTTTTCACCCAGCTTGGAACAATAGTAATCGAAGTTACCAATGTAACTGCTACGATACGAGGCTGCCTCCGTGAAGTTGAAGGTGGCACACTTCAGAGCATAGTCGAAGTAAATCTCGTAGAACTGAGAGGCACTCAGCCCCTTCAGTGCCATGTAGGCCTGGCAGAAGTCGGTTGCCGAACCATTGTTGCTTTGACCTGTCATGGGCTGTTTCCATATCTGCGAGATGATGGTCTTATCGTTGTACTTGTCGCTCAAATAGTAGTGGAACCAGTAGGACTGGTAGCGCATGTATTCGTGCGAGAAAGCATAGTTGGCGTTGTTTCCAAAAAGCGGATAGCTCTGACCGAACATTTCAGAAGGATAAGCCTGGTTGGCCTGCCACTGTGCCGTCTGTTCCCATATAGCCTGTCCATTACCACAATTCAGGTGGAAACCCGTGTTAATGGTCGAGGACGAGGTGTGGCTGTAGTTGGCAGCCTCGGCGTAGGCCATGTAGTGGAACGAGTGGCCCACCTCGTGCGCCAGCGAATGGCCGGCGGGCTTCACAGTGGCGGGGTTCAGCCACAGGGCACTGCACTCGAAGTCGTAACCGCCGCCATAGCAGGTCCACGTGTCGGTGTAGTTCATCAGGATGATGATTTTGTACTTGTTCAGCATGTTGCTGCATGAGAAACCCAGCGTGTTCACGTTCAGGGCATAGCACGTCTCGGCAACCTGCAACACCTGATCAGGGTCGAAGGTCATGTCCGCACCGTTCAGGCTAGGAGCCGAGGTGGGGTCGGTGCCGAAGTTCTCTTGCCAGAAGAGGATACAGTTGTCCGTCTCCTTACTGTACTTTTTGTACCACGTTCCTACTCCCGACTCGGTGTACGCCTGCGTCGAGGAGTTGTAAGTCCATGAGTCTGGCTTGTAGAACGTCTTTGCAGCCCACAGTTGGCTTGTGCCAAGCAGCAGGCCAAGCAACAAAAGAAGTTTGTTTTTCATTCTCATTGCGGTTAAAAAATTAGTTAGTTATTATTAAGGTTTACTCTCTTTCTCTTTTTCTTTCAGCTGTTCCTCCATGCGCAGCATCTCGTCGCGATACTGGGCGGCCTCAATGAAGTCGAGCCTCTTGGCGGCTTCCTGCATGAGATGCCGCGTGTGCTCGATGCTCTTTCGCAGCTGGTCGGCCGACATGTACTGCGTGACGGGGTCTGCCGCCATGGCGAGCGCGGGTTTGGTCTCCGTGTAGCCCCGGTTCTCCTTCTGCTGAGCCTGGGCTGCCAGCCCGGCAAGGTTGCGTTCCTTGCGGATGGGCGTTGGCGTGATGCCGTGTTCCTGGTTGTAGCGCAGCTGCACTTCACGCCGATGGTTCGTCTCGTCGATGCAGGCAGCCATCGAGCGCGTTATCTTGTCGGCATAGAGTATGGCCTTGCCATGAATGTGACGTGCCGCACGCCCAATCGTCTGGGTAATGCTCACCTTCGAGCGGAGGAAGCCCTCCTGGTCGGCATCCAGAATGGCAACTAACGAGACTTCGGGAAGGTCCAACCCCTCACGCAACAGGTTGACACCCACCAGTACATCGTAGACTCCCGCACGCAGGTCGTCCATTATCTGCACACGCTCCAGGGTGTCCACGTCGCTGTGGATATAGCAGGCACGGATGTCGCGATGCAGCAGATACTCCGAGAACTCCTCGGCCTGGCGTTTGCTCAACGTGGTGACAAGCACGCGCTCGCCCACCTCTATGCGCTGCAGTATCTCCTCCACCAGGTCGTCGGCCTCGTGCTCACGGGGACGTACCTCGATGACGGGGTCCAGCAATCCCGTAGGACGGATAAGCTGCTCCACCACCACGCCTTCGCTCTGTTCCAGTTCATAGTCGGCAGGAGTGGCAGAGACGTAGACGACCTGATGGACCAACTGGTTGAACTCATCGAACCGGAGCGGACGGTTGTCCATGGCCGCAGGCAGACGGAAACCGTACTGCACGAGGTTCACCTTACGGGCACGGTCGCCCCCATACATGGCTCCAATCTGAGGCACGGAGACGTGGCTCTCGTCGATGAACATCAAGTAGTCGTCGGGGAAGAAGTCGAGCAGGCAGAACGGGCGGGTACCTGCCTCACGGCCGTCGAAGTAGCGGCTGTAGTTCTCGATACCGCTGCAGTGTCCCAGTTCGCGTATCATCTCCACGTCGTAGGTCACGCGTTCATACAGCCGTTTCGCCTCGAAGGATTTGCCCATCTCCTCGAAGTATCTGACCTGCTCAGCCAGGTCGTCCTCTATTTTTCGCACGGCCAGTTCCTGCGTCTCCTTGCTCGTCATGAACAGGTTTGCGGGATATACGTGGTATTCCTCGTACGTATTCACCTGCTGCATGGTTTCCGGGTCCACCTCCGAGAGCGACTCTATCTCGTCGCCCCAGTAGGTGATGCGCAGCAGATTGTCGCTATAGGCCAGCGCCACATCGACGGTGTCTCCCTTCACCCGCACTTCACCACGGCCAAGACTGATGTCGTTGCGCACGTACAGCGAGTCGAGCAACTTGCGGAGCAGCGTGTTGCGGTCCAGCGCCTGCCCGACACGCAGGTTGATGACGTTCTCGTAGAAGGCAGACGGATTGCCCATGCCGTAGATGCAACTGACGGACGAGACCACAATCACGTCCTTCCGTCCCGACAGCAGCGCACTGGTGGCTGCCAGGCGCAGCTTGTCTATCTCGTCGTTTATGGCAAGGTCCTTTTCGATGTACGTGTCCGTGCTGGGGATGTACGCCTCGGGCTGATAGTAGTCGTAGTAGGAGACGTAGTACTCCACCGCATTGTGGGGGAAGAACGACTTCATCTCGCTGTACAACTGAGCCGCCAGCGTCTTGTTGTGACTGAGTATCAGCGTGGGTTTGTTGACGCGGGCTATCACGTTGGCCATGGTGTACGTCTTTCCCGACCCCGTGACACCGAGCAAAACCTGGGCTGCATCCCCCCTGAGCACACCTTCGGTGAGCTGCTCGATAGCCTGCGGTTGGTCGCCTGTAGGCCGATATGGGGATGTAAACTCAAATTTATTCATACTACAAGTGTCAAATTTACGATTTTTATCAACGCGTACAAAAGAAAAAGAAATAAATTTAAATATTCCTACCAAAATAGCGGTTTTTATTGCTTGATTAAGAAAAAAACGCTATCTTTGCGTGCTAAATTGTGCGCAACACAGCATGAGGAGAGTATATTTAATCTGTTTTTCCGCTTTATTGCTACTGGTCTCCTGCGGCGAATACCAAGCCTTGCAGAAGAGCACAGACTATGAGTACCGCTACGAAGCCGCGAAGGCGTACTTCATTGAAGGCAAGTACGGGAAAGCCTCCAACCTGTTTAGCGACCTGCTGGCCATCATGAAGGGTACGGCATGGGGCGAGGAATCGCTCTACATGCTGGCTATGAGCGAGTACTGCAACAAAGAGTACGAGACCGCAGGCAACTATTTCAAGAAGTATTACCAGACTTATCCGAAGGGAACCTACGTGGAGCAGGCACACTACTACAGCGGCATGTCGCTCTACAAACAGACTCCCGACCCCCGGCTCGACCAGACGAGCACCATCAATGCCATGGGTGAGATACAGACGTTCCTGGACCTCTACCCCCGCACGAAAATCAAGAACCAGTGCCAGGACATGATTTTTGCCTTGCAGGACAAACTGGTGGAGAAGGAGTGCCTCTCGGCGCAGCTGTACTACGACCTCGGCTCCTACGTCATGAACAGCTCTTTCGGAGGCAGCAACTACGAGGCGTGTGTGGTGACGGCCCAGAACGCCCTGCGCGACTATCCCTATGCGGCGCACGACAAGCGAGAGCGGCTCTCCATCCTGATACTGCGCGCCAAGTACCACCTGGCCGTGGAGAGTGTGGAGGAGAAACGCGTACAACGCTTCCGCGACACCATAGACGAATACTATGCCTTCGAGAACGACTACCCCGAATCCCCCTACATGAAGGAGGCGAAAGAGATGTTCGACAAGGCAGAGAAGATAGTGAAGCGCAAGCACATAGACATCGAGAATACAGAAGAACAATAACATAGAACACAATGGATTACAAAAAGAGCACCGCACCTACCAATACGGTAACACGCGACATCATGAACCTGTGTGACGAGACCGGCAACATCTACGAGTCGGTAGCCATTATCGGCAAGCGCGCCAACCAGATTTCCATGGAAATCAAGCAGGAACTGTCGAAGAAACTGCAGGAGTTTGCCTCTTCGACCGACAACTTGGACGAAATCTTTGAAAACCGTGAGCAGATAGAAATCTCGCGTTACTACGAGAAAATGCCCAAGCCCACGCTGATTGCCACCGAGGAGTTCGAGCACGGAGAAGTCTATTTCCGCAATCCCACCCAAGAGGCTGAGATAGAGGAGTAAGCAGGAGAGGGAGCATGATTCAACGCATCCAGTCGCTATACCTGTTGCTTTCCGCAGTCCTGGGCACCGTATGCCTGTGTCTGCCCTTAGGTCATTTCCTGACGGCCGGAAGCGAGCGTTGCGGCGAGCTCTACAATCTCTGGATTCGCACCGCCGAGGGCGGACACCTGTTCGGCCCGTGGGCCCTGTTCGCCATTCTGGTGATTGCCACGGCACTCACGCTGGTCAACATCTTTCTCTACCGCACGCGTGCGCTGCAGATGCGCGTGGCATCGCTGTGCATGATACTGCTGGTGGGGTACTACATCTGCCTCTTCCTGTTTGTCAACGCCAATGCGGGCGACGGTTCGTTCCGTCCCAGCCTCACGGCCGCCCTGCCCTTCGTGTGCATCGTGCTGGACTACCTGGCCTTCCGCAGCACGCTGAAGGACGAGATGCTGGTGCGCTCGCTGGACCGCCTGCGGTAGTTTCCGGATTAGGGATTAGGGATTAAGGATTACAGATAAGAAAGGGCGAAGCTCACGGCTTCGCTCTTTTTGTTTTCACTATGTCGAAGAGATAGCTCAACTTCACGACGATGGTGCCGTTGGCCGAGCGTGAGAAGTAGTCGGCCTTGCCGTTCTTGAACATGTCGCTCAGGGCGAAGTAGTAGCGCCCCTCGAGCAGGAAATGGCCGGCCTTGCTGCTCACCTCCATGCCCAACCCGCCGGTCAGACCGTATTCAAACGTCTTCTGCACGGGCAGTTCATACTGCTGCGTCACCTGGTTCGGGCGCAGAGCCAGGGTCTCATCGCTCCACTCCCCTCCCCGCTTGTCCTTGTCGCTGAGGTAGAAACCCAGCTGAGGGCCCAGCACCAGGTAGCCCATCACGCCCTTCCGTTCCTTGCCGTAGCCCAGACGGGCCAGCAGGGGAACCTGGACGTAGCTGACGTCGCGCCGGTACGTGTCGGTGCTGGTCTCTATGACCTCCTTCCATCCCAGTTGGGCATAGTTGACCTCGGCCTGCAAGGCGCAGCACATGCCGAAATAGCGTTCCGATGTGTAGCGCACGGTGAAGCCGCCCGTCAGTCCGCCGTGATAGGCTTGTTTGACGGTGGGGTCGAAGGATACCTTGTTCAGCATATAGCCGCCGTTCACTCCTATAGCCAGGTCGCTGCGGTACTCTCCCACTTGGGCCTCCGCCAGCGAAGCGGTGAATGCAAGGACGGCCAGCAGCGTCAGACGGAAATGTCTCATCGGAGTATCTGTATTAACTTGTTCTTTCCGTAGTGTATCAGCTGCATGAAGCGGTTCACCTCGCCGCCCTGCTCACTGACCTTGCGGAAGTCGAAGTCCTGCTGCAAGGGCATGGGGTTCACCCCGTTGAGGAAACGGTAGCCGAGGTCGAAGCCCAGCATGGCGGCAGAGGGCAGCGTCTGGGAAGGAGCGACGCCGAAGCTCTGGCGGAACTTCTGGGTGAAGCGCACTATCCTGCCGCTGAGCAGGTTGCTGTAGAAGGGGCTGTAGACGTAGGCATCGAACGCATGGAAGTCGTCGCCATAGCGGCCCACGAGGTTCAGCCAGTCGGGGTAGCCCAGCAGGGAGACGCGGTAATAGGGATGCGTGTCGCGGAACCTCCGGAGCAGGGAGAGCGCAGAGCGCAGAGCTGTCTCGCTTGGGCTGTCGAGTACCACCACGTTGGGCCGGTAGACGTTCATCGCCGTCTCCACGCCCCCATCGTCGGCATTCACGCTCAGCACGCTATGGGGCAGCCCGAAGGACTTCACCTGTCCCTGGAAGTAAGCCTGGAAGGCCGTGCCGCGGGCGTTGTGCTCGTCGCTGCGCAGCATCACGAAGTTGGCGTCGGCCAGGTTCTCCATCACCAGCTGCGCCACGTCGGGGTATAGGCTCTCCTGCGACAGGGCGGCCTGGAAGACGTAGGGGTTCTGCCCTATCTGCGCGCAGGGCATGGCGAAGGGCATCACCATCCGTATCCCGTGAGCCTGACAATACGTGGCCAGGGCGTTTACCTGCGCCGACACGCCTGGGCCGAATATCACGTCGGCATCCTGCAAGGCTCCGCGCGAGAGCACGTCCTCCAGCCCGGTGACCGTGGTGCCGGGGTCCAGGGTGTAGATGTCCACCGACAGACCCTCGTGCTTCACGCTGTCCACCGCCAGCAGGAAGCCGCGGTAGAACTCCAGCAGCGTCTGCCCCATGGCAGCCTTCTCCTTCAGCGGGAGCAGCACTCCCACCTTCACTGCGCCGGCCTGCAAGCCCAGCACCAGTGCCGTAAGTAGAACCCAGAAACGTCTCATAACAGACGCAAAGTTACGAAAACGAAAGGGAAACGCAAAGAGAAAACCAAAATTATTTCGGTCTCTCCCGTCCCCGGCACCGCATTCTCCGGGAGCAGACACCGCGTGCCCGGAGACCGGAAGACGCGGAATTGTCCCTTTCACACCGCTGAGCGAGCGAAAGAGGGAAAGAATTTTGTGTTTTGAAGAAAAAGCCGTATCTTTGTGTGCTTAACGATACGAATACGACGATGACGAAGCACTTTCTCACACTCGCCTGCGCACTCCTTGCCCTGGCACTGCCCGTGCAGGCGCAATATCCATCGGTGGACCCGTCGGCCACCTATGTGACCATCGACGGAGACGAGACTGACGATGCCTCGCAAGGGCAGGACGCTCCACTGGAGGCCCACTTCAGTGCCAACCCCAGCAACGTGGGCAACTACACGGCACGCTATGAGTGGAAAATCTACGAGCCGGGACAGGAGGAGACACCCGTGGTTCACCGTTTCGAGGAGAACCTGGACTACACGTTCACCCACAGCGGATCCTACTACGTACAGCTCTATGCCACCTTCACCCTCGACGGGGACACCATCACCTACCCCGAGGAGGGGGAGAGCAATCCCTTTGTGGTCTCCATAAGCGAAAGCAAGCTGGAGCTGCCCAACGCCTTCTCGCCGAACGACGACGGCTTCAACGATACCTACAAGGTGAAGGAGTACCAGAGCATCATCTCCTTCCAGGCAGCCATCTTCAACCGCTGGGGACAGAAGATATACTCGTGGGACGACCTGGAGGGCAGCTGGGACGGGAAGTGGCACGGCCGCACGGTGAAGGACGGAGTGTACTTTGTCGTAGTGGACGCCCGCGGTGCCGACGGCCGGCACTACAAGGTAAAGAAGGCCGTGAACGTGTTGACAGGCTACCGCAACGACAGCCAGAACGGCGGCAACGACGATGAGTAGGCGCAGCAGCATCGAGATACTGGGTGCCCGGGTCCACAACCTGAAGAACGTGGACGTGGAGATTCCGCACAAAAGCCTTACCGTAATCACGGGACTCAGCGGGAGCGGCAAGTCGAGTCTGGCCTTTGACACCATCTTTGCCGAAGGGCAGCGTCGCTACATCGAGACGTTCTCGGCCTATGCCCGCAACTTCCTGGGCAACATGGAACGCCCTGACGTGGACAAAATCACAGGGCTGTCGCCCGTCATCAGCATCGAACAGAAGACGACGAACAAGAATCCCCGCTCCACCGTGGGCACGACGACGGAGGTCTACGACTTCCTGCGTCTGCTCTACGCCCGCGCAGGTGAGGCCTTCAGCTACGTGAGCGGGGAGAAGATGGTACGCTACACCGAGGAACAAATCATCCAGCTGCTGCTGAACGACTACCAGGGCCGGAAGGTCTACCTGCTCGCTCCGCTGGTGAAGAACCGCAAGGGACACTACAAGGACCTCTTCGAGCAAATCACGCGCAAAGGCTACCTCTACGCCCGTGTGGACGGGGAACTGAAGGAGGTGGAGCCAGGCATGAAGCTGGACCGCTACAAGAACCACTCCATAGAGGTCGTGGTGGACCGTCTGACAGTGAAGGAGACCGACGACCACAGACTGCAGAACAGCGTACAGAACACCATGAAGCAGGGAGACGGACTAATGATGGTGTACGACGTGGAGAACGGAACCATACGCCACTACAGCAAGCGGCTGATGTGCCCCACAAGCGGCATATCCTACCGCGACCCCGCACCGCACAACTTCTCGTTCAACAGCCCCCAGGGGGCATGCCCCCGATGCAAGGGGCTGGGCTTCGTGTCGCTGATTGACCGCAACCTGGTGATTCCCGACCGAAGACAGAGCATTCGCGAGGGAGCCATCGCACCGCTGGGAAAGTACAAAAACCAGATGATATTCTGGCAGATAGATGCCATACTGCAGAAGTACGACTGTACGCTGGACGACCCCGTGGAGCAACTTCCCGAGGAAGCCGTCACCGAGATACTGGAAGGCAGTGTCGAGCGGCTGCGCATCCCTGCCTCCGTGACCCACACAAGCAACGACTACTTCTGCGACTTCGAGGGCATCATAAAATACATACGCTCCACCCAGGAGAACGAACAGAGTGCCACGGCCCAGAAGTGGGTGGAGCAGTTCAGCCGGCAAGCCGTATGTCCCGAGTGCCAGGGACAGCGTCTGAACCGCGAGGCCCTGCACTTCCGCATCGCAGGCAAGAACATTGCCCAGCTGGCCGCCATGGACCTGAGCGAACTCCACGAGTGGATGACGGACGTGGAAGACAGACTCACGGACAGGCAGAAGCAGATTGCCACCGAGATTCTGAAGGAGCTGCGTACGCGCCTGCGCTTCCTGCTGGACGTGGGCTTGGAGTACCTGTCGCTGAACCGCGCGACGGCCAGCCTCTCGGGCGGTGAGAGCCAGCGCATACGCCTGGCCACACAGATAGGCAGCCAGCTGGTGAACGTGCTCTACATACTGGACGAGCCCAGCATCGGACTGCATCAGCGCGACAACCAGCGCCTTATAAACTCGCTGAAAGCCCTGCGCGACACGGGAAACACCGTCATTGTGGTGGAACACGACGAGGAGATGATGCGCAACGCCGACTACATCGTCGACATCGGCCCCAAAGCCGGACGGAAAGGCGGAGAGGTGGTCTTCCAGGGCACCTACCCCGACATGCTCAGGCAGCACACGCTGACCAGCCAGTACCTGAACGGAGAGATGAAGATAGAAGTCCCCACCCGCAGGCGGAAAGGCAACGGGCTGACGCTGCGCCTGAACGGATGCACGGGCAACAACCTGCGCGAAGTGGACGCGGTGTTCCCCCTCGGCACACTCATCTGCGTGACGGGAGTAAGCGGAAGCGGCAAGAGCACACTCGTCAACGACACACTGCAGCCCATCCTCTCCCAGCACTTCTACCACTCCCTGCGTGACCCGCTGCCCTACAAAAGCATAGAAGGACTGGAACACATCGACAAGGTGGTGGACGTGGACCAAAGCCCGCTGGGACGCACACCACGCTCTAACCCGGCCACCTACACGGGCGTGTTCAACGACATCCGCAGCCTCTTCGTCCAACTGCCCGAAGCAAAAATCCGGGGATACAAGCCGGGGCGCTTCTCCTTCAACGTGAAAGGCGGACGCTGCGAGACCTGCTCGGGCAACGGCTACCGCACGATAGAGATGAACTTTCTGCCCGACGTCTACGTACCCTGCGAGCAATGCCGGGGGAAACGCTACAACAGGGAGACGCTGGAGGTCCGCTTCAAGGGAAAGTCCATCGCCGATGTCCTGGACATGACCATCAATCAGGCCGTGGAGTTCTTCGAGAATCAACCTGCCATACTGCAGAAGATAAAGGTGCTGCAGGACGTGGGCCTGGGATACATCAAACTGGGACAACCCAGCAACACCCTCAGCGGCGGAGAGAGCCAGCGCGTGAAGCTGGCCACCGAACTGAGCAAACGAGACACGGGACAGACACTGTACATCCTGGACGAACCCACGACGGGACTTCACTTCGAAGACATACGTGTGCTGCTGGGCGTGCTGAACCGGCTGGTGGAGAAAGGCAACACCGTGGTGGTCATCGAGCATAACCTGGATGTCATACGCGCGGCCGACTGGCTCATAGAAATGGGGCCCGAAGGCGGAAGAAACGGCGGCCAGCTGCTGTTCGAAGGAACACCGGAAGAGATAAAAAACAGCAATGTCGGATACACACGATTATATCTATGACACACGAGACCATACTGAAAGTCCGGGACTACGAATGTGACCTGCAAGGCATCGTAAACAATGCCAACTACCAGCACTATCTGGAACATGCACGACACGAGTTCCTGCGCTCACAGGGCGTTTCCTTCGCCCAACTGCACGACGAGGGCATCGATGCCGTAGTGGCACGTATCACCATGGCCTTCAAGACGCCCCTGCGCAGCGGCGACGAGTTCCTCTGCCGGCTGCGAGTGAAGAAGGACGGCATCAAATACGTCTTTCACCAGGACATCCTGCGGATGTCGGACCAGAAACTGGCCTGCCGCGCAACGGTGGACACGGTATGTCTGGTGAACGGCGAACTGGTGAGCAACGTTCCCGAACTGGACGCGATACTGCAAACCCCATAATACCAACGAAGACATGATACAAGACTTACTGCAATTCCTAAACGAGTCGCCCGTCAACTTCCTTGCTGTCAACAGCATCAAGACGCGGCTGGAACAGGCTGGCTACACAGCCTTCGACCCCACCGCCCCGTTGGGCGGTCCCCTCAAGCCCGGGGAAAAGTTCTACGTCACCAAGAACGACTCGTCCATCTACGCCTTCCACATCGGCAAGGAACCTCTTGCCGAGAAGGGAATCCACCTGATTTGTGCCCACTGCGACTCGCCCACGTTCCGCATAAAGCCTCATCCCGAACTGCACACCTCCGACGGAAGCATACGTCTGAACACGGAGGTTTACGGCGGCCCCATCCTTTCAACATGGTTCGACCGCCCGCTTAGCCTGGCCGGAAGAGTGATTCTGCGTACCGATGACCCCATGGCACCCGAGACACGGCTGCTGTTCGTCCGCCGTCCCCTGCTGGTCATCCCCAACCTGGCCATACACTTCAACCGCCAGGTGAACGACGGGGTGAAGCTGAGCAAACAGAAAGACATGCTCCCCATCCTGGGGTACATCACCGAAAAGATGGAAGAGGACGGGCTGCTGAAAAACCTCATTGCACAGGAACTGAAGGTGGAGGCGGACGACATCCTCGACTTCGACCTCTATCTGTACGACGTGACACCGGCTTGCCTCGTGGGGTTGCACAACGAGTACGTCTCCTCGGGCCGACTGGACGACCTGTCTATGGTACACGCAGGAATGGAGGCCCTCTTGGCCAACGGCCAGCCACCGGCGACAACCAAAGTGCTGGCCATCTTCGACAACGAGGAGACTGGCAGCCAGACAAAGCAGGGAGCGGCCAGTCCGTTCCTGTCAAGCATGCTGCAACGAATTGTTGCGGCGCAAGGCGGAAGCACGGACGACTACTGCCGCTGCGTGGAGAAGAGTTTCATGGTATCGGCTGACAACGCCCATGCCTGGCATCCCAACTACGGGGAGAAGTACGACCTCACCAACCATCCCCGCATGGGCGGAGGCCCGGTCATCAAGTTCAACGCCGCACAGAAGTATGCGAGCGATGCCGTCTCGTCTGCTATATTCGCCTCCATCTGCCAACGTGCCGGTGTGCCCTGCCAGAACTTCGTGAACCATAGCGACGTGGCCGGAGGAAGCACACTGGGTAACATCCTGGCCTCCAGCCTGCCCCTGCGCGGCGTAGACATGGGCAACCCCATCTGGGCCATGCACAGCGTGAGGGAGACCGGAGCAGTCAGCGATCACGAATACTGCATCCGGGCCTTTACAGAATTCTTTAGTCAAGGGCAGGGGTAAGCCCCATCTCACGGGCCTTCTCCAGCATGTAGCTGCGAGCCACATCGTGGTCGTTGGGAATACGACTCTCCCAGATGGCATCCTTAATGGCTTGTTTCAGCACTCCCACCTCGCGACAGGGCTGGAGCCGGAACGTCTGCATGATTTCTTCACCCGTGATGGGGTTCTGCCACGTGCGGTAGTTGTCACGGGCCTGCAGGTCGGCCAGCTTCTCTCTCACCAGTTGGAAGTTGTCCAGGAAACGCTGTTTCTTCTGCTGATTCTTGCTGGTGATGTCGGCCTCGCAAAGGACCATGAGGTCGTCGATATCGGGGCCTGCCTCGAACAACAGGCGGCGCACGGCAGAGTCCGTCACCTCGTCGTCAGCGATGGCAATGGGGCGCATGTGCAGACTGACGAGTTTCTGGACGTACTTCATACGCTCGTCCAAGGGCAACTTCTGTTGGCGGAAGATATCGGGCACCATCTTGGCCCCGATGTAGTTGTGGTTGTGGAACGTCCATCCCGCTACGGGGTCCCACCGCTTGCTACGCGGCTTGCCTATGTCGTGCAGCAGGGCGGCCCAACGAAGCCACAGGTTTTCGGATTGACACGCCACGTTATCCAGGACCTCCAGCGTATGGTAGAAGTTATCCTTGTGAGCACGGCCATTGCGCGTCTCCACGCCCTCCAGGGCAGCCAGCTGAGGCAGGATGAGACGTAGCAGACCGCAGCGGTTGAGTTCCACGAATCCTATGCTGGGGCGGGGGGAGAGCATGATTTTGTTCAGCTCGTCGGCAATGCGCTCCTGAGAGATTATCTTTATGCGTTCGGCATTGCGTGTCAGTGCCTCCTGCGTCTCGTCCTCTATCTGGAAACGGAGCTGGGTGGCGAAACGTACGCAGCGCATCATGCGCAGGGGGTCGTCGCTGAAGGTGATGTCGGGGTCAAGGGGCGTGGCTATGAGACGGTCCTCCATGTCAAGCAGACCATCGAAACGGTCGATGAGTTCCCCAAAGCGATTTCGGTTGAGGCACACGGCCAGGGCGTTGATGGTGAAGTCGCGACGGTCCAGATCGTCCTCCAGTGTGCCGTCCTCCACCACGGGCTTGCGCGAGTCGTGACTATAGCTTTCGCGACGGGCACCGACGAACTCGACGGCCCCTCTCCCATCCTCCCCCAAGGGGGAGGGGAATGACAATTGGGCGGTACCAAAGTTCCTGAAGACACTAAGATGGGCCTTTCGCCCCAGTTTCTCCTTCAACGCTTGAGCAAGAGCTATGCCCGGAGTCACGGCAGCGTGGCTCTCCCCCTCGGGGGAACGGGGAGAGGGGTTTACCACCACCACATCGATGTCCTTCGAGGGACGTTCAAGGAACAGGTCGCGCACGTAGCCGCCAACCACATAGCACGCTACGCCCAGCTCGTCCGCCGTCTCTCCTATCTGGTGAAAGACGGGGGCCGACAACAGCTGCTGCATCTGTTCACGACTTATCGTTCGCATAACCCCAACCTGTCTAATCCTTATTCTCCTTATCGAACTGGAGTTTTCTCCTGTAGAACTCCAGTTTCAGGGTGTCTTGCAGCAGGGTAGCGTCCGCCAACTCCACGCTGTCAAGCGTGAGTATCGCCTGCCGGCGTGCCTCTATGGCACGCGGGAACCGCTTCCGCAGCGAGAGTATCGTGTCGCGGGCGGCCGCATTGTTTCCCTCCTTCATCAGCGTCCGGGCCTGCTCAAGCATGGCATAGCCCTGCTCGTCGTCCCCGGGAGGCGTGTCCTTACATGACGAGAAGCAACAACTGGCCAAAAGGCTGCAGATGATGTATCGATACGGTGTCTTCATTGTCAGTTCATAAAGTGTGGTAACACCCAGCGGATGATATCGTTACCGAAAGCCAGGGTCATGAGGGCTATCAATACGCCCAGACCTATGTAGCCCAGCCACGTCATGGCACGGTCGCTGGGAGTCTTGCCCGTTATGGCCTCGTACATGAGTATCACGACATGGCCGCCGTCAAGCCCGGGAATGGGAAGTATGTTCATGACTGCCAGGATGATGCTGATGAATGCCGTGAGCCCCCAGAAACGCTGCCAGTCCCATGCCGCGGGGAAAATGCTGCCTATGGTGATGAACGAGCCGACGCTTTGCGCACCCTTGGCCGTGAACACATACTTCAGGTCGTTGACATAGCCTTTCAACACGTCCCAGCCATGGACGATACCCGCAGGCACACTGGCCAGAAGGCCGTAGCTGATGTGCTCCACCTCAAAGGGCATGCGGGTCACGCCCATCTTCATGTCAGCATCCAGAGTCAGGCTCAGCGTATCGGGGTTCGACACGCCAGGCTTGGCTATCACCAGTTGTATGTCATGTTCCTCGCGTTTTGCCATCAGGGAGTCAAAGTCGCTCCAATAGGTCACAGGTGCTCCGTCGAGGGCCAGAATGCGGCTTCCCTTCACGATTCCTGCCTTGGCAGCGGCGGTGCCCGGGAGAACCGAATCTATCTCGGCCAGTGCAACGGGAACGAAGAACGGGGGATTCATCTCCAACATCTCCAGCATATCCAGTCCCTCCTCCGGCATGCGGATGAGCACCTCACGCCCGCCTCGCAGGACGGTGACGGTCTGTGCGTTCGAGAAGTCACGGATCAGCGAGGGCTCGTAGCCTTTTATATCCTTTCCGTCCACCTTCACCGGGATGTCGCCATTGTTGAATCCCAGTTCCTGAGCCTGAGGGTTGAAAACGAAACCCTCCTTGATGTTGCGCATGGGTACGATGTCCTCACCCCAGGTGAACATGATGGCACTGTACAGCACAAAGGCTGTCAGCAGGTTGACCAGCACGCCGCCCACCATGATGAGAAAGCGTTTCCACACCGGTTGGCTGCGGAACTCGTCGGGCTTGGCCGGCTGTTTCATCTGTTCCAGGTCCATGCTCTCGTCCACCATGCCGGCAATCTTCACATAGCCGCCCAGGGGTATCCAGCCGATGCCATACTCCGTCTCGTTGCTCTTGAAACGGGGGAACAGGCGGGTGAACCACCCGTCGCGCGTGCTGAAAAGGTGGAACTTCGGGTCGAAGAACATGAAGAACTTCTCCACTCTCACGCCGAACAGCTTAGAGAAAAAGAAATGGCCTGCCTCGTGCAACACCACGAGCAACGACAGGCACAGCAACATCTGAAATGTCTTTATCAGAATAAGTTGGTAATCCATATAGTTATCTTTATTTTTTCAATCTTGTTATTTCCCTATCATCTCCCGGGCTATGCGTCGAGCCTCAAGGTCACTGGCCAGATAGTCCTCCAGGGTTGGTTTCCCTACAAAGGCTACGCGGTCGAGCGTCTGCTCTATCACTTCGGGCATTTGCAGGAAGGAACACTTCTCCTGACGGAAGGCGAGGTTCACCACCTCGTTGGCCGCATTCACTACGCAAGCGGCGTTTCCGCCCCGACGCAACGCTTCGAAGGCCAGGCTCAAACAGCGGAAACGCTCCATATCGGGACGCTCAAACGTGAGGTCCTTCATGGCATACCAGTCCAACCGCTCAAACGTGCTTGTCAGACGGCGAGGATAGCTCAGCGCCAACTGGATGGGCACCTTCATGTCGGGCACTCCCAACTGCGCTTTCACAGCCCCGTCGCGGAACTGCACCGCGCTGTGTATCACACTCTGAGGGTGCACCACCACCCGTATCCTGCCGGCATCCACGCCGAAGAGCCACTTGGCCTCTATCACCTCAAAGCCTTTGTTCATCATGGTGGCCGAGTCGATGGTTATCTTCGCCCCCATGTCCCAGTTCGGGTGCTTCAGGGCCTGGGCCGGCGTGACGGTTCGCAGTTCCTCCATCGTCATCTTCCGGAAGGGTCCGCCCGAGGCTGTAAGAATGATTTCCTCCACCTCGTTTCCTGGCTCCATGCACTGGAATATGGCCGAGTGTTCGCTGTCCACGGGCAGCACCGCCACGCGGTTCTCCATGGCCAGCCGCGTCACCAGCTCGCCAGCCACCACCAGTGTCTCCTTGTTGGCCAAGGCTATCACCTTGCCCGAGCGTATGGCCGCTATCGTAGGCTTCAGTCCGGCAAAGCCCACAAGGGCGGTGAGCACCACGTCCACCTCGTCGTTCTGAACCACCTGACAGAGCGCATCCTCACCGGCATACACTTGTATGGGCTCGTCGGCCAGGGCCTCGCGCACATATTCATACAGGCTCTCGTCGGCAATCACCACTGCCGCAGGCCTGAACTCGCGGGCCTGCCGTATCAGCAAGTCGGCCTGACGGTTGGCCGTCAGCACGTACGCCTCATAGAGGTCGCTGTGTGCGGCAACGACCTCCAGGGCCTGTGTCCCGATGCTGCCCGTCGAACCCAGTATCGCTATCTTTTTCTTCTCCATTGTCACTCTCGTCGTTAAATCTCCAGCAGCCCTTCGGGAAGCCTCATCTCCACGATGCGCTTCCCGTGGTCTATCCCTTCGATGAACTCTTCCGCCGCAGGAATGAGCGTCTGCCCCACGCGGAAGAGCACGTTCTGCGTCGTGTCGTCCACCTCGTCGATGCAACCTATCTCCCCCTTCTCCGCGTCGACAAGACGGAACCCCGTGAAGTACTTCCACGTGTATTCGTCGGCCTCCTCCTGGGGGCGCAGGGCGTAGGGGAAGTACACCTCGCAGCCCCTCATCTCCTCCACCTCGCTCAGCGAGTCCATGCCTGCGAATTTCAGCAGGGCCACACTGTCGCTGCGGAAGCGGTACTCCTCGAGGAAGAAGGGAACCAGTATGCCCTCCACCCTGCACACCAGATAGTCCGCCTCGGCACGGTCCCACACGTCGTCGGTGAAGGAGAACGATATCTCACCCTTCACCCCGTGCGGTTTGCCCAGCTGGCCTATCTTGTACACCTCTGTCTCCTGTATCATCTCCCCTCGTTCTAATCTACACGACTTATCCTGGCCCCCAGTGCATTGAGCCGGCCCTCTATGTTCTGGTAGCCGCGGTCTATCTGTCCCACGTTGTCTATCTGGCTTACTCCCTCGGCACTCAGCGCAGCTATCAGCAGGGCTATACCGGCACGGATGTCGGGACTCGTCATTCGTCCCCCGTGCAGAGGCATCTCTCCCCCGTGGCCCACCACGACGGCGCGGTGGGGGTCACACAGGATTATCTGTGCACCCATGTCTATCAGTTTGTCGACGAAGAAGAGGCGGCTCTCGAACATCTTCTGGTGAATGAGCACGGAGCCCTTGGCCTGCGTGCTCACCACCAGCAGGACGCTCAGCAGGTCCGGCGTGAGTCCCGGCCAGGGAGCGTCGGAGAGGGTCATGAAACTCCCGTCGATGAAGGAGTCTATCTCGTAGCCTCGCTGTTCGGGAATGTAGATGTCGTCGCCCTCGTGCACCACTTCCACGCCCAATCGCCGGAACGTGTAGGGGATGATGCCCAGTTGGGCGTAGTTCACGTCCTTGATGCGTATGCCCGTGCCACACATGGCGGCCATGCCGATGAACGAGCCCACCTCTATCATGTCAGGCAGCACCGTGTGCCCGGCACCGTGCAGTTCCTTCACTCCCTCGATGGTGAGCAGGTTGCTGGCAATACCGGAGATGCGTGCCCCCATGCGGTTGAGCAGGTGGCAGAGCTGCTGGATGTAGGGTTCGCATGCCGCGTTGTAGATGGTCGTCGTCCCCTGAGCCAGGACGGAAGCCATGATGATGTTGGCCGTTCCCGTCACGGAGGCCTCGTCCAGCAGCATGTAGCATCCCTTCAGCCCACGGCCGTGGATGTCGAACACGCCCCGCGAGGCATCGTAGGAGAACTCGGCTCCCAGTTTCTTGATACCCAGGAAGTGGGTGTCCAGCCTGCGGCGGCCTATTTTGTCGCCGCCCGGTTTCGACACCAGGGCACGGCCGAACCGTGCCACCAGCGGCCCGATGAACAGCACGCTGCCCCTGAGTCTGCTGCAACGCTGCAGGAACTCGTCGCTCTGCAGGTAGTCGAGGTTCACCTCGTCGGCCTGAAAGGTCTTGTCGCCGGGAGCGTTGTCCCTGACCTTCACGCCGATATCGGCCAGCAGCCGGATTTGGTTGTTCACGTCGGCTATGTCAGGCAGGTTCTTGATTCTCACCTCCTCGCCTGTGAGCAACGTAGCGCACAACACCTGCAGGGCTTCGTTCTTTGCCCCCTGGGGCCTGATGTCGCCGTGCAGCGGACGACCTCCTTCTATGATAAAAGACGACATAGCTCTTTACCTCCTTTTCCTTTTCCTTATCTCCACGGGCCGCGACGATGTCTGTACCGGAGCGAAGCGGAACCGTTGCAGGTCCAGCCGCACCTTTCCGTGGGTGTACGTGCTCACGTCCTGGGCCACCTTCTCGTCGTCCATGGCGTCGCGGTTCCAGTCGTAGAGGCACTGCTTCATCTGCTGGGCCGTCTGCCTCAGCAGCGTGTCGCGCTCCTCGCCCTCGGGCATCCGGGTCAGCCGCTCCAGCGACTCCTCCACCAGGTGGCCATACTGCCGCTGCCCGATGCGCTTCATCGGGTACTTCAGGGGCTGGGGCTTCTCGCCTGCCTCGCCCAAGCGCGTCAACGGGAAGGGGTAGTCCACGTCCAGCTTGTAGTCGGAGATGTAGGCCAGGTGGTCCCAGATGCGGTGCATGAAGTCCGGCTGCTGGCGCAGCTCGGGGTGCATGTTCGCCATTATGGAGACTATCGTCTCGGCACACCGCTGTCGCTGGGCCTTGTCCTTCAGGCTCTCAGCGTGACGTATCATTTCCTGCACACAACGCCCGTATTCCGGCATCGGCATCTTCTCTCTCTGTGTGTTATATTCCATTGTTGTTTGGTTTTCGTTATCGTCTTCGTGTTCGTCAGGCTGCGCTGCCCTCGGTTTTCGTTATCGTTTTCGTAGCGAAGCGTCTCGTTTTCATTCTCGTTCCCCTCACCGCTCGCCCCACTCCTTCAGATAGAAGGGTTCGCTATAGGCCACGTCGGCAAACTCGCCCCGGGCCATACGCATCTCCGCCAGCGGACACATGTTCTTGGCCAGTGGAAAGACGTCGGGCAGGAAGTGCGCATTGGGGTGGCCTATCACCTCGCGGCATTTTGCCGACCCGTCGCCGAAGAAGTAGACGGGTCCGCGCTGCAGGTACTCGGCGTAGGTCTGCGCGTCCACCACGTCGGCCCCGATGGGGCGGACCGTGCGCAGCGCGCGGTCGAACACCGCGGCATACACTTCCATGCGCCGTGCATCAATCATGGGGACGAGCAGCGCATCGTCTTCCAGCTCGTCGGCCCTGTAGAGCAGCACCGGCACGCAGAGTATCTCCAGCGTGGGCAACGCTATCAGGGGCACGTTGCGCCCGTAGGCCACACCTTTGGCCATCGAATAGCCTATGCGTAGCCCCGTGTAGCTGCCAGGGCCTTCACTCACGGCCACGGCATCCAGCGGTATGGCGTGGCTCTCGGCAAACGACAGGGCTTCGTCCACAAACACACCGCACTTCACCGCATGGTTCGGGCCCTCGGTGTCCTTCTGCTCGAAGATGACGGCCCCGTCCTGACTGACGGCCACGGAGCACACCTTGGTGCTCGTCTCTATATGTAAAATGCAAGACATCGGTTCTCCTCGTTTCTTAGTGACGCAAAGATACTCAATTTTCCCCGAACAGGCAAGCAAGTTGCCACTTTTGTCACGACAAGCACCCCTTTTCACCCCCACGCGCCGCCCCCTGCACCGCCTTCCCAGAGTCGGGACACCGATTTGTAAAGAATTTTGTCTTACGCTGAACTAGGTTGACACAAATTCAACTTAAAATGATAAAAGATAACGATTCAAAGCCAAAGCGCAAGAGATCTTTCTTCCGTGTTCCGGAGGAATTAAAACTTGAAGTTGCGAAGTGCTTTCACTTGGAAAAGAAAAGTTCATCACAGATTGCCAAAGAATATGGCATCGGTAAAAGTACAGTTGAGAGAATTATCCGTAACTTTGCAGCGTCAAACGATAAAAGTGCGCTGCTTATGAAGAATAAACCCACAGGCAATCAGGCAGAAGAGATCAAGGCCCTGCGTGCAGAAATCTTGGAACTGAAGAAGAAACTGCACCAGGAGACGATGCGTGCCGATTTCTACGACACGATGGTGGACGTTGCAGAGGAGATGTTCAACATCGAGATACGAAAAAAAGCTGGCACCGGGCAGTCGAAAGGCTGCACACGGACGAAGTGAGGCATTATGCCGTCACCGATCTTTGTGCACTGTCCGGTGTGACACGACAGGCCTTTTACAAGCACGATGACAATCTCCTGTTCCGCCGCCTGGCAATAGAGCAGTTTGTGGTGCAGTTCGTGCTCAGCATCAGGGCGAAAGACCCTCAGATAGGCGCAGACAAACTATGGCTCATGTACCGCGACCGCTTCAGCGACGAGTACCGTGTAGGGCGCGACGTGTTCCGCAGCATCCTGCACGAGCGGGGTCTGAACGTCCGTCAGCGGCAGCGTGCCACCCGCACGACCGACTCGCGCCACAACCTGCCCGTCTATCCCAACCTCGTGAAGAACGTGATACCGATGCGTCCCAACCAGATCTGGGTCAGCGACATCACCTATATTCCTATAGAGGACCCTACAGCCCGCCTGGGCTACCGGTTCTGCTTCCTGACAATCATCATGGATGCCTACAGCAAGCGCATCGTGGGCTGGTATGTGGCTCCTACGCTGGAGGCCGTCTACAGCATCAAGGCGCTGAAGATGGCCATAGGTACGCTGCCTGAGGGCTTTGACGATACACTTATCCATCATTCCGACCGCGGC